>FTLB01838137.1_pt1 | contig 17885 bp, 16 predicted proteins | sample 1658291 | NCBI WGS metagenome assembly FTLB01 (sample SAMEA3914812, study PRJEB12502) | metagenome | biome: forest; material: soil | place: Canada | collected 2011-07-07 | depth 0.1 m
TTGACCAAACATGCCGCCTCCGGTATTGGTGCTGCCAAACAATCCGCCGGTGGCTGCAGGGGCCGCCGTGTTGGTGGCTGTCGAACCAAAAAGCCCGCCAGTCGCCTGAGGTTGTGCTGGAGCAGTCGAGCCAAAGAGGCCGCCTGTCTGCTGAGGCTGGCTGGTCGTGTTTCCGAATAAACCACCTGTTTGCTGAGGCTGTTGTGTGCCTGCGCTCGCACCTCCAAAAAAGCCGCCCGTGGATGATGCTGCTGCGGGGGCTGCTGCTGCTCCTCCGCCAAATAAACCTCCTGTCTGCTGTGGTTGAGTTGTCGCTGACCCGAAAAGCCCTCCACTCGGCTGAGATTGAGTTTGGGGCGCGGCAGCGCCAAAGAGCCCACCCGTCGTTGTAGCTTGTGGTGTTGCTGTTGTCGCCGATCCAAACAACGGTCGTGCTGGCTGGGCGGTCGCCTGGGTGCCGGCGCTTCCAAACAATCCCCCGGAAGCTGCAGGTTGGCCTGGTGCGGGCTGAGTCGCCCCGGAGCCAAACAAAGATCCCGCGGGTTGCGATGCTGTCGTACCGCCGAAAAGACCACCAGACTGCGCAGGTTGAGAAGCTGCCGGTGCCGCGCTTCCAAACAGTCCGCCGCCGGCAGGAGGTTGTGAGGTACTAGATCCGCTAAAGACCAGGGAGAGTCAGCATGAGAGAACAGGCCGTTATCTTTGGCTCCAACCGACACTAGGAAGAAGCTGGAATGCGTCGACAAAGAGAGGAAGCCCACGGGCGAGAAGACTCACAAGAGATTAGCAGATCCCGTGTTGATGCTTAGACCTCCCGGGCCACTGGCTGACCGCGCGAGAGCCATGATGAATTGCCTCTCCCAGGATGATGGGGATCGGTGCTGGGCAGCTGGAATGCGGATCGAGAGATTGGATGGCCGAGATGCTGGAGATTGTTTTTCTGCCGGCTCTTAGCTCTTTGGATCGCGCTCAGGCACAGACATAACGAAGCGAACGCGACAAAACGTCTGTGCGCTGTTGCGCCTTCACCGCCTACCGTATCGGGCTATTATCTAATCGGCCAAACCTCACCTAGAGCTTCGGGAAGCAACTCGAGTCGGCGATCAGTATCTTTGCTAGAGCCAGAACGCAAAATGGATATTGACGAAGACGACGATTTCTACGCTCCCGAGGAGCCAGATGTTCCCGCCGCCGAGGCGCCCACTGCTCCAGCCGAAGCTCAGACCGAGTCAAAACACGAGGCGCAAGACGATGACCTCGAGGAAGGCGAAGAGGAAGATGAAGCTGGCGAGATGATGGACGAAGAGGACGATTCGGTGAGGGCAGACTCTCAATTCCTCAGGCTGATTTAGTTTCAGCTCTTGGGTCTCGCGTCTAACATGTCCTTCTAACCAGGACATTGATATTATAACCGAACGCAAAGACGGTAGCCAAGCTGCCCCTCCACCGTAAGACCTCCCCTGCCTGTTTCGGCTCTTTTGCCTCGTCCCAGGACTCCGGAAACCAATTGGCAGACCTTACCTACCGGTACCGTTTGTGCTGCCTCATGCTGATGATGTCCTTCAGACAATCCAAATACTCTGAGATCCGAAACATCCCACAACGCTCCACAGCAAACGATGCGACTGTGAAGGCTGCGCCGGTCAAGGATGATTCAAGAGCATCCGGGTCAGGGCAAGAGTTACCCGGCATCTCGACATCCAAGGTCGATGTCAACGCGATTCCTGTACACAAAGGAACTGGAAAACCCATCACCCAGGTGAACATCGACGAAGGTTCGTGTGTTGCACTTGTGCGAACCCGCGCGGCGTCGATCCAATTACGATTGGAGACCTGCCTACAGCTTGCGTACTAACTTGTCTCTCCTCCCAGACCTCAAAGAGAACGACAAGCCATGGCGACAACCAGGCACTGACATCTCAGATTATTTCAACTACGGCTTCGACGAGTTTACGTGGGCTCTGTACGCAGACAAGCAGGAGCGCCTCCGCGGCGAATACAACCAGGACTCTATCGCGCAGGGTCAGAAGAAGATGATGGAGGATATGATGATGATGATGGGAATGCCGGGCTTGCCAGGGGCTAATGGCAGTGGTGCGGGCGGCGGCGCCGGTCAGATGCCTGCCGGCTTCGACGGCATGACTCCGGAGATGCAAGCCATGATGCAGCAGATGATGATGGGCGGCGGGATGGATGGCCAGATGGACCCTAGCGCCATGGCCGCTATGTTCGCAGGGATGCAGAATGCAGGCGGAGGCGGTGGCGGAGCGCCGGGCGGACAGGGCCAAAATTTCCAAGGCGGCTTCGCGGGCGCCCAAGGCCAGGGCTACGGATATGATCAACAGATGGCAGGGACCGGCGCTGGTGGCGGCAGCCGTGGAAACTTCAGCGGCGGCCGCGGTCGGGGAGGGAGGAGGAACTGGTAAAAGGAGCCTAGAAGGCAAGAAAAGGATCTCTAAAAGGCGTTGTATCCTTACTTTATTATACCTGGTTCACATCGAAGGCATTAGGCTGATTGGTACACCTCGTACCACGATATATTCATGTGGTATGAGGACTTATCTGCCCTGCGTATGCATCTGCTGTGTTCTTCTGAGGAGTCTCCTGTCTTTCTTCAGCATGCACTGTGCAACGTCTACCTTGCACCTATATCTTGCCGAGTCAAGGAAATGGTAGCCCAGCCTGGTCTCTTAGTTTCTGAGGTAGAATCTTAGCAAGTCCTTCTCTCCGTCTATATCTTGAAGTTACACTTGACTCTACGGCTTGTCGTCCTCTCAGAACATGTGAAGCTCCTCGAGAGAAGGACACAGTCACACCAAGTAAAGAAATACCCTACCATACTTGGCGCGCCCGCCGTCGATAAGTACGGGAACATTACTTGACATACCATACCGTTTTGTTACTTTCATTAGCTACCGACAATATGCGTGAGCTAGGAAATTAAGCCCAGTAAACCGCCAGTCCCCCTCTCCTAAACCCCCTAAACTCCTCCCCAAAATCCCATCCCGTTTCTGAAAACAGAGAAATCCAAATAGAAAGGGAGAAAACAAAACTCCTCGCTGGTTAGTCCTAGGGTATCTATCCTGTGCTCCGTATCCGGAAAAAAATGGTGGCATCCCCATGTCTCCGCTTCGTCGCGATCGCGATCCAACCCAGAGCTCTGAGCCATATATGCCGGTTCTAGATTTCAGCACTTGGGGCATATCTCATGCCTTGATCTACTGGGATTCGTTCTGTAGGTAGGGTTATGTAGCCCATGACCCTAGGTCATGAGACGATGCCCGAAACTTTTCAGGGCTTTCAAGAGCGAGAGTGAGAGTGACGGAAAAGAAATATAACTTGCTGCTACAGCTACCGCCTGCCTGATACAGCGAGGCTTAGTCGAGCGAAACTAGATAGCCATAGTCTCCTGTCTCAGCCGCGTCGGGGGATCCGTCGGTCTGGGCCTGAGGATCTGGCGCAGACGGGTAGAGGGGGTTAGCTGTGTTCTGCGCTCCGGCGGCGACGGGAGGAGAGGGGTAAGTTGGCTGCGGGAACGGATTGGCTTGCTCGTCACCTTGGAGCAGACTCTCAAAGTCAACGTCCTGGGCGAAAGAGGTGTTGAAGTCGAATCCCATGAAGTTGTCCAAGTTGCCCTGGCTTGTCGCGGGTAATGTGAGGTTCGAGGGGTCGGTGTTGGTACTGGGCTGTACCAGGCTATCCTGAAGCAAGGGATCAACGGGAATGCTGCCCATTGTTTCAAAGCTGCCGCTCGGAGCGAAGGAAGGAGTGAGCGGAGAGGGCATGCCAACAGGAGTGGCGGAAGATCCGGCTGGCGTATTGGACGCGATCACACTGCTCATGTTGAGATTTCTCGGGTCCACGAAGTGGTTAAGCAACTGGTTCTCACCTGTGAAGTTAGGAAAATCTCCCGAGGTATGGGAGAATTGCCCTTGTGTAAGTGACAAAGGGGTAAATATGGCTGGATTTGGCGAAACATTGGGACCCTGTCCATGATAGGACATTGCCAGTCCAGTTCCAATGTTTAAATTGACTGGCAGATTTGATGGCGGGACACCGGTGCTCGCGGGTGAATTATTGAAGATGTTTTCTTGTCCAACTGCAGACGAAGTGTGTGTCGTGGAGGATTGGCCGGCATCAAAGCCAAGGGAAGGTTCAGAGTTATACGAAGCCAGCTTCGCCGGCGGCATTGAGCCGTCAAGATCGTCAGAATCGAGCGCGAAAGTGACCCTCTTTCGCTTGGTCTGTGTAGATGTGGAAAGGGCAGGGTTTTCCGTGTTTGCGTCTGTCGAACTTGGGCCTGCTGCAGCAGACTGGCTTCTGCTAAGAGCTTGAATCCCTGCCTTGACCTGGATTCCTCGCTTGTCATTGACGCCCTTGTTCGACTTCTTGCGCTGTGCATGGGTTAGACATCAAATCACTGAGAATCTTGGAGGGGAATTGCGTACCCGAAGCTCTTTATCTGGCATCGCGGCCAATCGCACCGTGAGATCTGCAGTCAGCAGGTTATGTACTGCAGCCTTGGATGTCTGCCAGTCTACTGTCAGTCAAACTCTAATACCCGAGGCAAGAGGAGTAGGTGACTTGCCCTGAACAAGTTGACAACATGAGCCCATCGGTCTAAGAATGTTGGGTAAGACCTGTATGCAAAGTCTGGTGCCCACTCACAGACCTTCAAGTTGCCCTGTTGAGCATCTCGTGTCGCAATCTTATGATACGGAGGTCAAGTTAGCATTGTTACCATGTAGATAGACATATAAAATGAGAAGTGATGGCAAGATAGCGTGAAAGAAGCTCTAAAGAAAAGGGAAAAAGGTAAAGTCACTTACAAAGACTTTCCACGCGAGAAGTTCCAGCTGGATGCTGTTGAGGTTCTGGATCCTCTTTATGTGGGTTGCAACAGCCCACTGAGGATTCTCCCCTTCCTCGTTCTCGGCGTTCTTCCGCTTGTCTCCACGAGCAGGGGTCTTGACATTGTCTACCACGTCGTCCATGTTCACCATTGCTTCGTAAAGGGTCTTGACAAATGCCACTTGCTCTTCGTCGGACTCGGGGAAACCGCTCATTGCCGAATCCTTCGGGTTGATAGACTTATGATGCTGAGATAATAGTCTCATTGCATCAAATTCTGACCGGACGATACCCTTATACTCCTGCGACTTGTCGTGTATGTCCAGGAGTGCTGGGAGTCCCAACTGAGCTTGCCCATGAAGTGGGCGGTACTGCTCCTCGAGTTTCGTCACTGCCCCATCGAGGACACCGAATTGGTGGCAACCCTTGAGCCACTGCAGGACGAACATCGCAATATGACGATGAATTTCGGTCGTCTCTTGCTCTGGGAGACCTCCGAGGACGGTACTGAGCGGCGGAAACTCACCAGTCTGGCCGCGGCAGAAGATGATCAAGTCTGTGATGCCTATTAGTCGGGTACTAAACGAAGCCAATCAAGAGAAGGATGTACCCAGATAGTAAAATGCATAGCCAATACAGCCCAGTGTCTCCGGATCGCTGGTCCAGTGCTCCATGACCTTCGGGAGATCCTGCGAGCCGTTGATAGTTACGGTAGCCATCTTTAGTCACAGGTATTGGACGTGCCGAGCAAACGATCCGGACGTATCGAATTATCGGATATGCTTGAAAGCCTTCGAAAGGTCCTGAAGAGTAGAACTGTTAGAGATTGTCGCCACAATATGACGAATCTAAACTACGACCCTTTCTGTACCAGGGTTTGACCTGTTACATGATGAGATTAAAAGGCTCAACAGTATAGTCAATGAGTGACAGGAGCTATATAAGACAGAAGACAGTCCTCGATCTTGAGCCAAGAGAAAACAAAATATTTACTTGTAAAAGTAAAAAAAAAAAGTAAGGGGTTGAAATTGGGAACCGACAGGTTAAAGTACAGCAGAAGTCCTGATTCTCGTGGATCAGACTTCACTTTGCCTTTTGCAATTCAACGAAAAGAGCGGTGGAAGTGGTGCTTCCAATTTTGAAATGGAAATCGAGACCGGGGATGGCAGCAGAAAGGGAACTGAAGTAATGTTGAGTTAGCAATAGGGTTGGTGATTTTCTTTTTTTTTTTTAAAAAAAAAAGAAGGCGAGAGACGGGCAGTGGTTATGAGGTCTACTGGCGTCTCGACATAAGTCGTAGTTGGTGAGTAAGTGACAAAGTATATGATTTGATAGGATATGCAGAGAAAGAGAAAGCATGACAATACCCACTAGTCCTGTAGATTGTTATAGCAGAAGGCTGTGTTGGTGAGATGTCCGAGAGAGGATGGTAGTTCTGTTGATGATGTGAGGAAGTCTGTATGATCGAGGCTGCTGGTGGAAGTTGTTGATGGGAGTTGCTGATAGAAGTTACTGATGGAAGCTTTCGGGAGGAGGAAGTTGGAGAGAAATCTACTCTGAGATCGGCTTATATCCTTAGATCTCGTGGGAAAAGTGCAAAAACATGAAGTATACAGTTCTGGGACATTGAACCCTGTGTCCCTGGGAACAATAGGAGATATCTCTACAATAGGCCAATTCACATTTGTTTTACTTCTTGAATGGCCGTGCCCGGTCTCAATAATTGGCACCGGTAGAAGGGAACAAGTGACAACGCTCGTTTCCGAAGTTCTCAGGGAGATTTCATATTATGGAAGTGCCAGGGCTTGGAACAGGATTAGTGAAGCATGTCAGGATGAACCGTCATCATGGACCTAATTTGTGCCAAGTTGAATAAATGGAAAAGGGGCTCCATTGTTTACTGTCTTCCCCTGGTCGGGTTTTGAGAGCAGAGATCACGTAACAGACGGGCATAGCCATAGGGCAAGCCGCAGAGCACGCTGGCACGATTCTAGCCAATAAAACTTGACAGTTCGCAGTACACCTTCCATGGTGAATCCATATATTTACCAAAGAAAATTATCTTGTAGAACATATCACTGAAGGTGAACGAGAAAACGGGATATGCTGTATCCCAGCCTTGCTGCAAGGCTGCAACCATTACCTACGAACACAGGACGTCTGGGAAGTATCCCAATGAACATAGTGGCGGGGACACATGAGAACTATCTATAAGAGCTATGAGACAGGGATTTCCGCTTCCCACAGGGTACAACACTCTCAAATTAATGACCTCATTTCATGATCAGATACGTCTCTCGGGTAACTTATAAACTGGGCTTGCCGGGCTAGAAATTCTACTGTACATAGTCCAAGACTCCCTTATCCGTGGTGATAGAGCACAGTGTGCTAACCGTCTTGATCCTAGATAATACTACTTCGGGATCGGATTGAAGTAAAGAGGAGTAGCGGAGCTATATACGATCACACATATCCACCTAGAGCAACACCTACAGAAGGAAGTTTGGTACCAAGCTGGATTAGGTTCCAGTTACGCCCAGGTGGTCTACAACCAGGTCCATAGCAATTGGTACCAATTGCGGGAAAAAAAAACATATAAGAGCTTGACTGAGGTATGTAGGTAGGTGGCCTTCATAATCAAAACAAGAACATTGTGTTTCATTCGCCGCTCCGGCCAAGACGTCGTTGATCTCCAATCAGCTCTGACGACTCTTCATAATCCGTTAAACGGCAGCGCGGAGAATATATCCAAGACAGGGAAAAACTTAGTACGGCACTAAGTATACGGATTATAGATATCTCCTTCAAAACGTATACTATTAGCGGTCGAGAGCAGCGAATGATTAATCTTTGCCCATTTTAGTCATTACACCCAGCAAAGCAGAATAGTAACAAACGTGATGGTGACGGTGTCAAAGTGCAGTGGCCAATCATGGAGGGGCCTTATGCACGTTCCACAGGACGGGCTACGGGTTGCTGACACAAGCGCGGGGAGGCCGGAAAGGCCCCACCTCTCCGACTTTGATTCCGGATTACTATCGTGCCCATAGACCCGAAGGACGAGCGAAAAGGGCGATCAAGTACGCAATGCGAGTAGGTCACTGCGGAGATACGGGAGGAGGTGATAAAGAGTTTCATTGTTTTCTCGCTGTCTAGGAAGATCTAGAACATGGCGATCGTGGCTACGGTTGCAACATCAAAAGTGTATCGCCCGGGACGAGGCCGAGCATCACGGCGAGTCCAGGGTAGAGTTTCAATGCCCAGGCCCCGGGATCCATGATGAAGGAGGCCAAATAGGCAAATAGCGGTTACCACGTGGGCTTTCTGATTCGTGCAACTTGACTCGACGTTGCTGAGCTTGATACTTTGTGGAGGGTCAGGTTCTAATCAGCCCCGCTAATAACGGAGTTTGGCCGGTCGGCTGACCGATCGATCAAAGATATAATCGAGCAGTAGCTGCGCGACGCCAGAGTAGGACCCCTACGGCGGGATTTGGGGGTCCCCCCCTCTTCGGGTGTTAAAGGGATAGTGGACCCGCGCTATTCATTTGATGATTTGTACCCAGTCAGAAGTCCCGTGGCCTTCAGCGTGTTTGTCTGCAGCGGTTTTGTTGGACTCGCGTCTTCGGGTTCGCTGCCCGACCGGCGCCTCCTTTATAACTCACACAATGCGCACTGTAGTTCAAGTTATAGATATGTATTTGTAGAGCTCACCTGCGACCGCTTGCTTCCGAGTTGCCTTTTGGGCTCAGCTCGATCGTTTGTAGATTTCACCAAAGGTCGACTTTCGTTTCTCGTTCCGCAGAGATGGCCATCCTCGCAGCGTCCACTACCGAGCCTAGCGTCGCCATACGCCCTCGATCCGACTTGCCTTCTGCTTTTGAGCCTCTGATCCGGATTGCGCCGCGGTTTCAGGGGATAGTCAGCTCTGTCTCCGTCTTCCTGTTCGTTCGATCATTCTTCACCGCTAGTGTCGCCGTCGCATCTCTGCTCTTCGCGAGCAAGGTCGCCATCGGTCGCGCATTCGTTGTCTCCAAGTTTCTGGCCTTCCGATCCGCCGACTTCACAAGACACATTTCGTCCATGGTGCGGAAATCCCGGTCGTACCGACGTCTCATGAAGAAGCTCGAATATGAATTCTTCGTCCTCGTCCTTGGCCCAGGAGGAAATGCGCTGGTACTCATGATCTTTTGGCCAGGTTGGATCATAGCTGGCGTTGCCATGTGGGCACTCTGGTCGTGGATGGGCTGAACAGGTGAGGCACGATGCTCGTTCAGCCGTCTCGCGGCACGATATTGACCCGGCCATAAGGAAAACGGCTGTCTCTGCTGCGAGACAAGTCCACTATTCCCACTTGCCGAGCCCGCGGCTCGCTCTGCTGCACAGGACAGCGGAGGCACACGTCGATCACTTGGAGAAGAAGAAGGCGTTGCCACCAGGATCGCGTCGAATCTCGTTCTGGTAATCTCTCTCTGGGTCGAACTCCTGCCACACGCTGGCGGGATAGATGTGTTTGTTCCGCTCAAACCACCTCCGGTCGACAACTTTCGTGAAGGTTGGGTCGTCAGAGGCCCCTTCAAGGCTACCGATATCCGGCATGACCTTGTTGGTATTGCTTCCCGGCTTCGAAAGTGGCACGTAAGGGGTTGACTGGGCCTCGGAGTTCGCCGTGTGCTCCTCCGAGAGAGGAGGCTCTGCACTGTAGTTGAACAGAGGGGTGTTTCCGGGCCCAAGTGACTTGTTCATGATGAAGAAATAGAACTCATAATGCTAGAGCAGGTTAGCCAGCGAGCCAAGTAGAAATGGGCAGAGGTTTCGGACTCACGTGTGGGATAATAATAGTTCCCCGGACAAGCATGAGGTCGTCGACGCCGACACGGGCCCAATCGCGTCTGACATTCGCGTTTTTGTCTCCTCCAACCCCTAGCTCGGCACCAACCTTCCTGCTCTTGTCGAGGAAGAACCAAGCAAAGTCGCCCTTCTTGACCCTGACCGTGCCACCTGGGATGTTCGTGCCGTCGTAAAACACAAAGGGGATAGCGATCTCCGTTGCCTTGACCTGAGCCTGCAGAACCAAAAATTCCTTGCGAAGCGTCTCCCGCTCGGTCGCCTCTCGCCGGAGAGCGGCCTGCGTCATGGCCCGGGGCACGGCGCCGAAAGCCGGGTTGGCTGCGAGCTTGGCGACCTTCTTGGTAGTTCCGGATTCTGCTTCGTCTGCCGTATCCCTGTCGCTTGCCGTTGCGCTGACCGTTACTTTCGCCTTGTTCTTCTTCACCACGACGGGTCCCGACGAATCCTCTCCGTCTTCCTCGTCGTCGCCGAAAGACACCAGAATCTTGCCCTTCTTTGCCGTCTTCTTCTTCTTGGCCCGTCTTTCGGATTCGCTGTTGTCGCTCGCATTCTTTGGAGTCGTCGTCAGGGACCGGTCTGGCGTCACGAAAGCGGCTTCGCGTGCCTCGCGCTCTTGCTGTTCGATGACCTCGGCTCGGCGTTTGCGAAAGTCGGAGAGCGCTACGAGGCCGACCGTGTTCGTCGACAGCCTCTCTTGTGTGGTTTGGTTCGGCGCTTTGAACCGCGAAGACGCCGAGTCCGACATTGTGGTATTTTTCACCCCTCGTGAGGTTGCGAGGCGAGCGGTCGCGATTTTGTTATGATGACGGCGAAGCGATCTCGAATTTTCCTGGGGGAGGATTTTATGGGGCGGGTCCGGGACAGAGCACTCGGTAGCCACTAACAGGAGCCACATAGCCACCGATTTGCCCTAGTGCAAGTACCTGGTAGAAATAGCGACCCCTGGATCTGTAAACAACAAATCGACCTCCAGAGTCTGTTCAAAGGTAGCATGATCAATCATCGAAGCTGGGCTGAAAGTCCATAACTGAAATTTGTCCAGGATGGCTACCTGTACTCTCGCATTGTGGATAATTTAGGAATAGATAACTTCTGAAGTTGCTCTCTGAGCGAAATAACAACTCTAAACTTCAGTAACTCGCCAAACTCTCTGGTTTGCGCTTCTCGCTTCCTACTCGCGCTGGATTCTATGTACTCCCGATAGCGCTTCCCGAAAATGCCAAAATCTCAGCGTTGAAACGCTGAGGCTCCTCGTAGAATAACCAATGGCCTGCCTCAAAGATTGATTCCGTGGCTAGCACCTTGTCCTTTCCCTTGTTGGCCCTACGCACAATCTCGCGCATGCCATCTAGAGAGAAACAGCCCGAGTACCGGCCCATCATGACCAGCGTCGGCACAGTAATCAACTCCAGGGCTTCGCGGTGGTCATACGCCGTATGATCGGCCAGGAGAAGAGCCAGCCACTCTGCGTCACAGGCACCGCTGATCTTTGTGAAGAAATCCATATCCAATTGCTGCGTCTCCGGCGAGGGGCGTGGACCGGCCCAGGCTTGCTGGTAGTATCCCAGGCAGTCTCTGACAAGCCCGCGGTGTGTATTTTCCGTATCGCTTATCCACGCATGCTGCGCGGCTTCGGTCGTGCGCGCATCGTAGCACGAGAAATGAGCCTTCTTCTCATCCCAGTTGTCCCTGTGGGAGCGATTCTGCAGCGGGGCTTGGTCAACGAAAACCAACCCGGCAAAGTCGTCGCAGCCGAAGAGCTCCAGGAACGTCCAGATAACGGCGGCACCGATCGAACAGCCCACGGGCACAAACTTCAGGCCAGTCCCTGAGGTCGCACGAAGGAACTTGACCAGCTCTCGGAGGTCGGCGGCCAGGCGTGCCACGTGATATCCGCCGGGAGTGTGACCTGACCTACCGTGGCCGCGCATGTCCGGAGCTACAACCCATCGTTCTTTGCCGATTGCAGGGCTGTTGAGCTTGAAGTAGTCGCTGGATCCGCTAAACCCGTGCATGAGGAGAATGCAGAGCTTTTGGCCATGCGACGCCGCGAGGGGTAGAGACGACTGGAACGCGAGGCGGCACCCGTCGCTGGCAGAGAAATCGATTTGTTCCATTTTATAGCTGTTCGGTTTCGTCCGAGAGGTTACGGTAACAGCTCCCTAGCCCGGATACTGTGGTTCTCACGACTCTACAGATACGGTCATAAGGAGTAGGAGGGGTGGCAGTTGAAAACTCCCCGCCATGCTGAGAGAGCAAAGCATGGCACCATCTAGGCTAGCTACCCCACCATAGCCCCAAACACGCAGGGGCTCAAATCTGCGCAGTAAACTCGTTTAAACTCGCGTAATTAGGTAGTCAGTTAGCCCTTTGCTGTGCCTGGCTGCGATGGGAGTCCCCATAGACCGTAAACATTGCCGTGTGCTTTGCTGGAAAGGTGGCCAATTCAAGACAATTCCCGGGGCGCAGTTGTGCATTATTAGCGAAACAGATGCTTCGCGTCTGTTCTTAGTCTCATACGACTTCGCCAAGCTGGCCAATCCAGATATCGGACAGCTACTATGCGAAGATAATTGACATGGGTATCTGTTTACAGCGACGGCATCGCGAGGCGGCCATCTCAGCTGCCAGCAAGTGTAGTTTGCATGAAACCACGAAAACTCTCGAATATGGGCTGGTCGTAACCTTCCACCCAGCGTAAGCTTACCCTGGTTTTGCTTTGTTCGACCTGGACAGCAATTTTAAACCCAAACTTGCAAATCTCGGGGTTCACTGTCTTAGAAGTCGCACTTTCGTTGCCTTTGTCGTTCTCTCTTCCAAATTTTTGCTTTCTCTTCCATGCCCTGCTCCACGTGTTCTGAGCAGCTCTCCCAAGGCCACTAAGAGTGCTGTTGTCCCACTGCCAGGAGATGAGGTCCAGAGATTCCAGAGTCTCTGTTATGCGATTGACCAAGGGCTTAATATCGTTCTGTGCGGGAAAATCCACGAGATCAACCTCTGTAGCCAGGGGCAGGACTTGTTTCCAGACGGCAGAAGACATAGATCTCGCCACACGCTGGGCCGGCCTCAAGGGACCGAAACTCCACCCCACTGCCCACCTTCGAGTCTGGTTTCCCTGCACAAACTCGGTGACAGCATAGTTGACAATATATTCTTGGCGAAGTTTGTTGACAAACTCCTTGACGCTCGCTGCCTTTCCGAACATGGACGTGTACCACTGAACTCGGTCGCGGAGAACCAGGGATTCTTCCAGGATCCGAGTGACAAAACCCACCTCACCGCCATCGCATATCATCTCCGTGGTCGTCCCTGTGCAGACCGTACTGGGCGGCCGAGACTTGGCATCTGCCGAGTGGTTCATATCTGAAACCGACTGGTAGAAGGGAGGGTTGGTCATGACAAAGTCGAGCGCTTGAATCTTCATCTCGTCCAGGGAGAGAAGCGCGTCTGTGGGCTCGCGCTTGTAGAGAGATATACGGTTCTCCAGCCCATTGAGACGGACATTCTTCGTGGCCCAAGCGAGGCTCTCGGCATCAATGTCTAATACGATGTCAGAACATGAGAGGGTCATGAATGGACAGCATACGCGTGCATACCTGTGCCAATGAAACGCCATGGCCGCTGGGCGGTTCCGAGGAGGGGGTAGATGCAGCTCGCACCCGTGCCGATATCGAGACCCAGCAATCCTCGCCCTGGTTCCTCATACGATGACGAATCTAGAAGGCCTTTAAGCCATAGAATATAATTGTGCCGATTTGGAACCTGAGAATGATGTCGATAATAAGCAGATGCAACTATAACAGTCATTGGAAGCGAGGCTCAGCATACAGGCGGACAGAGCCTATCATCAGGCAAGTCGATCGCAACCCCGAAATCCCTCTTGAGCAGAGATTTGGTAAGCTGCTTCACCGAAGCCGGGTCATTGAAGTCCAATTGGCCGTTGTTCTTCAATCTACGCCCCAAGCGTATGTATGTAAGCAGAATGAAAGAGTAAGAGGTACTGGAGAATGGGAACAACTTGCATAGCGGCAAAGTCTGCATCTTGCTTTCCAAGATCCTGGAAGCTGACCTCTCTGGAGTAGAGATCCCGGTAGTAATCATCGTCGCGCTCCGCGGCACCATCTTTCCTGCTCGGTTGGGCTGGCTTCGACCCTCTCCGCGATGGCTGAGCCACAGGCGCACGACCTGTCTCGGCGTTGGAGTCAGGCGTATCGTCGAACTTTCTCTTCGCGGGTGCCATTGGTGATTGTTGAAGGACCAAACGATGTCATTTCCGTCTAAAGTAGTCGCACATTCGCGCTCAACAAGGGATCCTATTGGAAGGATTGTTGACCGATGGATACTGATGCTCACCAACGGTTGATTTCAAGCTAGTTGGAAGCTTTGGGGTGAACGTTGGGTGACGTTGTGGCAAAAGAGTGGGTCATGTTAGCAGCCGAGCTTCTAGTTCAGTGTCCCTGAAGTTTGGCTTGTTTGGGCCGAGACCCCTTGAATCGGTCGAGTCAATTCCAGGGTCGTTTCTCCCCAGTTCTGGTGGTCTCCTTCTAGTCTCCTAGCTAGACGAGGTTTCCAAATAACGCAACGCGCCTTGGGCTTTGCAGCAAGGACACCACTTCATGTGGGCAAAGGGTTGTCGCCCTGGCGGAATGCAACGCGAGCACCACTCAGAGCGAATGGGTGGACCAAAACAGGGTCGTTCCCCGGAGTAACACGAGGATCTGAATTGACGGTAAGCTGGCCCAGACCTTCGACCAAGCTTCTCACTTAGCCGACCGTGCTAATTTTCATACTGATCGGAACAGTTGACATCCTTGGAAGTTCTTCATACGTCAAAACTATGTCTTTTGATCTCAACGAGGACTGTTGCACTAAGTGTGGCGTTGTTGGGTTCTCTCTTGCTGAATGCGCTCCCTGTAATTATTGCACCTTTTGCCGCCAGCATGGACATCTTGTGACAAGCTGCATCAATGCTCCAGTATGCAATAACTGTGGCAGGAAAGACCACCACGTGCTCGATTGCAAAGAGCTATATCTCAAGCCTGCTCGAGAGCTAGAAAAGCCCCTTTATCCAGCAGCGGCGGAAATCACCCCAAATCTCGAGAATATTAACGAAGATCGCTTCGAAGCGACCAGGGTACAACAGCTGGATCGGTATATAAAAAGGAATTCTGCCGATGACACCGTTAGTGGCTCCTTTGATCTGGAGTTGGCGTCACAGCCAGAAAGCTTTCCAAGGAAGAGGAAACCCTCTGCACTGAAAGCGGGCAATAACCGCAAACCAAGAAAGATCCCGAGGGCAAGTACCGGTCCGCGGATTGCCCTCAACTTGTCTATACAAAGCTTTGTACATGATGACGAAGAGCTCCTGAACGAGCAAGGTTCCGTGAGTGGTTACCTGCTTTCCGCACGCGTCCTGACTCGTCTAATATAATAATTACACACAGGTTGGGCGACCTCTGAATTATGAAGTGACATTCCCCAGCAGCTTTCGAAAAATCATCAAAGACATTGCCGCCACTCTTTGGGAGGATAAGAACGAGTTGCTTTTGGCGTGCCAGTATCGACAGATTATTGAAGAGCACGGAGGAGTGGACCGCCTCGCTGACGAGGCTGAGGGATCAATTGATGCTGAAATACGCGAGCTAGAGGGACAACCCATAACAGTGGCAAGGTAAGGTTGATATCCATCGTCATGAATTAATGAAGCTGAAAATATTCAGGTTGCACGAAATTCGGCATAGGCAGAATCAGCCGTGGCCTAAGGACGTAGGCTACCTTGACTATATCTCCGATGACTCAGACAAATCATACCTCCGTCCCTACGTAGGTCAAACTGGGAACAGTCGGAGTCGAATCGTTCGACAGCATGGCTCAGCAGTTCGATCTGGTAAGAATTTCAGCTTGCATTTGTACCTGATCTGGAGGGGCAATGGTCTTAGGCGCGCAAACTTTCTGCGCCTCTGGACGATCCCTGACAGGATCCCAAAGGGCCAGTGGCGCAATACGATATCGAGTGTCCTTAAATTGGCGTTCTGTTTTGCCTTTGCATCACTACCCCGGTCAATACTGGAACGATACAGCAATGTGACGGGTAGACCGGATTATGTGGGGGCCAATGTCATGGACCCAATGCTGCAGATGATGCGGCTGCATCCAATGGACACATATTTCTACAGGTCTCAGGCACAACGCTCTGAGGACCCGGAAGTCAAAGCTTTCTGCGATATGAGAGCTGCCCAGCGGATATTGCTTGGAACATTCGGCCATGGCTACATCAATGCAACTATACAAGATTACAAATCGGCGATCAAAAGAACTTTCAGTGAGACAGAGGCATCGGCTTGGCTGTCATCGTGTAAGCTTCCGGCTGTGGCTCCGACGGGAGAGGTAGATTACAGGCGTGGTGTTTTCGAAGAGCTGTCCGATATTATGAGAGGCTCTTATACCGGGCTTGATTTCGTCCCCCCTGCTGGATCTCCTTCGGCCAAAATAGGATTCGTTTCCGATTATGTCGTCAGCGACGAGACCGTGTCTGAGGAAGACTCTTGGCCGACTCTGCCTTCGGCCTACCAAGAGCTAGGCTTTGACGAGAGCAATTCTCTAGCTTGGACGTTTGACTTTTGTCAGCGGAGGGAGCTCGACCCTTCCTCGTTCAGAAAGCTACAGGAGGACTCGAAACGAACTAAGAGCATTACTTGGTGCCACAAATCCCTCATACAAACCAGTAATCTCAGGGTCATATTCTTATGTGGTCCAGATGCTGAGATATATGTCACAAGGGCATTAGACAATTTGGTGAAAGCGAAGCTCAAGCTTCGTGATAAAACGTACAGAGTCTTTCTAGTCCCGGATCCTGGCTCACAACGTTACCGCCTCTACATCAGATGCCCAGACTTGGTAGTCAGTGCCGACAATTTTCTTTCTGGGGAGATATCATCGCTGGGAGACATTCTTAAGTTTGCTGCCATGATGACAGAGACAAAAGGGGCGCGACCCTATCATCTCGAATGCGCCCTTGCACTTCGATATATTCTTGCTCAGTACAGCCACGACAAACGTTGTCATGGTGGTACCATGTCTGAGAGGACGAGATCGTATGAGACAACGTCTAATAACCTCGCACGTGGAATGAAGATGTGGCTCAAGAGAAGAGGGTTCAGCGTTGCAGATGTCAGCCGCTGCAGAGAGCTGGCAGGTTCAACCACCACTGGCCTTCTCCTACTTGTTGATTGCGTCAGAAAACGCATCAAGAAAATGCACCATGACGCCCCTCACTCTACAGGCTCAAACCCACTCTTTATCGATAATAATGGCATCGATCTAGCAGTGGAGGAGCTTTTCATTGATAACCCTGGTTTACAGGATGGCGCCGCAGCTAAAATCGCAACGCTCGCAGAGGACGTATACAAGATGACGCTTTCCGCATTTCGAGCAGAATCACGGAAAGACATGGTTATGCTCGAGCACAATGAGATGCTCAGTATGAGCCTAGTGCATTGCCCTTGTACTGCAAACGGCGCATCGTTCCTGGAACAGCTGGAACAGCGCGGCCAGTTTGATTCCACGGGAATCAGAGTTGACACTTCCCAGGTTTTGGCAGACAGCGCTTGCTTACAAAGTCTCTATCTTCCCGCCGCATCACATCAACATCGCGTAGTCAAATGGCGGTACGAAACCGAGGCTTATAAAACCCGTGGGTACAACAGGTCGGTCTTCTCAGTAAATGACGGGGCTTCATTTGCAGTCCAAATGGACTATGTGAGACTGGTTCTCAGTCCGAAGACATTTGACACTGGTCGATTTGACGACAAGGTAACAGTATATATCGAGGTCTCCGAACCCGGTGTACGACACTGTAAAGCCTTTGCCCTCAATGCCGCCATGGAAGACCCCGCAAGCCGAGTGGCTTTCCGAATCGTTGCAAAAGACCGAAACGATGGCTCACTAATGTCGTTTTACCCAGCTTCGAGTGGGGAGACAACAACTATCTACGCTGTCAATACGCTGGCGGATAAAATCTTGGAAGGCACAGACTCTAGAATTCTCGCCCTCCGTCCTCGACGATATCTCCGAGCCAAAGCGTTACTGGCGGCAGAGCGGGCTTCTAAAGGGCAGTAGCGAAAATAATGCCATAAACTTACCTGAGGGCCGAGAAGTGGACGCTTACTTTCCTCCCCATAAGCC
>FTLB01843198.1_pt1 | contig 17882 bp, 15 predicted proteins | sample 1658291 | NCBI WGS metagenome assembly FTLB01 (sample SAMEA3914812, study PRJEB12502) | metagenome | biome: forest; material: soil | place: Canada | collected 2011-07-07 | depth 0.1 m
TACGACTGCCTCCAGAGCGTGCCCTTCAACGCCGCGGTTGCCGCTCGTCTCGTCAACTACTACAGCACCAGCGTGCAGTTCCAGAGCACGCTGGCGTACCTGAAAAACCCACCATGGGACTACCAGCAACCCGGGATCGACGTCGTGGGGGAGCTTGCCCGGATCCAGGCCAAGATTAGCCAGAATGGCTACGCAAACGAGTATGACTTCGAGACGGACCTACAGACTGTCGTCTACGGCATGCATGATGCCCACGTGGATTTATATGCCGGCATATTGTCCGCGTTTACCTTTGCTAGCCCCTACAATTTAATCTCGGCGTCCAAGGATGGGAAGGCCGTACCGGACGTGTACATCAAAGGTTCGTATTTGCATAGCCCACCCCTTGCGATAGAATGAGAGTTGGGAAAGGGAGAGAGGGAAAAGGAGAGAGAGAAAGAGAGACAGAGAGGAAGAAAAGCGAGTAGCTGACAATCTTTCGCATAGACGATATTGTAGCAGTGCACAACGGATTCCAGTTCAACCCCTCGCCGGTTGTCGCCATCAACGGCCAGGGGACCGCCGACTTCCTCACCACCTTTGCCGCTCAGCAAGCGGTTGGGTTTCTGGAGCCGCACGCAGACTGGAACTCGCTGATGGGCAGCCCGGCGCAGGATATCCAGGGTGGCTTGAACATCTTTGGAGGAGGCTTGACCTTCTACCCTGGTGATGGGCTCAACTTCACCCTGGCCAACGGAACCATCATCGAGACCTTCTGGATCGCGCTCTACTCGGAGCCGTACTACACCGGGCCTCTGAGCACTGGGGGCGACTTCTTCAACTATTTCGTCCTTGGTTTAGTCCCGGCCTCCATCAATGATGGACCCCTGCCGCCCGCCTTCCAGATCAACAGCACAGACACCAACAGCACGGATACAGACACTGGTGACGCTGGGAGTGACGATACCAGTTCTTCTGCTTGGATCCCCTTCAACGCCAGCACAGCCTACCCTTCGAACCCGGATGTAGTCCAGGATAATCTAGGTATATCCGCGGGGAGCGTGACAGGTTACTTCTTGAACGACACTGCGACTGGCGTGATCAGCATTCCGACCTTTGACCAGTTCAGTGCGGACGTTGGCGCTTTCTCCGATGCCGTAGCGGATTTCATCAACCGCGCGCAGGAAGCGAAGCTCACCAAGGTCATCATCGACCTGCAAGGAAATAGCGGGGGTCTTGTCGAGCTGGCTTTCGTCACCTTCCGACAATTCTTCCCTGGCCAGACCCCGTTTGCAGGCAGCCGGCGGAGGAGTCACAACATTGCCGGTGTACTCGGAGAGACATTTACAGATCGCTGGGACGGACTGGCCGAAGACGATGACGAAAAGCTCGACCTCGAGGCGAACGAATGGGTTATCACCGAACGCCTGAACGCTGATACAAACAAGAACTTCACTTCCTGGAAGGAGTACTTCGGCCCGCGCCAGTACAATGGAGACGATTTCTCGCTGATTGTATGGGAACCCCAATGGCTTGCGCCAGAGCGAGTATCCATCTGTGTCTTTTAGCTGACAGGAAATTGCAGGAGCGGTACGACCTCGCGAATACCGATTTCGACATTGCCAATTTCGACGGATGGATCCCAGTCGATTACACCGCAGCTGGTCCCAATCCGACACCACCCACGCCGTGGGAGCCTGATAGCATTGTTCTGGTACGTTCACCTTTCTCGACACTTTACAGAGTTCTTGCTCACAAAAGGTGCTTCTAGCTTACCGACGGCGCCTGCTCGTCCGCTTGCTCCCTCTTCGTCGAGATGGTTACCCGGATGGGTGTCAAGACCGTTGTCGCTGGCGGCAGGCCCGCGGCAGGGCCGATGCAAGCCGTCGCAGGTACCAGGGGAGCGCACCCGTACGATGTATCTGAGCTCGACAGCGATATCGCCCAGGCCAGCAAGTGGCTAGGAGACGGTGCCGCCGCGTCACTCCCACAAGACCGCGATTCCGGAGTGTATATCAGCTGGGCAGGCTTCAATCTGCGTGATCAGGTCCGGCAAGGCGATGCGACTGCCCTCCCCTTGCAGTTCACGTATATCCCCGCCGACTGCCGGCTCTACTACACCCTAGCGAACGTGTGGAACATGAGTGCTTTGTGGCGCGACGTGGGAGCCGCCGCGTTCCACGACCCTTCTCTGTGTGCTTCTGGGCCTACGGCCGCCCCGGGTCGTCGATCGGCCGTACCGCCATCTCCACCCCCTATTACGCTACCGATATCGACCGACCGGCTCACGAAGCGGGAGACTCGGCTTGACGAGACATCTGGCTCAAGCTCCAACGCGACGGATGGGCCGGGTCCCTTGACTGATGGCCTCTCGGGGCCGAAGAGGGTCTTCACGCCGAAGGTCTGCAACCCGAAGAAGGAATCATCGCAGTGCGATATCAACACGCCCTGCGAGCCGGTCGAATTCCGGTGCGGCAATCAGCTCTTCAAGAACCACCTGTGCGTGCCGCGGTGCAACAACCACGGCGGCGTCTGCCCCAACAACAAGCTCTCGTGCGGCTACAAGACGACCAAGGAGCTGGGCGAGCTCACGTTCGGCATCTCGAGCACCAAGGTCAAGCAGACCGCCAACGACCCTCTGCGCAAGGGTTTCTGTGTCCCCCTTGTCGGGACTAGAGATATGTGCTCGACGGCCAACGGCGCCGTTTTGGTACCGAGCATTTCTAGCGATCCGGATAACGAGGGTAGCGGCGCGGCGCCCTCAGGTGGCAAAGGCGGCGCAAAGGGGGGCAAAGAGGGTTCGAAGGATGCTACGACCACCACCGTCAATCAAGACCCCCCGGCCGGCGGGTCGAAAGATGTGACGACAAACACCGGTCCGTCAACCGGTGGTGTTGCGAGCGGTGCCAGCCGGTGGAAGCTTACGGGTTCGACGGCAACTTTCAAGTCTGGACTATTAGGGGACATTTGGATTTAAAAACAGGGATGGGGAGCGTTAAGTGATACCCACTCATGGGCGTCTCGGGGGCATAAATGGCAAAGCATCATTCATCTGTTTCATCGCAAGTTCTACGTTAGAATAGCTAAGATAGCGACTGCCTGTATTTGCAACACATGGGATTTCTTGATACAAGACATTCACCAGTCTCGCCGCCATCATCATGGCCTGGCCCGTCCGACGTACTGTATAATTACGATGTGATTCCAAGTCAGGGACTGTGGGTAACACTCAACCTTCGAGCTGTCTCACTCTGTTTCTGCCAATCTTGAACACAATGGCGGAAGTGTCCAATAATGCTATTATTTATAGTGTCAATTCCGAGGTTTTCTGGTACTGAAATTGCCTCTTTCGTAATCCGCCAACGTAACGTTGTCGGCCAAACAAAAACCCAGGTTGAATTACTGCCAGTTCGCCTTAATGACCTCGGCAATGACACCATGGTCCTCGGCCTGCTTCAGGCCGCTGACGGTAACGACAGCGACGGTGCCCTCAACGCCCTTGACGCGGATGGGCACGGCGCCGCCGTGCAGCGCGTACATGCCCGGCTGGTCGGTGTGCTTCTCGAAGAACTCGGCGATCCGGACCGGGTCGCCGCCCAGCTTGGCGCGCAGCATCCACGTGCTGGCGCCCCAGCGGAGCACGGCGTTGCGCTTCCGCTCGATCCACTCCTCCTGGTCCGGGAGCGTGCCGGCGCCCACGGCCATCTGGAAGAGCACCTGGCTGCTGTTGGCCAGCGCGATGGAGATCATGCACGGCGTCTGCGTGGACGTGACGAAGGGGAAGAGCCGCGCGTACAAGAGGTGGCCGAGCTCCAGTGCGTCCTCGACGGTGAAGGAATCAAACGTGTAGGCGGCGCCGTCGTGCTTCAGCTCCTCGGGCTGGGAGAGAGAGAGAGAGCAGGGTCAAGATCACGCCACCTCCGAACGGGCCCGGGGGCGGGAAAGGACTCACGTTAGACGACGGTTGGGTGATGGGCGATGTGACTGTCGGCTTGCGGACGGCCTCGAGGCTCTTCTCCAGGCCGTAGCCGACCGGGTGGCGACGGGTCAGAACTTTTTGCTGCTCCATGATGCTGATGTGCGGGGAATTCTCGGGAGCAGTGTTTCGAGTATTTGTTTCCTACTGCCACAATTTGGGACGACGACGAGCTAAAATAATTTGTAGTTGGTTGTTGAGAGGAGGTTAAGTCGCAATGCAATTCAGTCCACGCAACGAACCGATCATTGGTCAAAAGCGGTCTAATTACTCACGCATTGAACCTAGGGGATATTTTTAATCCTTTCGGTTTGGTACGCTTGATTGGTTGCGCGATTCAGATTCGTTTGTCTCCACGCTTGGTGGTTTGGTTTCCCCATCGCCATCTTGGCCCCGTGGGTTAGGGTTGACAAGACACTCGCCGACCAGCAGATGAGTTTGAACAAAGAAAGGATGTGGAAGAGCCTATGGAAACTAATTACCGGTTTGTCATAGCTGCCTCTCTCTAGGCAAATCGTGCATAAGGGACCTCGTGGAGATGTCCTTGGTGTAGCTCTTACTTTCTTCAAGATCGCTTATTGTTGGCTGGCACTAGTTGAACAAGTAGCCCTGAATAAACTGCATTTTCAATGTCATAGTCCTAGATATGGTGAGAGGAAATAAACTAAATTATGAGAAATGGCCCTGCTCCGGAACATATTGCTTCTATTCAAATCCCAGCTGGAAAGATGAATGCTAAGTCCCAATATCCCCTTGGGCTCTACCTCTCGTTCATATACTTTCCAGTGTCACAGGTCCCCTATGGAGGTTATTCTCGAAAGCATATGTGCGGCTGGATCAAAAGAGTCTGTATAGGTAGGGTAGGGTATATGGTGCAACTCGATATACCAAGATGAACTTGGGCAGTTGTGGCTATAAACAATCTCCTTTCACCATGGCTCGCGGGCAAGCGGCTGAGCCAGATGGGCCAGGCATTGTAGATCGGTGCAACATAGAGGGGTAAGGCTAATTGAGTTCGTATAGGAGCGGCCATATTACTGCTTACCGTATTCTAACATACCGTTGTTGTCCTCTATTTGGAGTGACTGCGAACGGGTGTTCAGGGACTACGTACAGGCTGCATGCAACTCCAAGTACAAATTTTATAGGCGATCTCATTTCTCTGGTTAATTAAACGTTCGAAAATACTCCGTACACAGGACTTTTAGTCAGTCTCATTTAAACAGCTTACACCCGGTGAGGCCCAATTAGCCAAAGATGGCCCCGACCTCCTCAGCATCTCTTAACATGGCGTTCTCCCAACTTTCTCGTGTGGAATCGAGAGAGTAGAGATTTCGAACCCTTCAGTATCAAAACATATGTCCAATACCCCCTCAGGAAGCAAGTATCATGACTGAATCGAAGAAGGCAGACGGGGCCAACGGCCAACACTTGATTCACAGGTGAAATCATGTCAAATTTTGCATGCTAAAGTATAAATTCTAACTAGCTATGTTTCTTTGGCAAGTCATGCGTATGAAGTCGGACTTCCGGGAACTGTCAATCTTGCAACGGCTGGTATGTCCTACTGTTCTCTGAGCCTAACTCTCAGCGTGATTGGACGATTACTGACCTTGCTGAAGAGGGAGACGACACTGGATATGGCCAGGCACTTTTCCCTGTGCCTGCACAAGATCCGAATGACCCCCTTCAGGTACGGATCGAACTCCATTCCAACGCATATGATTCTGAGAAAACTGACATCAAACCATAACGCAGTGGTCGAATTTTAAGAAATCCATGATCTTGATTATTTGCTCGGTATATTCTTTCCTGGGCAACAGTGCGTTGACGGGCATTTCGCCCTACATCAGTCTATACGCAACCATCTTCGAGGTGTCGCCAACAGAAGCTTCGACTCTGATATCCTACCCTAATCTGGCCTTTGGGTTTAGTAAGTATTAATATTAAAGTACCAAATCCAATGATTTCGATTGACTGAGACGTACAGGCTCGCTTATCTGGGTACCGCTGTATTTGAAAATCGGCCGGCGACCCGTCATGTTAATGACTATGGTTCTCGTACGCCATATCTTGAGATGAAGTCCGATAGAATGGAAAAGATCGCAAACTAACCGAGTTAGTTCATTGCCGGGCTTATTGGTACCTCGCAGGCCACCACGTTCGCCGGCCTCATGGCGGCTCGATGCGTGCATTCGTTCGGGGCCGGTGTGTGTGAGGCGTTACCTGTTCAACTCGTGAATGACATTTTCTTCATCCATGAGCGCGGCAAGCGTATTGGATATTACACAAGTAAATATAGTAAACCTGCCTGGCAACAGAAACGATCTAATCCTTGTATAGTTTGCCTCTGTGTTGCTTCAATTAGCCCCCTTGCAGCAGGCTATATGCTCACCGGGGGGTACTCCTGGCGGCTGTACTTCTACGTGGTTTTAGCTTTCGCATTGGCGCTTTTTATCTTGGCTCTCTTCTTCGTCGAAGAGACTTCCTATGATCGAGAAGCAGCAATTACTGCCGAGACGGCCTTAGCTGAGCGGTTGGGCAGCCACGAGAAGCCGACGACCGCACACGGCGAGATACTAATCGACCAATCTACTCAGGAGCATATCCATGCACGAAAGTCATACCTTCAAGCCCTGTCATTGAAAGGGAGATTGGACCCGGATGTTCCCATCTTTACGACCATGATCCGATCATTCACCTACTTCCTCGTTCCCCAAGCTCTCTGGGTCATCACGACGTACGGCATCAACATCGGCCTTGGAGCATTCGCGCTCAGTTTCACCTTCCCCATCAAGATGGTCCAGCCGCCTTATAACTGGGATATTGTAAGCATACCAGTGGTGAAAAGACTCGACAGCAGGAAGCTGCTAATCCACACAGACGAGTACGGGACTGTTCTCCCTTGCCGGGACTATCGGTTACGTGCTCGCCGTCCCATTCACTTCCAGCTCCGACCGCCTCGCAGCATACTATACGCGAAAGAACAACGGGATCCGTGAGGCGGAGATGCGTCTCGGCGTACTTCTCGTGCCCATGCTGATCGGACCAGCGGGGCTAATCTTGTATGGCTTCGCGGCGGACCAGAACCTCCATTGGATCGTGTACTTCTTCGGCTGCGGCCTGCTCGCCTGGGCACAGTACTTCTACTTCTCTTTCACTATTGCATACGCAGTAGACTCCTACTTTGCCAATACTTCGGAGATGCTGATTGCCATCAACATCGGCAAACAGGCGATCAGTTTTGGCTTTGGCGATGCGGTACTGACCTGGGTGCAAGAGAGTGGGTATGCTGTGGTAATTTCGGGCATATTCACCGGCGTCCTCGTTCTCAACAATCTCATGGTTGTTGTGTTTATGATATGGGGGAAGAATATCCGTCGCTTTATGTCGCGGTCGTGGTTGGCACGGTTGCACCAGAAAGGCACGACACAGATCATGAGCCATTGATTGGGACTCTTTCACAGGGCGAATCCCGTCGAACAAAAGCGCCTTCTCTAGGAATGATGGGTTATCTCGAGGGCCTCCCGTAGATTCATGGGCAGAGAGGTAGTGTGTGTTTGGTCGATTAGTTTCACGGAATATATTAGGTGAGCTTTAAATATTGCGCGAAACAATATCCTGGGTGAGATTAATAAGAAATCCTTAACCCCGATTCGAGAATACCCTCGCGTTGCTGTGTTAGAGCGTTTCTTCCCCCTTTGCCACGGCAAGGAATGATCTCGTGTCCCCGATTGCAGTGGCTGCTTCCAGGGTGTCCAGTATAGCGATCGGAGTTATGGGCCCTCTGGGGATTATGGGTTTATAGGGATTGACAGCGGCTGTGCAAGTCTCTAGCTACAGCCACACTAGCCACTAAATCCGATTATCCTAGTTCCACTAGGCGACGTGCCTCTATAATAAAAAGGGAATAGGTACGGAGTAAGGTCACAGCACAGAGTGGAACTGTCACGCTGGTGCGGCTTCGGAGATAATGCGGGCAGCACACCAAGTTTTGACGTCCAGATACTTAGTCCGAAGCCTCTGACACCTCCAGAGGTGGTGGCTCCCAGCTCGCAATCACGATCCATACTTGAAATTGAAAGCGCACTTTGCCCTAAGCGCTTATCGGCGATGGAGGACCAGTATAAACTAGCGGCGTAAGTGGGCGCGGATATTGCGCCATCGCTACTATCGGAGTTGAGGGATAATGTTTTTGCCTGATAAAACAATCAATTAAATTCGGGGAAGCCGCTTCACACAAAACCTGTTTGCCTAAAATCTGAGGCATATATATATCCTGCTCTACCCCTGGGTGACCAAAACATTCTGATCTACTACACCAGCTACATATTGCCAAGATGTCTGATATTTCACCTTTACTGGATGCTCGGTACGGCTCATCGTCCGCGCCGTCTCCATCCGGCGCGGTCAACCCGACGCTCAAGACTCTCCTAGAGCATAAATCGGTTCGCCAATTCTTGCCCAAGCCTCTTACACCGGGAACAATCGAACTATTGGTCGCAGCTGGGCAGAGCGCAGCCACTTCATCCAACCTGCAGACGTGGAGCGTCGTGGCCCTCCAGGACACTGAGCGCAAAAGCCACGTCGCCACACTCTGCGGGGACCAGGGGTTCATCCGCGATGCATCCTTGTTCTTTGTCTTCTGCGCGGACCTCAGCCGCCTGACCAAGGTCTCACAACAAGAAGGGACCCCAGCGGTTGGTCTGGAGTACACCGAGATGTTCCTGATGGCATCCCTTGACGCGACCCTTGCGGCCCAAAACGTCTCGGTCGCGGCGGAATCGCTGGGCCTGGGAATCTGCTACGTCGGAGCGGCCAGGAACAAGCCCCAGGAGCTGGCCAGCTACCTTGGTCTGCCAGACCGGGTCGTGGCGCTGTTCGGGATGGCCATCGGCTGGCCCAACCCCGAGAAGCCTGCGTCTGTGAAGCCGCGCCTGTCGCAGAAGGAGATTGTGCATCACGAGAAGTGGGACGACGGCGAGCAGAGAGAGCACATCGAGGCGTACAACAAGACCCTGGCAGCTTTCGACGCCGACCAGCAGCGAGCGGGAGCTCCCACTTGGACGAAGCGCTCGGCCAACCGTGTGGCAACGGAGAAATCGCTGACCGGTCGCCACGTCTATCGCCAGGTGCTTTCCGATCGTGGATTTACCCTGCTTTGAGACTTCGGGGATGCCAGTGTCAGGGCTACGAGAAATATCCTTAGCAGTTCAGCACAACTAAGCATAGGAGTTTTAATAGATATCACTAGCTAGTTCTGTAGAGCTAGCTGCCGTCAAACTTAAAGCCTCGTCAGCGCCGTCAAGATCGAGTGAAAGCATTCGAGGATACTACCACATTCGTTCCCTATCCGCAAGAGCCCTTCCGGAGTAACTTAAGGTTACTAACAGGTATTTTACAATCTATAACGCCAAAAACCGTCCCCTTTGGAGAAATATAACCAGATATCTATGTATACACAAATACATGAACCATCCTTGATACCCCATCTCGCGAAGCGGCAAGTCGGTGGCACCTGGCGACGCCCCTGAATCCACGCCTCTCTCACGCCTCCTCTGGTCCGGGCGCAACCAGTTTCTTTGGCCGCAAATCAATCCACCCTAAGAAATTAGATGTCACGAATGCGACTACCCCAAGCGCAGCGGCAATATAAAAGACACGGTCGATGCTGTTCGAGTAAGACAACAAGATACCGGGGATGTCCTCGACGCTCACGTCGCCTAGAAACCCGGTGGCTCCGGCAGCGATCACTTCGGCGGGGTCGACATTGGGTGCGTTCACGGACAGCTCGCTTATAAGACTCTGGTCGAAAAGAGTGTTCGAGACGGCCAGGAAGACGGCCGTGCCAAGAGTCTGTACGAAGATCACAAGCGAGATTGCAACCGGAACGAGCGACTGTTCGAGAGCTGTCTGGACGGCAAGCAAGCTCTGGAAAAGCGAATGGAAGTGTGAGTTTTATAGCTGTTGCAAACTTTTTGGGGTGGAACTTGAAACCATACCATCTGCAATCCAAGACCGCGTCCCACACCGGCAATCAGCTGGTAGCCAACCCACTCCCCGACGGACGTGGAAGGCGAAAAGAGGGAGAGCAGGCCATTGCCGATAGCTGTGAGCGTAGAAGCGGCGAGCGCATACGGAATAACATAGCCCGTCCTCTGGACCATGCCCCCCGACAACACGGCTCCCAAGAGTTGCGCCAAGATTGCGGGCAGCATGTAGACCCCCGAAAGTAGAGGGCTCGCGCCCTTGACGGTCTGAAAGTATATGGGAATGAAATAGGCTGCCAGGAAGACGGTCGTGAACAAGGACGTCTGGGTCAGGGAGGCTGACCAGACGGCAGATCTCCCCGCCAGCGACAGTGGTATGAGGGCTCCGTCGCCGCGGTGCAGCAGCCAGGCGCAAAAGACGAGGCCCGTAGCACCGGCACCGCAGAAGAGCCCAATAACTTGGGACGAGTTCCAGCTGAACTGGTTGCCGCCGTATTGTAGCGCTAGGAGGAGCTGAATGACGGCCGGGGCCAGCAGGGTGAACCCGATGAGATCTAGCTCGCGATGTATAGAGCGCAAGACAGTCAGAGGCGCAGCCTTGATGCTCCCGTCGGGGATGACGACGAATATCATGAACAAGACGACCACCGCGCCGATAGGGACATTTATGTAGAAGCACCACCGCCAGGTTGCGTACTCCGTGAGGGCGCCTCCGATCAAGGGCCCCGAGACGATGCCGAGCTGTGAGATGCCCAGCATCATACCAACAAGGACCGGCTGACGGTGCAACGGGACGCAGGCGGAGATGATGGTTAACCCCCCGGTCAATAGGCCTTTATGGTTTATTAGTCTGTCTTGGACGAGTAGGCACTGTGGTCAAGATAAAGACGTACCAGCGCTTCCCATGCCTGCTATGGCTCGTCCGATAATCTGGCCTGTCGATTAGTTCTCTGTCCAAGAAACGTATGGGAAGTGAGGTACGTTACATACGAGCATCGTAGAGGACGTAGCCGCCCCGCAAAGCACAGATCCAATCTCGAAGAGGAGGAAGAAGCTTATGAAGGTCCACTTGTTCCTGAATTTCGAGTATATTTTTCCAGTCAGGGGCTGTATCGCCGCTGAGGGCAGTTGGAAGCCCGACCCATACCATCCCACATCTATGGAATCGACATGGTCAGAAAGACTCAGCCACATATCGTCTGGCACCTGAGTGGGAGGAAAAGCGGGCCTCAGGGGATCACAAACCGTGGAGGGAATGAAACTCGTCCGTGATTTTGGGGATGGCAGTGGAAATGATGGCAGTGTCCAGGAACACGAGGAACAACACGGCGGTTATGCAGACCATGATGGCAAGCAGCTAGGCAACGAGAGTTAGTCCTAACCAGGAATCCTTGACCCAGCGCAATGGCGGAATAGTTTAGGGCTTGAGCTACCTTTCTCCCTGTGATCCAGTGTGAATCTCCCTCTGCCTCTGGCTGGTGCGCCTCCGTGGGCTTTTCTATGGCCGGGTTGATATCATCTGTATTAAGTTGCTCGTTCGACGAAGAAGATATCTGGGGTGACTCAACACCGGCCTCTGCCGACTTTTCCATCGTAGCCATTACTCGCTCGTGATATACGTATGATGGGTGCAAAATTCGACAGCTGAGCAAGTGCGAAGAAAAGAGTTGAACGGAAAACAAAAGCAGGCTGCTTATGTATTGTCACCGATACCTTAACATACACATTGTGAGTTGCGCGGACTCTCCGACCAAGAAACTAGAGGCATTCTAATCAATAATTCAACGAGCGCTAAAATGCCAACACTGTTGGCGAATTCCGCCCCGAATCCCGTACCTCAAGGTGTACTGTAACCGCATTTGTCAAAACTGTCTTGAGATCCCATCTTTTGGAAGAGAAAGCGTTTCCGACGTATATTATCTACAAGTTGACCAATCGGCGTGACCACATTCAACGCCGCGGCCACGGGGTGGAGGCGTCACAAAATAGACCGTCGGGGAAATGTCCGTTCCGCGCTAACGATTACACTACACAAGACGAGAGACTAGTACAAGCTAGTAACTGTTTCTCTATATGCTAACCTCACCTCAGCATCCCAGTGCCTGAGCAGCATGAAGAACCCTCTAAGCAGGCTACTTACCTTGCGAAAAGCACCCAAGCCGGTCGCCTCTGTCGCGACCCGGGTTCAAGCACACGCCTACTCCCCACAAAGTTAGGAGCAACTCAGGAAGAACCTAGCTAAAATGACGACGTCGTCGTCCCTTGGGAAGACGCATACTTGGGCGCTGGTACATGCATGTAACAGGCATGGTGGAACCCTCCAACTCAACTAAACAGAGCAGCGGCTAAGAAAACTCAGCCCTGGCACGCAGCCTTACGCACTCCACAACTTAGAATAGACCGTAGAAACATGTAGGAAGATTTGATGTGTTTGTCAGTTGGAAGAGTTTGTTTCAAAATATGTACACCCACGCACTTAGACCACGCAAAACCCACGATACGTTTAGGTACCTACATATCCTGTCCCCAACAGATATCCCTATACCAAATGTAACAGCGGAGTAACGCCTGGTTCCGGCTTCATCGTTTACCACTCTCTTGGATCGCCTTTGTCCCGATCCTCTTCAGATCCTCAATCTTTAAGTGTTCCTTCTCAAAGCCAGTTACAGCCTGGTCCAGCATCGCGGCTGCCACTGTTTGTACTGGCAGGGTAGCAAACGGCGTCAAGCGGAAGACCAGACCAATAACAGTCCTGAGCGGGTTAAATGGGCCACCGGTGATGAAGCCAGGTTTAGCCACGCACGCGTCGATTTTGTTTTCTCGGGCGTATCCAAGGACCTTGTCTTCCGTCTCGGCCTATACAGAATCTAGTTAGTACTCTATCATGTCTTTGCGCAGCATCCCCATGAGACATGATAAAAAAAAGGGTATGTGCTATACACGCATCTGCATATACTCGATCATGAATGGCGGTTTCCTATGCGAGTCCGCCTCAAACGGGTCACCCATGTACAAGAAGCGGAACTCTGGCACTGGATTGGTCTCATGAAACGCCTTCATTCCGGACAGTGTGCTGGTCTGACAGATGCGGACCACCTCCTCGAAGGGATATTTGCGGAGGTTAGGTGGTGTGATGCCGACAGTCCTGCGGTGAGAGCCGTGTTAGTCCTGATTTGTACCCATCTGTCATCGCAGGAGGAAAGTTCTAAAGCTGCGAGAAGGACCCGTACCATATGCAAGCGTTAGCACCTGCAAGCTCCTTTTTAACATCATCAGGATACTCTCCATAGTCGCTAATGACTACACTCTTCAACTTCGCCGCATTTTCGCCGTCAGGGGCAGTGACGGGTTTGCGAGATAGGGCGACGAGATTCGTGACATCGGGCCGGCGCAAAGCCTGGCTGATGAGTTCCGTCGCAACAAACCCACTGGCCCCGACGATGATGAGTTTCATATTTCGAACTTGGATGCTGTCCGTGGCCTGCACCTGACGGCTTTCAGTCACGATATGTGGATGGGAAAGGTCGGTTACACTAGTTCGTTTCGTGGAGGGTATCAAAGGTACATGTTCGTAGGAATCAACTGAGACGTTTCGGTACATGCAATTTTGAGTGCCGTACCATCATATATGCCAGGGCTAGCTTGTCGGTACAATTCCGAATGCCGCCTCCTGCGGCCCCGAACCGTAAACACTGTCGACCAGACAGTGATTACTATACGGTGTGATCCCGACCTGAGGCCGTAGACTCCAATCCACCACTAAACATTTAGCTTAGACTTGGTTTTAAAACTGAGTAGCATTGAAGCAAGAATATCCTATTGAGTGGTAAATTCATCTCCACTTTATTATGGTACTCTACTTCTTGCTGGGATTTCTCAACGCAAATAAGCAACAAAATTATGACTCAGTAGCTGCGACTGGGTACTAATGATATGCATGTCGAAATTTTACGATCCATGTCATCGGCGCCGGTTTAGTCGTCGAGGCCGATAGATATGGTAAGTACGACGGTGTATATATCCCGGAAGTCCGCCCGACTGAAACGGAATCCCACACATTCCGTTCGAACTAGTCAATCCGATTCATATCGCGGTAATCCGCCTGGCAGAAATGGAATCCCATATATTCCGTTCGAAATGGTCGGAAATTCAACCAATCCAGTACAATATACGTAGTATCCTGAGCATAGACAGGAGGTACGCAATAAATTGACTGGACTCCATTCTTAGAATCAGCGTGGAGGGCTGCATGAGAGAGGCAGCCCAAGGCGTACACTCATGGCACAGCAATGCCTAGTTTGGAAACCGTTAAACCTAAAATGGCCCTTACCCCAAGGCCAATAATACACGTCCTGGAACCCCTATGGAATACCTCGGCTTACGCCCGTAGCGCACATTGATCGATACCAAGCGGCCTGGTACCAACGCCTTTGGGCCCTTTCTGCCCTGTGTGACATGTCTATCAGTCTCAGCTTTGCAAGAGTAGGCAACCAAGTGCAAAATGTATATCTAGATACGGTGCAAATTTAATAGATATAATCATACTAATTCCAAATTTGGAGAAAATTAACAATAGAGCCCTCTCTACATTTACAAAGCTTACCTACTGGAGAGGGATTAGCTCACGAAAGAAAACGGAGAACCGTGGTTATATAGAGGACAAGAATTGTCTATCGAACGTCTGTCATTTAACTTTAAAGTATCAGGCAGCCCCTGTCAAGAAGAGGCACCCGGATTTTCAGATACCTAATCGATATACCTTTACTCAAACTGTGCTGCCAAAGTTGTTCATGCTCGGGGTCACTACACTGTGGTCCCAAACTGCATCCCGCCCTATAGACGAAATTCCCTGCTATCTGGCACCAACCCAACGTACAATGACCGACCGTGCAAAACGCTTCAGATTTGTGCGAGCCCACCGTCGACGGCAACCTCGCTGGCGGTCATGTAGCTGCTGTCATCCGACGCGAGGAAGACGGCCACGGCTCCCACTTCCGCTGGGTCGGCCATGCGCTGGAGGGGATTGAGCGAAGCGAAGTACTTCATACCCTCCTCGCCTAGCGCTTCCTTCGCAAGATCCGTGGCTGTTGACCCAGGCGACAGTACGTTGACCCGGATGCCGGTGCCCTTTAGGTCCTCCGCCCAGGTTTTCGCGAGGTTGCGAACGCCCGCCTTGCTCGCGCCGTAAAGACTAAATGCCTTAGCACCTGTTGTACCAGCACTTGATCCAGTCAAGATGATCGAACCGCCCGGGCCCATTAACGGTAGCGCCTTTTGGACCGTAAAGACCGTACCCTTAATATTGCTATCAAGGATTTCATCGCAATGCTCGACAGTGATTTCGCCAAGCGGAAGCTGGCTTCCCACTCCGGCATTGGCGAAAACAATGTCGAGGGTTCCGCGCTCAGCTTTCACCTCCGCGTAGAGTCGGTCCAGGTCAGCCAGATCCGAGACCGAGCCATGCACCGCTCTGGCATTGGGCCCAAGTTTGGCCAGAGCTGCGTCGAGCACTTCCCGTCGGCGGCCGAAGATAAAGACGAAAGCGCCCTCTTCGATAAAGCGGTGCGCCGCTGCAAAGCCAATACCGGTAGCACCGCCGGTGATTACAGCAGTCTTTCCAGTAAGTCTAGCCATAATTTATTCTTTGTCGGTTTTCGAAGTTGTAGAAATTGAGGGAACTGGCCTGATAGACAGAAGTTTAAACAGGTAAAGCGGTGAATGGATAAATGGCACTGATTGTGAGCAGTAACATCTGCCTGGGATAAAGCCATGAGAGATACCCTTTTTATAAAGATCTTGACTAGGTTTTGACAGAGTCTCCCCTATATTATCAATCATGTTGCATGATTTGAAATTCCATATCATGAGCTTTGCGTTTGTCAGACATAAAGTTGCTTCCTTGGATGATGGGCTGCATTCCCTGTTCTATTTATTTTCTTGGAGCCGTTCCATTAGCCTGCGGAATCCCGTCGTGCTTGCGGCCACGAATCCTCGCGTTGGCCAATTCAGTTCTCTCCGGCTCGGCCGCCAAGACCCGATCTGCGGAACCCCGCAGTGGAGGCCGCGGAACCCCACTACAGGCGGTGGCGGCGACCCACCTTTCCCGAGACCAACACAGAGCATGAGCTTGTCATAGTTTGTCAGCATCTCCAGCTAAAGCCTTGATCTCTCGCCATCTACGGCAGCTTTGTATCGGCGCCTGTATCCCTGCATGGCCTTACCACGGCGAAAGTCCTGCGCCGCTTGTGCGACAGCCAAACGCCGGTGTGATCTGGACTTTCCCGCCTGTCGGCGTTGCGCCTCGAGAGGAGTGGCTTGTATCTATCCCTGGGCCGTGAACCAGAGCACCAACGGCCACGACGCTATCGGCCTCGCTGCTTCTGGCCCAGCAGTATCTAGATCTCAACACGGAACACCATATGAGCCAGGTGGCCTTGGTCCGGTTCCAGGATGGGATAGAACGAACATATACGCGGGCCCCGGAGATACAAGCCGGTACCTAAACTTGCCCCCAAATGTAGCCTCCTCGGTATCTCTGCCAATGTCCCCCGCTATCCCTTCCATACTCGATGATCTTCTCAGACGCGGTGGCATTACATCACCCTTAGACCTGAATCTTACTCTCCCGGTCGCGGCGAGTACGCAACAGCAGAGCATGCTGCTGCCGTCCGGCTGGGGCGTTGATACCTTCGATGATCCTGGACCCGTCATTACCGGGACAACCTACCAGGCGCGCGGTGAATATGTCGCACGACGACTTGCCGTACAGCCGAGCGCTCTAGCCCAGCATGGAAAGACCATCTTCATCCACCACACGCAGGTCGGAGCCTCCGCTGCGCTGCAGGAGGCCCTCGCGGCAAGCGCCTTGCACTCCATACGTTGTGCCTCGAACGCCGACTTGGTGCGACGGGAGATAGCACGACGAGCCTCGATGCTCATACGAGCCGTGAACGGGATCCTCGCATCCGTGGACACCTACCAGCAAGAGGAAATCGACTTGCTTCCCCCCGTGCAGGCTCTACTCATATACCAATGCATCCGGCTCTTCGCGCCGGACGACTTGGCCCAGCAGGGGCAGGCAGAGCGCGACGGAGCGACGCTTCTGGTGTGGTCACGCAGACTGCAACAGCAAGCCTATACCATCGACGGGCTCCATGAACCAGGCTGGGCAGAGTGGGTTCGCAGAGAGAGCGTCCGACGAGCGGTAGTAGCTTCCGAGCTTCTCGCGGCTATGTATCAATTTCTCAAGCATGGCTGGAATCGATCCCATATACGACTGGCACCGCTTAGATTCACGGCCCAAGCGGCGCTCTGGGAGGCAAGATCGGCGGCAGAGTGGAGGACATCATGGGCCACGTCTACAAAGCTACATGTTACTCTTGCCAGCTTTACCAGGGACATTATGGGGGCTACGCAAGATGATGTCGAAGACCTAGGCGTAATCATCTATGCATTACAGAACGGCATTGATAGATTGGAAGAATGGCTCGGCGGTGACAAGGCATTGCTAAAGAAATGGGCGCTGAGACCTTAAAAAGCATGACGTCTCATTGTATAATTTTTCTGGCTACAACTTAATAGACAATCATAAGGTACTATTTAGACCTAATTCCAACAGTCTCATAGGCACTACCGCTTAGTCTCCGAGTATGTCTAGTGTAAGCTCTTGAACCCAATATCCATTTATTTTGCTTAGCAGAGGACATTACTATGAAGGGCGTTAATTGGATGTTGCCTCAGACAATGAACTCGCCGTTATGAGCGTCGAACTGCCTAGCGACTTATTCCTTGCGCAATAAAACCCTCACCGAGGCGCATTCTAAGCACATACGACCATATCCACTGGAAAATACGGGATCCCGTCCGCTCTCCCCTAGTCAAGCCAGTGAGAGCCGGATTAGTAGTTGGGTCGGTGACGACCAGCGAATACCCGGTGT
>FTLB01842087.1_pt1 | contig 17841 bp, 8 predicted proteins | sample 1658291 | NCBI WGS metagenome assembly FTLB01 (sample SAMEA3914812, study PRJEB12502) | metagenome | biome: forest; material: soil | place: Canada | collected 2011-07-07 | depth 0.1 m
CCCCTGCGTGCTCTTGAGGCTGGCGGTGCCGTCCATCCAGTTGCACGAGTAGATGACGACGCCGGGCTGGTCGGTGCGGAGCTCGGCCCGGACGCCCGAGAAGGCGCTGGCGAGCGTGCCGACGACGGCGCCCCGCGGCGCGTCCTCGATCAGGAAGTAGCCGTTGTAGCCCTCGCACGCGCCGTCGGCGCCGCAGTTGCCCGCGAACTTGGGGTCGTTGCGCGCGTGGCCCAGGAACAGGCCCGGCTGGCTCGCGAAGTCGTTGATGCTGTTCGGCGCCGCCGTGCCGATCTTACCCGTCGGCAGCGCGCCCTGGTCCGCCTCGAGAAAGCGCTTCGAGTACGGCAGGTGCAGCGTGTGGTTCCAGATCTTCTGCGTGGCGGGGTTCTTGTAGGCATCGAGGTTGAAGTACGTGTGCTGCGTGAGCATGAGCGCTGGTGGCGCCGGCGGACCAGATTAGCAACGGTTCTCTCTCTCGCTCTCGATCGGACATTGGAAAGAGAAATGGGGTTCTGAAGGTGGGGTGGGGGGAAGTGCATACGTGTTCGGGTCTCGGGAGACAACGCCGCCATCTTGATGTTCCACGTCGTGTTCGCGAGGCTGTACGTCACGTTGGCGAGCACGAGACCGGGCAAGCCCTTCTCCGAATTGGCGGGGTCGGTGATGGAGAAAGTGATGGAGCTGTTGGACAGCGCCGTGACGTTCCAGACGCGGTAGGACCAGTTGTTGGTGCCGCTGTGCAGGGTGTTATTGCCGTCGTTCTTCTCCGTCACGTAGGTCTTGTTGTCCAGCTTGTAGATGCCATTGCCTATGCGGTTGACGTATCGACCGGGGATCGAGTTGTAAACCGGATGGCCGGGGTCCTTGGCTGTATCTACGAGTTAGACTGATCCCACGGGGAGCGCAAGCTATTTGGCGATATCATACGGTAGTAGGCAGCATCGTCGTAGCCGAGGACGACGTCTACGTCTTTGCCATTCTTGTCTTTCACCCAAAGGTTGGTCAAAGAAGCCCCGTAAGGGATGAACTAGGAGGTATTCAGTCTCGAGGACTCGCGCAAGAATCTGGCTAGGAGGAAGCTGTACCTGCGCCTTGATGCCTGTTGACGAGATGGTGTACCTGCCGTCAGCTGCGGGCGGTGGCACGGCTGCGCCCATGACGTTGGCAGATTCCGCCGCGAGGGCGACAAGGAGAGTAGAGTATCGCATGGTCAAGGGCCGTGGCAGAGTTAACGAGTGGTGTACCGAGCAGTTGGGCCGGGGGAGCAGGATCCAGAACGGTGGGAACCGCTCGAATCTTAAATCGACCTATACACGGACCGCTCTCGCCTGTCTCTAGAAGTCCAGGGGTCCTACGCGATGTTTGACACCATGAACACCATATTGCCGGTGGAACGAGGCTCCCCGTACCTGCCCTGCCCCTGGATTTAGGAAGAAGCGTACGGGTCATCGCAAACCCAATTATGGGGTAATCCGAGTACATGCAACCGAGAACGAGAAACCGTAACCAGGCCCGCGGAGCGGTTCGTAAACTTCAAGAGACTGGGTTGGTTTGTTGGCGATGAGATCGGACATCAGGCTGAGTTGCCGGAGACCGAGCCAACCACCAGCGGAAGCCCCAGCTGTCGTCCTTTTACCCAGACAGGCTCTCTGTGGAGAACTGCCAGGCACAGCTCTGAACCATCTGTTTCCCCGCATCCCATATTAAAACATCTCACCTTCTCGTTGGCGATGGCATCGCGAGTGCGGGCCGGCGCCGGGTGTCAGGTCAGAGTGACTCGCTCAACCGCGTGGGATTCCTGGCCCGCATCGCGTACCTGACCCGAAGTGCGTTCTTAATTTCTATTTTTTTGCTGGCTGGGGTACGACTTCCTGCATGTTTAAAGCATCATAGCGTATTCTCCGGCATCAGGGGCGCCTGGCTTTGCACGTTTTCGGAGGTGAGTACATCTAGATATCTCAACAATAACACTGTGCTGCAACTCGCCCAAAGCACTATTTGTGGGATCAGCAAGAGTCAGGTTATGTGGTATATTTGCGATGCTCTTCAATGAGTGGCGCTGTTTCCCAAAGCCCATGCCATACTCGTTCTGGTTCTGTCCACCTCAGTGATGTCACATGTTATAACAAGAGCGTCAAACGCAAGAATAGGAGGGGCGGCGAGTATCACCACTAGATGCTCGCGACCTCGATTACTAGTTTCCCTCGTGCATGCCCATCGAGCAACTCCACGTACGCCTTGGGATCATTGATTGGTTAGTACTTGGATTCCGGCAGTCAAGGCGGGAATCATACTGTCCGTAGCGTACCTGCTTTGCATCCTCAAACTTCCAGCGCCCTCCGACATGGACGTTAAATGCACCGGCTTCGGCCTCTTTCCTCACCCGCTCCATGGTCTTCTCGTCTACGAACATGCTGATCATCGAGTATCGTCGCGGGATCCCACCAAGCCACACCGGCCAGAGGCTGTTTGAGATCATGCCCCATAGCGACCACGCCATAGCACTGAAAGACACCTTGACCGGTGCTTTGGTCCCAACCGTAGCATATGGGCACTCGTTCCCTGGCTTAAGGTATTTGGGCGAGTCAAGCCACAGCGGCTGGCTGCCGTACGCGTCGATGACAGCGTCGAACCCGCCGAATTCCGAGGACAGCCCGTATCTCTGACCTAGATACTGCGGCACTGAAATCCCGCCGGGCACTCTATCGTATGCCACGACCTCATCGCACCCCAGTTCTCTGGCGAAGCTCTCGTTCGCCTCCGAGCAGATGCCCACAACCCTGCCCTCGGGTCCTACGGCGCGCCGCGCCAGCTGCGTCGCAAAGTGTCCCACGCCGCCGCACGGCGAGTTGACAATGACGCGCGCGCCGGGTTTCAGGAGCGCAGCGTCGACGAGCGCCAGCGCCGTCGGCGCCGAGACGCCAAAGCCGCACGCAGCCTCGGGCAGGACGCCGTCCGGGGTGAGCGCGACGGTGGCGGACTCGACCGCCACGTATTCGCCCAGGGCACCCGCGCCTGTACTCAGATGCGATGGGACGGCAATGGTCCCGAAGACAGAGCTGCCGACGCTCAGGCGGCGAGCGCCCTCGGCTTTCTCTCCGACGGCTACTATAGTGCCCGAAAAGTCCGTTTCTGCGACGGCTGGGGACTTACGGAACAGAAAGGGTATGATCTGTGCCATTATGGAGGTACCGGGGTGCAGAGAGACATGGGACACCTTGACGAGCACTGAAGTCGGAGTGGGCAAGCTGGGGACGGGGACCTCAACGAGCTTGAGTGTCTTGGTCGGTAAGCCGGCGCGGCTGTAGGTCCATGCCTTCATTGTTGAAGGCGTCGTCCGCGGAGTGGCATCGCCCATTTTGGGAAATAGTTTCAAGGTACTGTGGTATCTTGACAGAACCTGACACCTGTCGATCGGGACAACGCCAATCTTGGTCACAGCCGTCGTCTGTTGAGAGAAGAACGCACTTCACGGCGTGCGCATACAAATCAGAGGTTCAAGTTAGTTCTCTCCTGGGAGTCATAGGAAACCATCCTACACTGTGGCAGCTGGTTATTGTTGTCTGCGTGGCCCGGAGACATACAGAACGCCGGCGACTTTAGCGTTACGGGTGAGGCTGAGGCTGAGGCCGATGGTTCACTTGGCAAGGCCACTAACAGCGACCTTGCAGCTCCGAGCCGCGTAATTCCGTGTCAAGAGAATACAAATATTACCCAATAGAAAGAGAATAGTTGACTCATTGTAATAATTGGAAAATAAATGAGCTGGAGGTATATTTTACTTGTGCTCATTCTGGACTGGTACGGGCTCCTGATGGCGAGTTTCGGCAAACATACGGTAGCTATGGTACCCGGTGCAAGCCAAGAAGCTGCGAATTCTGCCGAGCATGACGTTCACGTGCCGAAAAGAGGGAAACCAGGAGCTGAAATTGGCAAGATAGAACAACGTAGACACGGCCGGCTTCAATTTCTCCCTCTACGTCGGTCTGCAAGGCGAAAGGTACGGACCGGCCCCACCTGCCGTACCAACCTTCGGGGCCGAACCCGACGGCACTCCGAATCCCGTGCCGATCGAAGCTGAGATCCGCAAAGGGGCCATGCCAAATTACAATTTCACAATCTCTCTTGCTTACTAGAAAAATGCATTGACTATTCTTGTGTACAGCAAGGGATCGCCGGAGGACGAAGAAAGAAGCGCAAGGAGGAGAGAAGGATTCATCATCAGGATGACGACGCATGATATCGCCTGGATGAACTGCGCGCCTTACACAACCTGGGATTCTATTGATACTACAGAAGGCGAAAGCCGACCACGTGCCAAGATGCAGGGACAAAGCCCGGATCGGTCCACTATCATGCTGGTCCTCTCGCGCGAAGGATCTCGCGACGTCTGGTCTACTACACAGTTGTACCGATCGTAAGAGGATTCTACACTATTGTGGTCGAGCATGAGATAGCGTCAAGCCATCTTAGGCGATGGGAACTTTTGGCTTTGGAGATCTGCCTTGGTATTTAAACGTTTGCGCGCGATACACATACCCGGATGAGCGACTCAGGATTCGAAGGAATGCGCGAGGCGCCGCTGTCATTGGACATGGACGGCAAGGCGGGGGCACAGCGTGCTGGTTGATGCCTGCAGCCCACAAACCTGGATTTCGTTCTTCTGGTTTCCCAGGTACGAACAACATCGGCTGGCACTAAGGAAAAAGAGAAAGAGAGAAAGAGAGAGAGAAAGAGCGAGGTGGTATGAGAAAGGTGCTATATCGCGCGGAGGGAGGTATATTGTGTGGCCGGAGGTGTGAGTGACATTGCTTGTTTTTCCCCAGATGTGTGTGACATTGTTTGTTTCTTCGCATAATTGGTGTGGCTCAGGAGTTGGCATACTGGATGGGAGCTCTTGACTCGGCCCGTTGCAAACATCCAATGATCTAACTCCTTGCCCAGCTTCTTTTGCCCTCCTCCAAGGTTCGAAAATCTTATCTTATTACCCAGTGTAACGGGGGGAGAAGAGCGCAATCTCAAACGCTGGACTCGAATTTAAAAGACGCCGAGAGTTGGGCTTTGCGTACGGAGTAAGCACCTTCTCATAGGAGAGGTCCACGTGTAAGAACTTTTGCTACTGTGCCTCTCGCTGGTCGTAGCATCTGCTGCTGAATAGGCAGGTCGCCTGTTCATCTGGTCTAGTCGTTGCCAAGCCACGCGAGCATTAACGGAAATACCAGGTAACAAGCTACCAAGTAGCCAAGACCAGCGGGAGGATTTCTTGAACTAAGGTAGGAGGAATATTAAGGTTGGCGACCTGTCTTGGACGTTGCGGAGCGTGTTCGCCTCCTCCCCCCCCTTTTCCCCTACTTAGCGCCTGTTGGGGGCTTTATCACTGCCTTCAGTGCTGTAGTCAGATACTCTAGCACCCGTAACTAGCCCCAAAGATAGCCAACAGTGCATAGTGTGCAGTAGCTGATACGGCTCGCACCTCAAGTGCAATGAGCACAGATTATGCAAGAGGCCCGAGAACTGGACTACACTCTCTAGAGTAAGCCATCCCTTTGTGCTCGTCCACCACCGCACCGCGAGGCTTCGGAGAATATCCAAATGCAGATCAGGCTTGAATCGCTCGCCATTGCTCAGTCCCTTCACCTTTCCTACCTCAGTATCTGGCATCCGCCTTGTATGCCGACACATCCGACTCTCTTCCGAAAGCTTGGCTTGAGCTTGGCTCGACCTGGGCTCGACCTGGGCTGATGAGGCTGCCTATCGGCCGCATTAGCCCCAAGGCCTTCGCCTGGGCTCCTCCTCGCTTGGATATCTACCGTAAACCAAAGACACAAAGGAGCCGTATAGTCCCTCCAATACCATGCAATTATGTCTGTCGCCTGGCCAAAATACGACTCATAGAATAGAATAAAATAAAATAAAATAAAATATGATATAATTTAATATCCATCTGGCCGTGCCGTTCGAGATCGCTCTCTCAACTGCCCTCTTTCCTACCGGCGCGGACGTTCTTCAATGTTCGTCCGACTTACTCGCACACTCGAAACGGTCGCCGCAGTCACATGCCTTGTGACGGTGATATTTTGGGACTTCGGTAGGGGAAATTGGGTTGATCGTAGCAACCCCTGGCAGGGTCTAGCGTGGCACTACAGAACATGGAGAGCTCACCTTGGAGTGCTTGGTAAAGAGCCATGGCAGCCACAACATCTTGGTGGCGCTGCGCTACAGAATCGTTATAACTTCCCTTTAACACGCTTAATTAGGGCCTTCTCGCTACTGGGCCAAGTCGGCATGGGAAACAAGTCCGTTCCTAATGAGACCAATGCGCATGCTCTTGGACGTTTGAAAGATAAACTGAAATAGAACGGTCGACCATGCCTATTGCACGCAACTGGACTTGGCGCTCGTCATGGGCAAAGAGGTTGAATCCACTGGTCGAGAATGAGTTGCATTGTCTGTTCGATGCTGTGCTTGTACTCGTATTGTATGTTCGATACGGTTGTTTACTACAGCAGATACTATGTTGTAGGCTGGATAGTGGCTGGGAAGCTGCAGTAGCTATTGTATTGTAGGTCCGACGGGCACTGTATGACATGCTGCAGTCGCGATTGTATTTCATGGTAGATATTGTGTAACTGTGCTAGATACTGGATCCATGTTCAGGAACTGTATCCTATGTTGAAAATAGTCTCGTATACGCACACATCGCGATGCACGTCAACTTTTGGCAACGGCAGAGAGCCGTGCGTCACCCCGCCGCACAAAACTTAGCCTTTTGTCCCTGCTATGACCATTTTGACAGCTGTCTTGCGATGTCTAGCGAGATGTGAAACGACAAGAAACATTCGAGACAAGTCATGAGGGGTGCTTGCGCATCAGATAGCACGGTTGTCCACGTTGCATTCGGTCGGGCGAAGGTGGGCCGGATCCCGTCAGCATTGGCTGCTCGTACGGACGCCAGCGTGAATGCGGACAAGTCGTCCGGTTTCTGTCATCCAGCATCGCCAACATCGCCGCGCGCACCACGGGCCTCCTTCCCCAGCCCTCAACTCGCATCTGCGGGGTCTTGGGTCTTCACCCAACGCTCTCTAGCCTGGCGTGCCTGGGAGTCTGGCAACGCCGCACACACCTTAGGTCGGGGATTAAGGCTTCAGCCGAGCGGAGCAGAAAGTGACTGGCATTGGAGGAAATCTTTTCCACTTATTTTCTAAATACAATGTCTGCCGCGAAACGAACAAGAAAGAGCCATCGCACGGAATTCTCTCTCCTGGCGCTTGGGGATCGTCACGCGAGGACCTAAACTACCTAGGCGCGCGCGCGGGCCCCTTGAGCTAGCTGTGATCGACTAAAGCTTGACATCAACTAACGACTAGTTATAGCATGGGTCTACCTTAGCAGTGCTATACCGTGACCGTTTTCGTAACTGACAAGCCTGATCCCTACGTACAAGGCGTGGTGCTTTCATCTCGCTCGCGAAGTCGTCACCGCTTAGGGCAGTTGGCTCCTTGATACGTAACTGGAGCTGTCACCAGGATCTCCGTCCTCCGCCGCAGCGAAGGCATACGGGCAAGGCTGAATTGTCGTACTCGAGCATCTATCAGAATAGGCGGAGATGATAATTCACCTGGCATAATTTATTTTCTTGTGTGCGGCAGGCTGGGAACTCCCTTCATCTGGTTCGGACGAGCCTATATGTCTACTCCGCATTTGTCTATCGGAGGTTTGGTATCGAAGGATGCAAGTTTAGCGTCCAACGTGCGAGCGTGGCATCATAGGATCTCGCCTAGCCTTAGCTGCTTATGTACAGTCCAGTAAGTACAGTACAAAAACCAAGAGGAACAGTGCACATCGATGGCATAGCGAACTAACCAGTGCTGCAAGCATGTTAGCAGTGGGTGTAGCTCCTGAGCCCTTTGGTTGGGCCCCATACTCGAATTCGCCCACCATACCGTCCCTATGCGGTCCCAACCTCCGCACCTCGCGTCGTGGCCGGGGAACGTAGCAGTCTGCGGCGAACAAGCCTCGCCGGGGCCACGGGGCTAGTCTTCCAACCAATGATGCGATTCAGGCTTGTACATTTTCCCGGGGTCATCGTGGGATGGACGAAGGAAGACCGTTTGCACCCTTCCTCTCTTAGCCGCGACCATGCCAAGCCCTGATGCTTGTCTTGAGGACCGGGCGGAACGGGCGGTGATCGTTCAGCAGCTGCCCATAAGGATGGCCGACCCCCCCGCGATGTTCGAGAGCTGGCCGGTCGAGCCAAGACCAAGACACGTCTCTGGGTGTGTAGAATTCGAACGGCAACATCGACGGGCTGGCTCCGCCTTGCCATCAAGACACTTCCGAGGATGGCCGACTCGTCGGACCCAACCTTGGGCGAGCTTCTCGGTACTTACACCGACGTCAGCTTCGGCGACCCTGAGCCCCTTGTGAACCGCCCGGCTAGCTTTATTGCCATCACCATCGTGTTTATGGTAAGTATCAAGATATATGCGACGGATCGATCCCGCCTACCGCTTGCTCTACCCTACGAGGCTGTCGCAACTGTGGGAAACTCAAACCGACCATGCGACTAAACATGTTCCTCTCTCTTGTATAGGTGCTTTCTTGGCTATGCGTATCATTCCGACTCTATACCCGCCTGATCCTTTTCCGCTCAGCCGCCGGCTGGGACGACGTATTCGTCGGCCTCTTCTTAGTAGGTCACTCACTACCGCTCGTTTATCATGCATGCGCCCTTGGGGCTAACCTGAAACTCCTCGAACAGGTCACAACAACATTTTTCTCCATATCAGTAGCACTGGGTATGGCCGGCTCCCTTGGTACCTTGACGGCCTGGTTGCGAGCAGCCTAGGTTTCGCCCGCGAACGTCCCGCTGACAGTCACTCGGAATAGGACCTCAGAATGGCCTGGGCCAGCATCTCCTTAACATCAGATTGTCGGAATTCACCGGCTTCCTGCACACATTTTACTTCATGAACGCCACCTACCTCACCTCGACGGCATTCATCAAGCTCTCGCTCCTCTTCCAGTTCCTCCGCCTCTTCGAGAAAGGCAGCATCTTCCGCCACATCTGCATCGTCCTGATCGTCTTCACCTCGCTCTGGGGCGTCGCCTATTCCTTCATCGGCTGGTTCCCCTGCTTCCCCGTCGACGCCTTCTGGAACAACCCGCTGGGCGCGAGCTGCTACGGCTACGGCGACGGCTTCGTCAACGACTACGCCTTCGCCGCCACCTACGAGAGCCACTCCGCGACCAACACCTTCCTGGACTTCGCCATCACGCTGATCCCCATCCCTCTCTTGTTCGAGCGCAACCTCCAGACTCGGGCGCGATGGGGGGTTGCTACCCTGCTGGCAGTGGGGGGTCTGTAAGTTTTCTTTATTTTCGCCCGCGCTTGCTGGGCTTCTCAACGGCCCTCTTTTTCTCCTTCTTGATACGACGGGGACTCTAGGCTAACAGTCTCCCCCCTTCCTCTTCAGCGTTAACGTCTTCTCCGTATGGCGTCTGGTCTCCGTCATCCAGCACCGGGCGGGCATGTACCCCGCGCAGGACCCGACGTGGTACGCGCCCATCACGATCCTGCTCGCGGCGCTCGAGGTCGACATGGCGAGCATCTGCGCCAGCGTGCCCATCTTCTGGCCCGTCATCGAGCAGCAGTTCGGCAAGATCTTCATCACGCAGGAGGTCAAGATCACGAGCGAGGAGCGGTGGCAGACCACCTTCACCGACAACCAGTCGCTGACCGAGCTGACCCCGCACGGCGAGGACCTCAAGAGCCGCAAGAACAGCGATCTCGAGCTGGGCCCCCCGCCGCCGCCGCCGCCCAAGGGCCACCACCGGGGACCCATGGTGAAGGAGACCTACGCCGACGAGTTCCGCCTCAGCAGGATAGATCCCTTCAAGCTGCGGCAGGGCTCGAACCATGTCCAGGCTACGATCCAGTCGCAAGGCGGCGAGAAGAGGTCGAAATGGTGGAGGTTATGAGGAGCTACGATAGTGTGTTTATAGTGTTGATCAATAATAATAAAAATTTCAAGTCAGGCTGCTCTTTTTTTGTCTGCCGTATTTCCCGTTGTACTATTTCTCATAGAAAAAAGAGGGTTGATACTATACTACAAACCGGAATTCGGCGAACTCGTCTAGATAGATCAGTTGGACGCCGAAGCGGCCGCTTCTCGCTTTCCCTTGAAGAAGACGCTCAGCGCCCCCATCAAGCCCTGCAGTCCCTTGTTTTCCGAACCTTTCACCATGCCCCCTCGTATCCATCCCGGAAGCTTCCCTCTGATCCTCTCCGTTGCGAAACGCCGGTCCACGAGAATAATGGACGCGTAGTCGCCGCGATGGCGGATAGCACGCCCGATGCTCTGGTTGACAGCGCGCATGCAGGCGTTCTCGTAAAAATCACGCGCGGCCTGCTTCGAAGCCGCCACGGCCTGTGGATGGCTCATGCTCTTTGGAGCCTGATCTGCCTCGGCAGCAGAGTCAGGAGGTTGCGTCAGTCGCGCCAACGTAGAAGACTCGAGGTACTCGGTGCGCGCTTTCCACTCCGGAGAGTTGGCGTTGGGATACGGCAGTCCGACGATCAAGACGCAGCGCCCAAGGCGATCGGAGAAATTGATTCCTTCGCTCATCTTGCCTCCAACGACACTCAGGAGGAGCGCGCCCTTTGGGGATCTCCCTGCCGTTGATGATGACTGTGTCAATTTCGTGTCCGTCTCCCCTGGGCCAAGAATGGCCTCGCTGTACTCTCGCAAGATCTCGTCGCTGGACCCTCCTTTCGTCTCTCGAAGTACTGTCTTCTTATCTGCCAGCCTGCTCCATACGGACTTGGCTTCCCTGCCACCAGCTGCGTCGGCGGCCTGCCAAACCCCGACGACCTCGTCCAGATAGCCATAGCTTGGGAAGAATACTACCACACCATCCGGAACGACCGAGCAGACGTTCAAAATGGCTAATCCTAACTGTCGGATCATGGACTTGTCGCTGCGCTTCTGGAAGCCAAACTCAAAGGTATCCGGGCCCACGGAGCCACCGGTAGCGGGACGTGTCGACGAGAGTGTCCAGACACATAAGTTGGAGGGAGGGATGACGTGTCCGCAGCTAAGAGTCGTGATCTTCTGCGCATCGAGGTAAGAGAAGAGGTGGGTCTTGTAGTCGTCAAAGGGCGACATAGTACCGCCCGCAAGGATCACCGCCCGCGCGCGAGTGGCGATGGAAGAGAAGGCGTGCGTCGGTGACAAGAGAAGATAGGATAGTTTTATATCCGGTGGATTTGTTGCAAGTTTCTCGTAAAATATCCGTCCTTCCGAGCTGAGATTTGTGAGCGCGGTGAGAAAGGAGACCAGCGTATGAAGTACTGGGGTCGAGGAAATCGGTGTCTTTGACGCAACGTCTTGTTCTGCAACGTGGGTGGCGTAGCTTTCGATCTTGTAGGCTAACTTAGAATCGTGAATATATTTGATCAGTTTGTAGAGGTTGATCTGGTCCGCGGATCTGTTCTTCAGCAGCAAGTTCGGGTCTACGATCCCTTGCGCCCCCTGGTATTCGACAGAGGTTAGCCGCAAGTACGTAACTGTATGGGCAAGGATTCGCCGTCACCTTGGCACCCAACGCTCCATCTAACCAACCTGTGAGTGATTCGATCACCTTGCCGATCTGTGCTACCATGATCCGGTTCTCCCCTTTGAGCTTCTTTCCGAATCTCTTCACATAAACGCCTAGCATTTGTCTGCCTCTCCTTAGCTCTCCGAGCCGGAGATCAGCGGCGTAGACGTTGGCGACAGCATCCATGACATTGTGGGCCTCGTCGATGATCACCACATTTCCCTCGAGTTTGATGCCGAGAGCCTCGCGGGCCGTCTCCTGGAGCAGGAGCGGATAGGGTAGAGTGACGATCTCGGCCGCCGGGATGGCTGCTCGCGACGCATAGTACGGGCACACTTGCAACTTCTTTCCCACCTGGTACATGTCCTCAATATCTGGGAGCGTAGCCAGAGCGGTGTCGCGGAATTCGTGTGTCTGCTTCAGATTCTCCGCATTGGGTAGAAAGATACATTTGTCCTTCGTCTTGGACTGCTGAAGCTCTGCGCATCGGTCGTTGATGGCAGAAAGCGACGCCAGTCGACTGACGGATGGATTTATGCACAGTTTTTGCCGCGAGGACAACGGTATGTGCTTCACGCCCTCGAGATCGCCCGTATCGTCGCCGTCCTCCAGATGCTCCGTCGGAACAGACGCAGGAAACGACGGCCGGCGAAGTTCCGATATGAATTGGGTAAGCTGTGAATGGGTTCTGGAGGCATAGTATATCTGGACCCAACGTCAGTCTTCTGTTGGTAGAAAAGGGGTTCAAACTGGTTAGTAACCTTGACCTCATCCTCGACCAGTTCCTCCTCGTCGGTAGCTTGGCGCTTGGGGACGACAAGTCCAGCTTTTTCCATCAAGTCCCGCGTCTCTTTGCTGAAGGTAGACAAGGGATCGTCATCCGCCATACCATCCTCTTGCGTTTCACCTACGAGGAACTCTGCCTCTTCGTCGTCCGCCGATTTATAAGTACTCTTCCTTCGGCTCGGACTCTCCACTCGGCGTCTCTTGACACCTCGAGCCTCCATCTGTCTTTCCTTGGCGCGGATTTTGGCCAGGCGATCTTCTATTTCTTTCCATGATCTAGTTATTTCCTCTCTTTTCCTCTGGAGCGATTGCTGAACGATCCAATCCGGCTCGCCCTGGAGGCCTTCGGCGACGGAGGAGAAAGACGAGTCATATTTGCTTCTCTTGTGGTTCCGCAGCCATGTGAGGGCACCGCAGATGAGCGAAAGTGATTTGCCCTATAATTAATCAGGTACTAACTCAGGTAAGGACCGTGCGAATCGTCCAGAACTTGAAGCACGGAGCTCTGGCTGATAGCACGCCAGATCATGGTATTTGAGGCTTGGCATAGACAAATGAGATAGTAGCACTCACTGTTCCTGTGGGACTTTCCAGGATTCCAATTTGGCCATTTCCTTGTTCCAAGACGTCGTACACACTCTTCATAAATTCCAGTTGAACATCGTAGGGTACGTACGGGTGATGAAAGTCAATCTCGCGAGCCGAGTTTGACTCGTCCCACGTTTCAGCACCGCTCATTTTGCCGTGCGAAAGATGAGCTTATAGAACAGTATACTCGCCAGTAACCTCATTTTAGTCCATCCCATCGAGTTATAAATGAATCGGATAGAGGCGGGGTGGTTTTTGGCACATAGTCGTTGAGTAGTGTATCTGAAATGTCCCAAATCTCCTGAGATCAAGATGTCTGGATGAGAAAGGTCAAAGTGGGGCAGGAGTGGAAATGAACCCAACCAAAACATCGTGAGAGAAGCAGCAGGTATTAAAGAATGCGGAACATAATTGTCAAAGCACACTCCGTATTTTCCGACTCAATGTCAGCTCGAGATAAGATCAAGATACACCGTACACATAGTTTTAGAAGTTAGGCGCTCCATGCCCCAATGAACAGAATAAACTCTCTAGCAAATACGCCAGCGAGGCTCATCAGCTTATCAACGAGGAGAAATCACCTCGGGCACTGGCCAGCAACAGTCGGGCGGATAGAAAATTCCATTGTTATTACTTATCAACAACATCATGGGCATGGTTTCGACAGTAATACGACGAACTCATAAAAGAAATACGAAAGATCCCTAACCACATCCATCTTATGGCGTTGCATCTCGTCCGAGAAAGGTACCGCACCGGACGCCGAGAACCACCCCCTCTGCCGCGAATGAATCAAAATCTAGGGTATCATACACAGCGATCTAAAACGTCCGGCCACTACGCAGCCACCTGTACCAGCTTGAATCCCTCGGATACAACCTTGGCGATGTCCTCGTTCTTATGCTGCAAGAGGCCCAAGGCAAAGGCGACATCGTTCCACTGGCGCTCCGTCTCGCACCGGGGCAGGCGAGCCGCAAGCTTGTCGGCGAGTTGCTTGGCGTGTTTGTCCTGATGAGCATTGTTAGTACCATTGCACTATGTATGAGGGACGGCCGGGGTGGGGACTGACCTTTTCCACAAATCCGAGCAGGAAGCGTATCACCCTACGGAAGCTCTCCTCTCCAATCTCCTGGTCAGCGGAGAGCAGACTAAACATGTCAACAAAGTGGTTGTAGACAGCATTGTCCTTGGTGCTGAGCTCGGTGAAGAACATGCGCGCCAAGTCGGCGATTCGCTTGTCTTCGTCCTCCAGGCACTTGGCCATCTCACCGAGCTGGCCCTTGACCTTGACCTGTCCAGCCAGGATCAAGAACGTCAGCGTCATGAGGCAAGTTCGCTTCACAGAGAGCTCGGGGTCGGCGAGGCGGCGGTATAGGAAGTCTGTGTTCTCATCGATCAGATGGTTGAAGCAGACAGCCATGTCTCCAAGCGCGATCACGGCGTTGCTGCGGACGGTTGCGTCCGTCGAGCGCTCCATGATGGTGATGAGAAGCGGCAGGTTCGCCTCGCAGTACTCAGCCGACACGCACATCAGCTTCGCAAGGCAGAGGGTCGCGGCAGCCTGAAGGCCACGGTCTTTGTAGGTAGTATTGTTGGCGCAGATTTCGCTGACCATGGGCCCAAAGACCGCAAGCAGCGAGGTCGGCCCAAAGAGAAGTTCTCTCTCCCTGATATGAGCCATCGCTTCCGTGAAGTCATCCTCGGACGTACCGCCGATCAGATCAAGCTCGTCTCCTTCTTCCTCTTCTTCCTTGGCCTTGTCTTTGCCCTGGTTCGCGGACTTCCGGCTTGAAGCTGAGGCGGCGAGGGCTTCTTTTGCGGCGGCAGCACTCTTCTCCTTCTCCTGCTTCCGCCTCTTGAAGTCAAGCTCGCAGAGTTCGAGGTGGACGATCTGCTTGATAGCGACATGGCCGACAATGAAGAGAAGTTGGGACAGCGCAATCGCGTTGTCCTTCTTTTGCTTCTTCGACGGGCTCGAGCCTGGGTGTTGGGATGCGTTGACAGTAGCGTCGACAACCTCCTCTTCACCACCGAAGATGGCAGTCGGCTCGGGTTGCGACTGATCTCGGGAGCTGGGGCGAGAAGCCTGTGCCGAGAAAACAGCCTTGGTCTTTCGGCGAATGATCTCCGAGCAGAGTACATCGGGGTGCCTGGAGACGGCATAAATCGCGTTGATCGCTTGCTCGGCAACACCGTACCACTCCTTACTGTCCGAGGGGACTTCGGTAATGGCAGCAAGCTTTCCAAGCACGGCATGGTCGTTCGCCAAGCGAGAGAACTTGACGGCGGACTCCTTGGCCTGCCGGCCGGTTGGGTTGATCCTCCTGAGAGCAACGCACGTGTATTTGGCCAGCTGCAGGTCCATGGCCCCGTACGCGCCGAGGCCGATGCGAAGCATGGTCTCCATCTCGCTAACCACGATTTCCGGGGTTGCCGTGGCCAGCATACCGAGGACGATGATAGCACCTCGCCGCTGGGTCCGGGAGATTTCCCGCTTCTGTACGCCGTAGACCTGCCAGAGCTTCGCTACGACAACCTCAGGAATCATGCCGCCTTTCATCATCGTACTCAGAAGCTGCTCGAGCGACGTGAGCTCAGCCGGGGTGGCGCCAAAGGTAAGACTGATCATGTTTCGGGCGATGTAGTTGGCAGCGTCGTTAGGGTTGAAACTGTCAGGCGCCTCAAAGAACAGCCGCTTGTAGGCTTCAATCAGATGAGTCTGCACACCCTTGCCCTCGTCGCTGTTGCCCTTGGTCCAGATGAGCCGGAGCATGCGACGAATGCCGACCTTGTTCTCCTCGATGTTGTAGGCATCGCCAATCTCGAAGTAGTCCATAGCTTCGATAACTTCGCTCTTGTTCCTCGAGCCGAGAAGCTGGCAGACTTTCCCGGTAGCTTCGTGGAGGACATCGATGAATTTCAGGGCTTCGGAGTAGTAGCGTTTCGTCAGAGTCAGCCTCTCGATAGCTTCGGAGGTAGCCGCTTCTTCCTGCGCCTTCCTGATCGCAGCTAACTTCTCCTCGTCGGTCATCTCAGCCGGCTGCTTGGTTGGCGATTCGATTTGGGTGGCTTCGTCGAGCAGCGTATTGTCGACGGTGCTCTTGTCGCCCAGCTCGGGAGCACCAGCAGGGGGCTTGAGAGAGTCGAGTTCGGACTGGACCTTGTCAAGACGTTCCTGCCAATCCTTTCTTGACAGCTGCGCACCGTGAAGAGCAGTGAAGGGATGTGTCCGGATCAGTGTGCCAATGAGCTTGATGGCGTTTCGCCTGACATGGCTGCTCTTGTCTTCCAGGCTTCGGCAAGCCAGCTCAGCGGCCTTCTGCCGTCGCTTGGGAAATTTCTGATCCAGTTCGCAGAGCTTGACGTAGACTTGAATTGTCCTGCACCTGCAGTAAGGATTGATGTCCAGGAAACGCTCCTCAAGAACATCGAAGAAAGCGTTCATCTGGGTCTTTTGGTTCTCGCCACGTTCATCGGATTTGCTCAAGTAGGCAAGCATGTTGCCAAAGACCTCAATGAGGGCGCATCGCAGGGTGTACGACTGGGAAACTTAGTTTCACGAACGAGATGTCTCACTGCAGGGTGTCTTACCTCAGAATCGAGCTGTTTCGCCATCAGGGTCACCTGCTTGATGACCAGTCTGGGGGCAAGCTCAGAAAGCTTGACCATGAATGTCGAGACGGACTTGGGCCCTTTGGTATCGTTGCTGTTGAACTCCTTGTTACTGAGCTCTCGCAGTATCTCATCTGCCAGCTGGGGGTAATCGTATTGCTCCGCCAAAATGTGCAAGAATTCAGCCATCGGCTCCGACAAGTGTTCGAAGTATGTCAGATTCTGAACGATCGAGATTTGCGCAGCTGCATTCGCATTAGTATTGTTACAGCGGTCGGCAGTCACGCCAGCTAGAGGCTTAGAAATTACTCACCATATCCGTGTCCATGGTGCTTTACAGCAAGGCACAAGACCTTGAAGCCGTGCATCCGGATGCTCGTGTTCTTGGCCCGTTGCTCGCTCTCAAGGATCATGTACACAGGGCGGGTGAGAAGGCCGATGAAAGTATCTCGCTCGCTAGTAGTCAGGAATATTTTCCCCAGTTTCAACCGCAGCACCTTGCACATTGTATTAAGCGCCGTTTCGAGCTGCGTGGACGAATCCCACTGGCTGTCCTTGCTGGCATCTTTCTTGCCCTTGGGCTTTCCTCGTCCCCTAGACGGAACCGTACTCGAAGATTTCTCGGCCGCCTTCACCTCAACGGCCGCAATCGTCCACTGGAGAAGAAAGCCATAGATCTCTAGGAGCTGCTTGTGATGCGATAGCAGCTCCTGCTCATCGGACTCGAGGTCGGCGTGGATAGCATCGGCCTGGGTTGAGACGCCAGATGTAATAAGATCAAAGATCTTGCTCAGCGCATGGGCTGATAGGAAGGGTGCATATCTAGATCGGGGTAAAGGTTTAGAAATTGATGCGCGCGGCTTAGGAGGAATACCCGGGTTCGGGGGATGGGAGTTTCGCGCCTGCGCTGGCGATGCAGTGCCTAGCAACGCAGAAGGGCATGATAACGAGAAGCAAGGGGGGAAAGAGATGGGTGCACACTTTAACAATAGCTGTAGCGAGTCAAACACATGGCTTCGTGTGATCGCATCAGGGCTTTCCGCGATAGCATCGACGATAGGATTCAGGACGCCGTTGATGATGCCGTTATCAGCCAAGGATTCGGGGTCATTTTCGGCATCCAACAGTACAGCATCTGCCTCGGGGGTTGGAATGCTCGCAGGGTCGCTCATATAATGCTTGAGCGCATCGTTGATGTCGAAGTTGATGTTGTCCATCGTGGACAGAGGCGCAAAGGGTATCGCGCGGCCGATC
>FTLB01004417.1_pt1 | contig 17824 bp, 16 predicted proteins | sample 1658291 | NCBI WGS metagenome assembly FTLB01 (sample SAMEA3914812, study PRJEB12502) | metagenome | biome: forest; material: soil | place: Canada | collected 2011-07-07 | depth 0.1 m
ATAGACGTGTTCGATCCCGAAGATGAGGCGAGACAGGATGCGGTCCTGTCCAATCTCACCAACATGGCGTACAGCGGCGGAAAGAAGCCGATCACGCGCCCCGTTCGCAATCGACGCTCCAACAATCCATTCTTCTACTACCGAACTGAATCGTTCGCGGAAGCGGTGGGCGTCCAGAAAGCATCGGTAGAGCCTCAGAAGAAGGCGATGCAGCATATTGACCAGGAAGTGGAAGATCGGCTGAAGACATACGAGAAAGAACTTTCTGCCTCGCTGGAAGAAAATATCGAAAAGGTACGTGAATTCTTCCTGAAAGAAATTGATCCTCTGTCGCTTGGAATCCAGGGCGGAACGGCGCAAGTACACTCTTTGATGACTCGAATTTTCCCGGATGGAATCGACACTGAGCAATTTGTCCAGTTCGTCCACATGGCAAAACAGGCGAGAAAAATCAAAATGGCTAATTTCATTGCAGGATACATGGGGTTAGAACTTTCGGATGCAGAAAGAATTATTGAGTCCCTGAATCCAAAGAAAGAAGTTTTGATGATTGGCCCGAATGCCGAAGAGCGGATTGCACAACAGCAACCGCAGGAAGCGCCAGTTAGGAAGCCAAGATTGCGGGAGCGAATTAGTCAGGCAGGTGAACGTGAGCGTGCGTTGCCTAGTGAAATAAGTGTCCGCGCACCACGGGGTTGAAGATGGAAAAGATTGACTATGGCAACGTTGACGATGCAACAGCACGGCTGGAAAAGATCGTTGACATGGGCGCTGATGAAGCGTTCTCGATGTTCCTGTCGGTAGAAGAACAGCAGCGCATCCAGGATATCCGTATCCGGCGCGCTGCGAAAACCGGTGAAAAAGTAAAAGAAGTCCGCGACGATGAATACGTGATTCGTGGCGCGACAATGGACGATGACGGAAACCTGATTGACGACTTCGATATCTCCCGATTCATGCGTGAGGCAGAAGACGAAGAAACGGGGCTATTGCACGACCTGAAGGTTGATACTCGCGACTTGCCGCGCGCCAACAACTTCTTCGATTTTTGTAAGCGCCTGATGGGGCCAAATACAAAGCACCCGTACCCACTGCAAGCATGGGTAGGAGCGATGCTGTTCGGTGAGGTGTGTCCGGTCTGTTCGGATAAGGCATGGCTCGATATTGACAACGTACCCAAGGATCACCCATTCCTGGAAATGGAAGATCACCTTGTCATGCTGGAGCGAGGTACGTGTCCGAAGTGCAAGCGCGGAAAGTGGGACCTTATCCAGAATCATGGCCTGAACAACTACACACAATTGGTGAATTGTCTAGGTCAGAGGTCGGGTAAATCGCTCAGTGCTGCAATGTATTCGGCCTATCACCTACACCGGTTCCTGTCATTCACGCCATTGGCTAACTTGACGAACTCGATGCAGGCTTCGACCGAATTGACCTTTACGTTCGTCTCGCTGACATACGACAAGGCCAAGGGTGTTCTATGGACGCCGTTCGTGGAAATTATCAATGACTCGAAATACTTCAATGAGTACTTCGCGTGCATGGATCACTACGGAAACCAGTACGGCAAAAAGCTGTATAACCGGGCATCTGAATTCCTGCGTTTCAACTACCGGAATATTCGTTTCTACCCAAGCGGCCCGAAAGGATCAACACTCCGGGGGGATACGCGAATTGGTGGGGCGCTGGATGAGTTGGGATTGTTTCGACTTCCTAAGGATGGTCAAGAGGAAGATGCGACAAGCGAAATTGCTAACGCTGACGAAGCGCACAAGTCGCTGATGCGTTCTCTGACGACCGTTTCGGCGGCGGCGCTGGACGCCATGAAAAAAGGGCATCACTTCGCACCTGGCCCACTTCTGCTGAACGTTTCATCGCCTATGTCGATCCGCGACAAGATGATGCGTTTGCTTAAGGAGTCGCGTACCGAAGAAGGTAAGCGCCGGATTCTGGGGGTGCAGAAGGCGACATGGGAATTCAACCCTTACCTGGAGCGTGACAATCCGCTTATCGCGGGTGAGTTTGCGTCTAACTGGGAAAAGGCTGAGCGAGATTTCGGTGCAAACCCGCCTCTAGTTCACTCGCGGTATATGGGAGTAAATTCCGTTCGCGAAGATATTTTCGTCAATGGTCCGAATGGTCACGAGTTCACGTATGCACGCGAGCACCTTGGCGAACTATACGGAACGATCCAGAAGCGTCGCACGTTTCCGTATCCGTCTGTGGTTGCAATTGACGCGGGAGTTTCAGATAACTCCTTCTGTGTAGTTTCTGCGCACTACAACTTTGACACTGGCAAGACGGTCATTTCAAACGTGATCGAGTGCATGCCGCATGACGGTCGTCGCATCAATTTCAACTTGATGTACGAGCATGTGATCCTGCCACTGTGCAAGGCGACAAATGCAGTCTATCTAACGGCTGACCAATGGCAGTCGTTGGACATCCTGCACAGAATCCGAGTGGATATGGGCAAATTGCCAGATGGAAAAGAAGTCTGTACTTCTCGCCAATATTCTCCGCGCCGCGCTGATTTCGACATGCTCCGCGCACTTGTAGTCAATAAAAACATTCTGTGCCCGAGCGTTAAGCCTGAGCGGATGGAGTGGATCGTCAATGGTGGCGTGGACAACTACAAGGCTGAAATGAATGAGAAGCCGGTTGAACACTTGCTGCTGCAAATGTTGACAGTGCGCGAGGTTGCCGAAGGCAAGCCTCCGACCAAGGGTGAAAACTTCACAGACGATATTTATCGGGCCGTGGTGCTCGCGACTTCGGCTGTCCACGATCCAAGAATTATGGAACGACTGACAGAAGCGCTCAAGTATGCCAAACGCGCCGGTACTGGTGGCGGGGTCGCCCCAATTTCTGTGGGCCGCAGCCAGACATTCGGGAATATGCGTCGGTACTGATGATTTACGGGGCGGCACGTCCGCTCCACTCAATTTCATGTTAGGTAAATTTATGGCAGTACGTAAAACCGCATCAACCGCAGAAAAACCCGCCAAGAAAACGGCAAAAAAGAAAGCTGTTCGTAAAGTCGTGGAATATGCACTTCCAGAAAATTCTGGAATTAATGAAAGTAGAGCGCGCGTATTTTCGATGGACCCAGGTTCGACAAACTATGGAATGGCCGTAGTTGAGGCGACGCCTGAAGGAAAAGTTAGAATCGTTGCTAATTCGCTCTGTTCAAATCCGGTATATGACCTGACGCAGTTCAATGAGCAACGAAAGGCATATATCGCTGAGATTGACCAGTGGGTAAAGCTGTATGAGCCGAATGGCTTGGTGGCAGAGCGCTTCCTGTCTCGCGGCCTGCAAGGCTCGCTTGGTGAGTACGTATCCTGCATGATCGGATTTACAGCCCAGGAATATGACCATCTTTCATTCCTTGCACCGATGGCTGCTACATGGAAGGTGCCACTTCAAAAGCGATTCGGATTCGACCTGAAAGAGCTTTACAAACAATGTGGCACAACGCCTCACCAATTGGATGCGTGCTTTATTGGCATATACGCACTTGAGAAGGGGTTGGGCCAAAAGCTTGATTATGATCCAGTAAATATTGTCATTCAGGCAGAAAATACATCATTGGTGCGCACTGTAAATCGCCGCCGAAGCTAATGGAGATTGGAAATGAAATTGAAATTTAACGAAACTGCCGTGTCTGCCACTGTAATTCCCCAAGCATTTGCAGAGTCTGGTGTCAAGAAGGTTGAGGCTGCTGCCGAACCTGTCGAAGCTCGAATCAATATGTCGGCGGAAGTCGCAGGCGCGGGCCTCTGCCCGGAATGTCAAAAGCCGATGGAGCGTTCGCACGCGAACGGCATCGCTGTCCTAACGTGCGATTTACACCGTATCGCTATTCCGGTGCCGGACGGCGCGCCTACGGAGTCAACTCATGGCTGATTTTACGTTGCTCCCAGATGAGCCGGAAGACAATACACCTCCCACTGGTGTTGCGGTAGTAAGCGCGCCTGCGGAGCCGGTCAAGAACAAAGGGGGTCGCCCACGTAAGCCGGTAGACCCAAATCCCGCACCTAAGCGCCCGCCAGGTCGTCCGAAGAAAGTGGTGGCACTTCCTGCCCCAGAAGACTCAGGACAAGAGCCTGACGACGCTCTGGATGCGCTGTCAAAGCGTGTTGTCGTATCTACGACTTCTGATGATGCACAGAAGGTCATGGGTGCAGAAGCCGCTAGATTGGTTCAGCTTCTGGAAGAAGGCGATGATGATGGCGCGAATGATCTTCTACAGAAGCGCCTCATTCAGTCGTCAATCAACCTGATCGCACAGGTGGAAAAGGGCGTTATCGATACGAATGGCCGGTATGGAGTGCACAGCTTCAATGGTCTGGTGATGAGCATTCGTGAATTGATCAACGACATGCAGGCACAGAAGGATCGCGGTGCAATCGGTCAGATTCTGGTGGAGAGCGTACTGCGTCCGGCCTACATGGATATCGGTATGGCAATCATGCAGGAATTCTTCAAGTCCGGACAGGAATGCAAGAATATTTTGCGCGAATCTGACTATATCGAAGTTGAAAAGATTCAGAAGGCGACTCGCGACCAGATTGCGCAGCATCTGCATAAGGCATACGAAACAATGCGTGACGGTATTATCAATTACCTCCAACGCTAAGGACATAGCATGTATAGTAAAACCCAAATCCTGGGTGCTGGAAGTGACGGATTCCGTATGGCTCCGCGCGTTCAAAACAACCAGCAAGTAAGTGCACGAGTTGGACGAGGTGGACCCTCACGAGTGGAGGCTTCCCTGTTCAATGGCATCGGCGCAAGCGGTGGAAGTGGTGCATCAATGTCCGTCAACTCATTCTGGCAGTCCAACTACCAGTACATGATGACGGGATTGCTGCCCGCCGATCCGCACCTGATCGACACGTCTACCATGCAACTCTTCTATCGCGACATTTACCTGTTCGATAGCGTTGCCGGATCAATGGTTGACCTTATTTCGACCTTCCCGTTCTCTGACTGGAAGCTATCGGGTCTGGACGACCACGATCTGGAGTTCTACAACACGGCACTCGAACGTCTCGACATTAAGCAGATGTTGCCAACGATTTCGCTGGCACATTTGGTCGATGGATTTTTCTGTGGCTCGCTGGTGTTCGATCCAGGCTCGAAGCAGTTCATTGACACGATGATTCACGATGCGCTGTCGGTCGCGGCTATTCCGTCGCCGTTCTGGAATATCGACCCGACACTGAACGTTCGGGTTGGGCAGGCTACCCAGCAGTTCATGCACGACACGTCAGAGTATGCGAGACGCTATCTTGACACGATGCCTTCACAGTTCATTGACATGCTGCGTTCGGGCGCATTCACGCTCGATCCGGTGACTACCCTGTTCGTGCCGCGCCGCTCGACAACTGACCGTGCATACACGTCGTTCCTGCATCGTATTCTCCCGATGTACCTGTATGAGAAGACGCTGTACCGTGGCACGCTGACCGAAGCACAACGCCGCCAACGCGCGATGACTCACGTCACGGCAGGCGATGACAACTGGACTCCGACCGGCGAAGAATTGTTCGCGTTGGTACGTGAATTCCAGTCGGCTGAAGCGGACCCGCTGGGTGGTTGGGTTGCGACACGTAATGCAGTTCAGACCGTGGACGTTCGCCCTGGTGGTGAAATGTGGCGCTGGGATGACGTGTCAGAATCGCTGACGCCTATGAAACTGCGTGCAATGGGAACGTCTGAAGCCTTCCTGGCAGGTGACGCATCGTATGCCGCTGGTGAGAGCGCCTATTCGGCCTTCATGGAGTCGATGGACGCATACCGGAACAAGATGACATACCGCGTATTCGAATCGAAGATTTTCCCGCTCGTTGCTGTGGTAAACAATCTGTACAAGGAAGGCGCACGTCACCGCGCGAAGCCGGGTCATATTATCGACTTCCTGTTCAATGCCGCAAATCGCCAATCGCTCAAGATGCCGCTTCTGCAATGGAAGAAGGACCTGAGCGTCAACGGCGAAGAGAACACGATGGAGATGCTGGAAATGGCATCGGCAAAGGGTGTTCCGATCCCAATGAAGATGTGGATGGCCGCAGCAGGTATTGATCCGGATTCGCTTGAGCGTGACTTGGTGAACGATCCAAAATACCGGAATTTCCTGAGTGAGCTTTCCGGTAAGGACACGTCCTATGCAGCAGAGCAGCCGTTGGATGGTAACGGCGGATGGGTCAATAATGAGGGTGGTGAGCGCATGCTGGCTTTGCCGGATAAGCCGGATATTCGCGGCAACGATGGCGAACCTGATATTGCGTCGCTTCTAAACCGTGTGGATCGTATGCCGACAACGGCTTCGATGCAATGGGACCCGAATACATTCCGTGCTGGACTGGGCTCGCGCGAGTTCCCTGACATGGATAGCTGGCGTCTGACGAAGACGGGCAGGGTGGCAAGTGACCCGCATCCGATCACGGCAAAGCGCAACTACAACGACATGATTTTCAAGATCGCACGCGATGTCAATCGCGATCCGAATTATCGTGAAACGTTGAAGCGTAGAAACCGTGAGAAAGGTGTGGTTGATCCTATTAATGGAGGATCATTCTGATGAAAAACGCAATGGATATAAGACCACTTGTGGAGGCTTAACATGCCAAATCATGAAAAAAACGTTAAATTTTTTGGAGTGGTTTACGACGAATATACGCCCGCAGTGGAAGGACAAATGCTGCGGGATTGCCTGATCATGATGAACGTGGCGCGCCACAAGTACAGAAGCCTGATCGTTGTGTGTCCCGATCCGGCTCCTGATCGCATGTTGCAAGGATTGGGTCTGGATCGCGAATCGGACCCGTCGCGTACTCAGGACTGGATTTCGTACCGGACGCAGGAGGATTGGCCGCAAGAGCCGCCTGGAGCCCGGAACATTATCCAGCGAGACCTATATGTGCCGAAACCATCGGGACCACAGATGGAGGTCAATGAGAAGGGTAATAACGGATATTACCTTCCTCCGCAAGGCAGACTGTCGCCGGATACCATTTCTTTGCTGCGTCCGGCACCCAATGGATTTGCGTATGCTCCCCCAGAAATGTTGCTGTTGTGGTCGTAAATTTCTGGAAAATGTTAATTTCATAGTAATACCTCGCCGCACCCTCGAAAGCTCCGACATTGCTTTCGAGGGTAACTGGTAATGGGTGGTCTTCCGAGGGGCCGTAACCCATTGCCTTTTTTGCCCTATCGTACTTGACAGACGGTAGAGGTTCAAACGTCTGTCAGTTCCAAGGGTCATTGTTTTCAAGGACCCAGCATGTCTTCATTTCTTTCTCAGGCAGTAAGCAACGCAGAGCAGTCTTTCAAAGCGCAAAACGCAAATATCATTAACGGAACGGTCAATGGTGTAGTAAGTGGCGTGAAAGGAGCCGTCTCGAATGCGCTCAACACGGGCGTAAGCAACGTTACGGGTGCAGTCAATAACACAATCAGAACCGGCATCAATTCCGTCGTCGGCGCTGCGTCTGACGCGATCCAGGGTAACTTTGCGGGTGCCGCGAGTATTCTTGCGAGTGCACCAGAAAATATTTTCAGTTCAGCCCTATCCGGACTTGGTGGTTCGACCGGAGCGAATACAGTCCTGTCAGCGCCAGGTACGTCCGGCTCCCCATCTTCAAATGGCGGAGTTGACCCTACCAATCCGCTTGGCGGGGCAAATGCACGTCCGGACCCTATGCAGTCGTTCATGTGGTATTGCCAGTTACCGGTTATTTCTCCGGGAACGTCGCAAAGTGTTATCGGTGCTACGGCGAATTCGGTGATTAATGGCCTATCGAGCGCACTAACGAGTTCTCTGAATGGTCTTGGGTCATCGCTGGGCGGATCAGTTTTTACATCATCATCGTCACAGTTACCTTGGTACTACGTCGAAGAGGCATCCTGCCCATTCCGTCGTTATGACGTAAAGACTATTTTCCGGGAGGGTCGTGACCGTAAGTACCCGAGTAAATATAGTGTGGATGATCTACGTCTGTCGATTTATGCAGATTCTCAGAACAACGCGTTCCAATATCTGCAAGCGTGGAATAACAATATCCTCACGCCATTTTCGGCAACTAGTTCGACCACAAGTGGCGGTGGATGGGGTCGCCCTTCTGATTATAAGAAGCCGATTTTCATCTATTTGTTGGACCCGACGAATAATGTTCTCGCATTGCTGGAGTACACAGAATGCTGGCCGACTTCAATAGATCAGTACAGTCTTGATTCCGGAACATCTACGAGAATCGTGAATCACGTCAACTTTAGTGTTGGGGATGTATTTATCAATCTGATGGGTGTATCGCCAGATTTTTCGTCAAATATTCTCTCTAATCCTCTGAACAACTCTATTACGTCAACGATCAATAGTTTTGGCTCTAATGCGATTGGAACAGCATCTAATTTGTTGTCGCGAGGCGTGAGTTCAATTTCGTCGGCAGCTTCTTCTCTATTCTAAAGATAATTGAAAATGTCAAAAAATGTTAAGACCGTAAAAGGTGAAAGCACATTCATGCCGTTTCCGGCAGAAAAGCAGGCGGCAATGGAACAACGCCGCCGCAGTGCTACGCCCGCACCGATGGCTCAGCCTGTAGCAGCGCAGCCGCGTCAAGCTCCGCAAGGATCGCGTCCGCCTGTTCAGGTACATGCGCCTATTGCATCCGGTGCGCAGCCAATCCCTAACGAAGGGTTCGAGTGGGTGCAGCGCCCAGTAGCTCCGCAACCGATGGCTGCGCCTATGCGTACTACGCCTCAGGCGCACCCTGTGTCATATGCGCCGCAGGCTCCGCAACCGCCGCTTATGCAGCCACAGATGGGTTCGGTTAAGAATACGATGCCGGGTTTCGAGAACGCAATTGCCGATGGCGAATCAATGTCGCTTGCATTGCCATCGCGTTTCGCCTACTACGGTTTCAACGATTGCTACGTGCAGCCGCTTCGTGCGCGCCATTTGGCTAAACTGCAAAAGGCGCACCGTGAGCAATCGCTATTGCCTATTGTGGAAGCTGTATCGGCGGTGATGTTCACTACGGAACAAACTTATGCAGGCCGTCCTCTAGCATTTGACTTGTCGTTGCCTGACTTCTACATGGTGCTGTACTGGCTGCGTATGAATTCGTTCACGAAGTCAAACTACATCCACCGAACGCGCTGTAACAACCATGAGCATATCGCCCAAGTTGAGCGCGGAGAAGCGGATGCAGACACGCTGCAAATACAGCAAGTGATTACGAAGACGCAACTGGAAGTCGTAGAGCTTGAGCGAATTCCTGATCCAGAGATTTATCACTTTTCAGATACGTCGGCTATGATTTTCCGTCCGCCAACCATGCGCGATGTGGTTGAGTTCTCGGAAGCGCCTGAACTGCAAGATGAAGATCAGAGGGAAGAGTTCACTTTCCTGGCTCAACTGGCAACGCACATCCAGCATCGAGACTTGCAACTGACGCTCGCTCAGCGTGTGGAAATTATCAAGGATGCGACTGCTGACCAAGTTGAACTAATTCAGGCATTCGAGAAGGAACTTGGCGACTTCGGAGTGTTGGACAAGGTTGAGGTGCAGTGCAAGCATTGCGGCCACGCACAGAAGACCAAGCTGAACATCGCGGCTCACAGTTTTTTCCAGTAGGCAGTTCTAGCGACACGATGGATCGAGAAGCACTGATAGCTGCGGAATACGGATTTCAGGTTAGTCCTGATACGCCGATCTATAAATTCCAGCAGCTATCAGAGCAAGCAAGCGCGCGTCGTGAAAAGAGGATAGAAGCGGCGCAACAGGGCCTAATCTATCATGGCTAGTCGCTAGGGCTGCAAAAATTTAAAAAGGAGATGCCTTATGGCTAAGGCTAACAATTCCACAGCACAGAACAAGTGGGACTCGCTTAAAGGGTCAGCAGGTGTCTCCCTAGCTAAGGTGGTGCAGGGTAAGGCATCATCATCTGACTTTCAGCGCGTACAGAACGTACTGAATCAGCAAAGTTCTTTGGCCTCGCAGATTTTCAAGCAGGCCGTTTCTACTGCGGAAGCGCAGGCAAAGAAATTTCAGGCATCCTACTCGGCGGTGCTGGACAAAGATAATAAACAATTACTCTCGCAGTTTGAGGTTGCGTTGAACGCAGAGCTTCAGAAGGTCACGCCAGATATCGTGGGCCAACTGAAGGAAATTATCGAAATGTCTTCGGCATCAAATCGTGATGACATAGACAAATCGATGGGCTCACGATTCGAGGCATTCAAGGAACTACTTCCGAAAGAGAAAGACGTTCCGACGATTCACGATATGTTGTCTGCCAACCAACTATTGGCGACACGCATTCACGAAGAGAGTGAACAAAGTTGGGAGCGCCGGGAGCCTGACCTTCTAGAAAAGATCGCGGACGTTTTCCAAACCACGCTTCGCAATCTTGCCGACACGATAAGCCGTGAGAAGGCGCAACGCGCTCACGTAGCCGGTGGTGGACAACTGGCACTGTCGGGTCCGCGAGGAAATGCACCTATGCTGCTAGGTGGTCCCGCATCCGAAGCCTCTGGAGAGAGACAGTCTGTATTGTCGCGCGGCATGTCGTTGCTTCATGGCCCGTCTTCAGGAGCACTTGATGTGGACGCAAAGGACGTGTCAAGTTCGAAGTCATCGGGCGGGGCATCCACAATGGTTGTGGCATTGAATCCCGCTGCACAACGCGAACTGACTACCGCAGCACAGGCACAGACAGATTTCTACAGTCGCGTTAAATCTCTGCTTCCTAGTCCGGAACAAGAAGGCAAGGGTGACGCAGAAGAAGAAGGTAAGGAAGAGAAAAAAGCCGATACGTGGTGGCGTTCTTTCAAGAACTGGATAGGTGATGATGACGATAAGAAGAAAAAGAAGGATGACAAATTCTCTTGGATCAAGAGCTTGGGCGCAATGCTCGCCCTGATGATTCTGAATCCAAAGTTATTCCAGTCTATCGGTGAAGGGCTTAAGAAGTTGCTGACGTGGGATAACCTGAAGGCTGCGGCAGAAAAGTCGTGGGATTGGGTTAAGGACATGTCTTCGAGTGTCATGGAGTCAATCGCTAACCTGCTGGGCGGGACAATGAAGTCGCCTACCCAAGTGGACTCGACTAACGCCAAGGACGGTAAGAAAGACCTGACAACCACGGCTAACAAGCCTGTGGATAAAAAGCACGCTGACATTAACAATTTGACTCCAGAGCAAAAGAAGCAATTCGATGCGATGGGTAAGGCGAATAACGAAGGCAGCGAAGGTCCTGGATGGCTCAACAAGGGGTTCTCATTGATTGGTGTGACAACACCAGCAATGAAGGATTACAACTTGGCGCATACGGACACTAACGCCAAGTCTCCAACATACGGACACATCATAATTGATGGTAAGGACAAGGGTAAGAATCCTGACTTTAAGCCGCAGTCATCTACTTCGGTTGCGGCTGCGGGTCCGACAGGTTCGGGGCGGTCATCTGTCAATCCACCACTACCGCAAACGATGCCAACGGGTTCGAACGCGTCAACTACCTTCAGTGAATCGCAAAGTGTGAAGTATTCTCCGGGTGTGTCATTGCCCCCAGGTGATTCGTCGCAGGCTGCGGGCGGTAGTGCTGCAAGGCAACCGCAAAAGGGCGCGCCGCAGATGGGTATCGGGTCATTTGGATTCAACGCAGCGAATTCAGATTCACTGACTCTCATGAATACCTACCACTTCACCGGGGCATAAGATGCAACTTACGCAAGCACTCACGCTTGTTCCGGAGCGCAAGCGTGAGGATAAAGAAGATGATATAGGTTCAGCGCGCATGTCAATGGACAGCATTGTCGAATTTTTGACCGGTCCTGTTCGGGATATGCCGCTGATTGAATTTGATCTTCCAAAAATTCTTGCTTTCTACAGCAAGAAGGGAAAGGACGATAGCGAAGTAAAAGAGTCAATGACAGGTGTTGTTAATTATATTAAGCAGACATGGGACGACACGGATGATGATGGGCTTGTCAGTACCTTGATTGAAAAGGTGGTTACGAAGGCAACGCGCAGAATAGGTATATTCATCGCGCGACTGATCTTTGGAACCATCTGGAGAATCACAAAATGGCTGGTTAAAGAGGTGGTTGGAGGCGTCATTAAAAATGTGCTGAGATACCTTGTGATGCCAGCATTGGAGGCTGTAATTGGCTTCCTTTTGACTCCCGCAGGTCTGGCGCTTGCTGTGGTGGGTGGCGCACTCGGTGGTGCATACCTGGTGTACAAGGCATTTTTTGATAAAGATACAGAGAAGCCAAAAACAGGTTCATTGGATGACGATGACTTGGGCAACGGAACAACCTCTGTAGCTGACAACCTTCTTCGTAAGCCAGAAGGAACGACGACTCAGGGCGATTCAAGCGTATCCGCTACGCCTGCTAGAACGTCGCAAGGGTCACTCACTACCGCCGCAGAGGCTCCAATGGGAGCGGGCGCTCCGGTAGCATCTGGACCGCCTCCTTCGGGAGACGTAAAGCAGATGATCATTAAGCACGAAGGTGTGCGTCTGGAGCCGTACAAGGATAGCTTGGGACTCTGGACGATAGGTGTTGGTCACTTGATTGGCGATGGAAAGACGTTGCCTGAGGCCTGGAACCGGAAATTCTCGAAAGAAGAAGTCTATGCACTTTTCGATAAAGACTTCGATCACCATAAGAATGCAGCGATGCAGATACCGAATTTCAACCGACTCGGTGAAAAAGCGCAGGGTGCATTGATCGACTTGACCTTCAATATGGGTCCGGGTTGGTACCGCAGATGGCCGAAGCTGGTTGAGGCAATGCGGAACATGGACATTGCCGCAGTGATCGACAACCTGAGAACAAGTAAGTGGGCCAAGCAGGTGCAGGCAAGTCGTGTATCCGACGTTCTGAGTCTTCTGTCTACTGAGTTAACTGGTACTTCCGTAGCGTCGAATACGCCCAAGGTTACTCCGGGAACCGCGGTTCCCGCAGCAACTACAACGAACCAGATTAAGAACGCACAGGCGGCTGCGCGACCGGGTGTAGCAGTTCAACCGTCAAGCGACGAAAAGACCATCATAAAAACGCCTAGCGGACAGTTGGTGGCAGCAAATATGAATTAGGAAATATCATGGCATCAAGTCCCTATTTAGTGGTCATTCAGCAAAATTCAAACCCCGCAATCGTAATCGAAGCACCTATTCCGGATTCATTCGCATTTGACGTTGGAGCAACCTACGAGCAGATGTTCCCGCAGGGATTCACGGACAATAAGATTGTCAACACCGCAGCAGCGTTGACGGGTACACGATTGGCCGTGCAGGCGCTAACGGCGCAGCTATGGGCGGGTAACACAGACTCAGAACTGTCGATGGAGTTGGAGTTTCACACAGAGACCGATCCGTACTATGACGTGCGTACGCCTATCGTCAACCTTCTAAAGCTGACGATGCCTACTATCGATACAAAAAGTGGATTCTTAGGTTCTCCGGGTCCGCAAATCGACTTTTCAAAAGCGGGAACAATATTTAGCGATGCAGCATCAACGATAGGTAATGATATTGGAAGTATTGTGAGTGGTGCAGCGACTGCCGTGGAAAATTTCATATTTGGTACGACGCCTAAATCATCAACCATGAACGATACGAATTCCCAAGTTGTTGATGGAAGCAATAATGCAACTACCAAAGCATTGCAACAAAATCCAAATCTTGGAACTGCAAAGTACTGGAATACGATGATCAAAAACAAAATATCGATCAGCATCGGGAACTATTTGTATTTTGATTCGGTGGTTATAACACGAGTCTCGCAGACATTCGCTTCTAATTTTGATGCGCAGACCGGACTCCCGCACAACGTGCGCGTAGCTGTGGCGTTCAAACCGCTATTCATGCTGGCACAGGAAGACCTTGACACGCTATTCGTGAACCCTGGTGGTGGATCAACGTCTGGAAACAATAGCTATGGCTTCTCAATTCCGAACCAATCCACTGTCGCTGGCGGTGGAGCGGTAACGAGTAATAGTTATGGTTTCAATCTATAAGGTGTAAATATGGACGTGAGCACAGACTTCAATTGGTCGTCATATACCCCGATAGACAGTAGCGGGGACAACTACGACATTTTCAAATCAGCCTATAAGAACATCCGTTTTGCCGTTCAGCCACAAACGCAGTATCAGCTAACAGCGACGGACCTTGGAAACTTGCCGGGGCTTGCCTACAAGTTCTTTGGGGACGTTTCTTTGTGGCGACTCATCATGTCATACAACGGCATCTCGGACCCGCTGTCCGGGGTTGCTGTGGGTATGGTTATCAACATCCCGTCGCGGGCAGACGTAATTACTTACCTGTCTAAACAAGCCGCCAATTCGGGGCAATCGCTGACGATTTGAGGTAGTTATGGCGTATTCAGTGCAGGGCAGAATCGAGGTATCGGTATTCATCAACGACATAGAGTTTCCGCTTGACGCGCTGAATACCCTAAATTACCTCCAAATAGCTTGGACAACCAGAACGATTCTTCCCACTTTCCGGCTTGGTGTGTTCGACGCAAGACACGTTCTAGACAATCTGAATCTCCAGGACGGAATTCCAATCCGTATCGTTATCAAACCATTGGGGTTGACTTCGGTAACTTTCAATTTCAGAAAATACGATCATACGAAGACCTTCAATGGAACCGGATTTATCTATGAGATGGACGGATATCTTGACTATCCTAAGTTCTGGACAGGGACCGCATTAGGTGGTTTTAGAGGAACCTCTAGTGACGCATTGTCGAATATAGCAAGCCAGTGTGGGTTGACATTTGATGGTGTGCCGACTAGTGATTCGCAACTCTGGATGCCGCGTAACAGGACATTTGGTGAGTGGGCCTACAACATCAAAAAGCGTGGATTTATCTCTGAGGCTTCATACATGGAGCTAGGTATCAATCCTGACGGAACGATGCTCTATCGTGACGTGACGCAGTTGCCCGCACCACAGAAGACAATCATCTTGGGTCAGTACCAGCAGGGGGCAATGACGGCAATGGATTACATGCCTAAAGCTCGATCTGGACTGAATAACAAGATGACGGGGTATCAAAATACCCGAACGCAGCAAACGATCATGTCAACGACGACCCTAACGTCATCTAATTCATCGGTGACGGTTACGCCAGACACAACCTCACCACTCTATAACAAAACGGTTCAGGGTTTGGTGCAGCGCGGGTATCAGTCATACGGCGGTATTGATGTAGGAAACACGCACGAGAACTATGAGCGCGCTCTGTACCAGAACATCCGTATCGCGAACACGTATTCGCTTGACGTGGAGTTCCTGATGCAATCGCCTACCAACATGGGTCTGTTCGATACGTTCGTGTTTGCAGTAGACCAAGAGGCAAATAAACAGGACGCGCCATTCGCTGGAACATATACAACCGTTGGGCGCTCGATGGTAGTTCAAGGATCGCAGTTCGCAGAAAAAATATTGGGAACGCGCCAAGGTACAAATGGACAATACACCCAAGGATAAGCCAATTTTAGTTTGCTAAGTTAGCTAAAAGGAAGCTTGTCATGTCTTTTCAGGAAATTGCATCTGTGGTAGCAGGAAATTTGGCGAAAAATAATCCATACTTGGATAGGGAGGAAAAATACTATACATACGTCCTGCTCGATCCAAGGGAGCCGGGAGAATGGAAGTTCTCCGTCCGTGGAATAGATGTTGTATTCGGTAATAAACCGTTCTATGTCGGGAAAGGTAGCGGACGAAGGATTCATAGTCATGTATCAGACGCTATTCGTAACAGGCCGAATCGATCAAAGGTTAATCCACACAAAGAATCAGTAATTAGAAAAATTCATAGTGAGGGATTAGCTATTATAGAAGAGAAGTTTGGTGGTTTGGTTAATGAAGGTATGGCATTAGCCGCAGAAATTCTTCTTATCGAAGCGATTGGCCGTAACGATTTGGGAAGCGGATTCCTTACAAATAAGACTGACGGTGGCGAAGGTTCGCCGCGTGCGATATTCACGCCGGAGATGAAAAGAGCAAAATCCGAGCGTGTTAAGGGAACTAAGCATTCAGAAGAGACAAAGAAAAAGCTAAGGCAGATAAAGACAGGAACAAAGCATACTCCTGAAGCTAAAGCTAAGGTTAGTGCCGCACTTACCGGAAGAACCCTATCAGAAGCGACTCGTCAGAAGATATCAGAGTCGAATTTGGGTCGAAAGGTATCAGATGAATCGAAAGAAAAAATGCGCAAGCCAAAGAGTGATGAAGCGCGCGCAAACATGAGTAAAGCAGCTAAAAAACGTGCGCCTATATCGGAAGAGACTCGAAAGAAACTCGTTGATGGGTTGAAAAAACGTGTTCGAAAGCCTTGGTCGGATGAAGCGCGAGCGCGTATGAGCGCGCGTTTGAAAAAAGATTTTGCGGAAGGTAGAAAGCCTTCCAATAAGTACATAAAAGAGGCTGAAAATGGGATTTAATTCAACGAATGACGTTCTTCAAAACCAGGAGAACTACGGCCAGGGCTATTACATTGGCACAGTTACGGCCAATAACGACACTATCGGGATTGGTCGGGTTCAGGCACACGTAGATGGATTGTTCGATACGGACCAAGGGGAAGTGCCCTACGTTGGGCCTATCAAGGATTCCCCCTTCGGATTTGGTAATGGCGCTAAGGGTCCATACGGTGTCTATGGCATGCCTCAAGTCGGTTCAACGATCAAGGTTGAGCTACAGAACGGGGATGAGCACAAGGGATTGTATTCGACGCTTATCACAGCACAGAGCGCGCATCCCTGGTTCAATACGCCGTCCCGCTGGGGGTTTGTTGATCCTGCCGGTAATAGCCTGCAAATCGACATGTCCACTGGTTCATGGACATGGACGCACCAGTCAGGCGATTCAATTGCATATGACGGGAGCGGAAATGTGGTGCGGGTGGTGAAGGGCAACGATACGGACCAGATTACTGGAAATTCGACCCAGACAATCGGCGGCGGTATCACGTTCAATGTGACCGGAAACGCAACGATCAATTGCGCAGCGTTCGATTTGAATGCTTCGGGTACGGCAACTTACAAGGCATCCGCACACACGTTCCAAGGGCCGGTAACGACAAACTCAACGCTGGCCGCTGCGGGGTCAATCACTGACGAAACTTCGGCAGGTAACACGAAGACGATGGCCGACATGCGTCAGGTTTACGACATCCATACTCACCAGTATGACGATGGAACGACAAGCGAGCCGAATCAGCAAATTTAAGGATGAATTATGGCGCAAACGACTTCCTATCAATTGTCAATTTCTGGAGCCACCTGGATTGATGTGAACTCCCAATTCACAGTGAATGCCAACCCAGACAGGCTTCCAGACGTACTGGCTGTAAGTAACTCAATTTTTAATCTGCTTAATTCTCCACTTGGATCGCGCGCTCGCATATTTCAGCCTGAATATGGCGCGAGCCTGTATCAGTTTTTGCAGGAGCCTTTGGATCAATCGACCGCGAATAAGATTCGTATCGGATTTATCCAGGCCTTGGCCCGCTGGGAACCTAGAATTACGTTAGACATGGCAAATTGCTACGTGAATGCAAATTTCAGTACATACGGATATGACGTTGGTATTGCCTATTCGCTTAATTTGAATGCGCGCCCCGCCTCCATGTCTTTCTACATCGCTAAACCGAATTAAGGCTTCAAATGGCCGATACAATACTCACACTTTCAGACTTGACGGCGGACGTAAATCAGTTCGCTTCCCAATTCGAACTTTCCCTGCAACAAAAACCAACGTGGAAAGGAAATCTCACTACTCAAACG
>FTLB01041516.1_pt1 | contig 17771 bp, 12 predicted proteins | sample 1658291 | NCBI WGS metagenome assembly FTLB01 (sample SAMEA3914812, study PRJEB12502) | metagenome | biome: forest; material: soil | place: Canada | collected 2011-07-07 | depth 0.1 m
GGATAAGACTTCGTGCGCAGGTGGGCATCTGGAGGGCCACGTAGTTGTGCTGGATTACTGAACACCCTCTGCGGCATAAGTTATTCAATAGCCGTACTGCGAAGCACTTACTGTGACCATCTAGTTCCGCCCAAAACTAGTGCAGACAATGACCAGGACAACAATATCGCGGTCTTGGGTAAATATCGTGCCTTTGATATATTCTGCACCGCCGAATTCAACGCTCGGCGTGACATAATCTAAACGTGTCATTCGGTCAAGCTTCCAGAGCAGCGGGTTGCTTAGAACACTTGAGGTATTGCCTGGTAATTAAGCCTTGGGATAAGTAACGAACATCAGACATCGTGCGACCTCTCACAGGCATGCCACGCCGCTCAGCTCTACCTCTAAAGTACAAATCAGACAGCCCGTTGCGAAAAGATGCAGCCTTCCCATGCGTATCCCTTAAAAATGGGCGGCTCACGAAAGTACGCTTTATTCTTCTATTTTATCTATTTTACGCGTCTTATTGTAGTACGAATTTTCCCGTTGGTTTCTTAAGCTTCGACTTCTTATTGGCCAGTGCAGACACTAGTCCGATTCGGGTCGCCGAACATTGCCTCAGTGACTCTTCGCCGATACCAAATTGGGGCATTGATATGAGCAGAGCGGCAGAAAAGGTGGGGCTAAATTACACGCCGTGAACTAAATTATCCTCACTCAAAAGGGGATGTAATTCCTTATAGATATCTATCCTGAGGCATCTCCAACAACTTCTCCGGGTTGATGGATACAATCGCTCGCAGTGTAAGACATGGAGGAATTCAGTAATTGCACTTTGGGCGTGGACTACGCGTTCGGTCCTGTGGTGCAAAATGACTGTCGCGGTGGTTTCGATTTCACCTTGCTCTTCGAGCGTTCGATTTTGACGCTGCTTCCCGCGGCGGTCTTTCTTCTCACCTTTCTCGTGCGGTTTGCGCAGCTCCTCCGTGCCGATATCAAGACCAGCGAGAACCCTCTGCGGGTTGCGAAACTCTGGACGGCCTTGTTGTTCGTTGCGCTGCAAGTTGCGCTGCTGGTGCTTTACACCCGCGACCGCTCCACCAGTTCATCCGTCTCCATTGCCGCGGCTACGGTCAACTTGATCGTCGCTCTGCATTTGATTGGGTTGTCGTGGATAGAAGATTCGAGATCGGTCAAACCGTCTACCTTGCTGATCTCGTATCTCCTCTTTACTATTTTCTTAGATATCCCTCAGGCAAGGTCATTGTGGCTTTTGCGCGCCAACGCCACCCTCGAGGCGCTTGCCGGCGTCTTCTCAGCAAGTATCGCAGCCAAGATCGCACTTCTGCTGCTGGAAACACGCCAGAAAAGAATTTATCTCAAGACCGAGTACCAAGACCTCCCACCCGAGTCTACCAGCGGAATTATCAACAGGTCCTTCCTGTGGTGGATCAACGATCTATTTCGCCGCGGCTTCCACGCTCTGATCTCCATCAACGATCTGTACCAGCTCGACACGAAATTGACCAGCAGCGATCTCAAATTGAAACTTCAGCGGGCATGGGAGACCAGACGGCGACCGGAAAGGCGCGTCGAGCTGGCGTGGGCTCTGTGCCGAGCACTGTGGTGGCCGCTACTGCAGGCGGTTCCCCCAAGGCTGTGTAATGTCGCCTTGACCATGACACAGCCGTTCCTCATATCTAGCGTCCTAAGTCTCGTATCCGAGCCGGATGGAGACCGTGCTACCGCGAATAAAGGATACGGACTCATAGGCGCAACCGCCCTGATCTACCTCGGCCTCGCCGTATCCGACTTGCACTACAGCCAGGTGATGAATCGGTGCATTACAATGTCACGCGGGGCGCTGGTTGCCTTGATCTACGACCGGGCGCTGCAAGTACCAGATGGGTTGTACGACGAAGCGACAGCCGTGACGTTGATGAGCTCCGACACGACCCTCATTGCCCAGTCCCTCGCTACCTTGCACGACGTGTGGGCACTTACCATACAGGTTGCCATTGGGCTTTTCCTTCTCGCCCGGCAGGTGGGATGGGTTTGTGTAATGCCGGTGGTAGTGGTGGTTGGTACGCAAGACCTCTGATTGGCCTCCATTGAAAATTGCCTATGCTAATATGGATCTGGTTCCCAGTGGCCACATACTTTGCCTCGAAAGTCACGAAACGAGTCAGCGCGAACCAAAAAAGCTGGGTCGACGCTGTCCAGAAACGAGTCGGTGTTACAAGCTCCGTGCTCTCGGAGATGAGGAGTATCAAGATGATGGGCCTAGGCAGCCTCATGACCGATACGCTCCAGACGTTGCGGGTCAGGGAAACCTCGCTTATGGCCGGATATCGATGGAATATAGTCTGGAAAAACGTCATTTCCAACTTTGCCTTCTTCATGGCCCCACCCTTGACTTTCGCCATCTACGGGATACAGGCAGCTGTTCGCGGGTCGGACTCCTTCGATACGGTCCAGGCCTTCGCCAGTCTGTCCATCATCGGTCTCCTCACCGGCCCCGTTTCCTCCCTTCTACAGAGTGTTCCCATGACCGTGGCAGGTCTTGGGTCGTTTGATAGGGTCCAAAAGTTTCTCACTGCCACGCCTCGAAACGACTCGCGCCAGGTGCATGGCAACGCTGGTGCCGACACCAATAGGGATGATTCCACCACAGTCAGCGCTCAAACGAATTCAGAGCCAGAGAGCAAAGCACAAGACCATGAGACAAGTGGGAAAAGTCTGCGGAAATTGGCAGTCTCTGTTCAGGGTCTCGACCTCCGCCCGGTTGAGACTGCGGACATAGTCCTTCGAGACATTAGTTTCGACGTGCCCAACAGCTCCGTCACCATGATCATTGGCCCTGTCGCATCTGGAAAGTCGACTTTGATTAAGGCAATTCTAGGGGAGGGAGTAGTGGAGAAAGGCCTGATCAGTGTCAGTGATAAGCGAATTGCGTACTGCGGACAATCTCCATGGCTACCGAATTCGACGATCAGGAAGGCAATCTGCGGGCATATCAGCCAGGCGAATATAGATGAGTCCTGGTACCAAACTTGTATCCGGGCCAGTGGTCTGGACCAGGACTTGTCTGTTCTCCCAGAGGGGGACGAGACAAGCATCGGCAGTGGAACCACCACGCTCAGTGGCGGCCAGAAACACCGAGTTGCGCTTGCGCGGGCTGTCTACACCCGAGCTAAGATTGTGGTTCTTGACAACGTACTGAGTGCATTGGACAGCAGCACCAAAAGGACTGTTGTTGAGGCTCTATTTTCCGCGTCGGGACTGTTCCGGAAACTAGGGACCACGGTTCTTCTCGTTACTCATGACAGTAAGTACATTTCGAAGTTCAAGAGTGAATCATACTAAGTCATAGCAGCTGAATACCTCTCATATGCGGACAATATACTGGTCCTGTCGCAGGGAAATCTCACCTACAATGGCGACTACAATCAAGCTGTTCTCTCTGGCGTGATAGAAAAAGCTCTTCCACCAGCATCGCGTGCCTCAGCGGAAAAGGGCGAGTCAGAGTCGCAACCTTCTACCAAAAAGAAGCTACCTTTCCAGACTCCGAAATCAACAGATCGCGATGATTTGAAGAGGAAGACCGGCGATATGAGTCTCTACAAATACTATTTCAGCTCCGTCGGCTGGCCAAAGGCTCTGATGTTCCTCTTCTTTGTCATTCTGGATGTATTTGGTGAAAGTTTCAGCCGTGAGTAAACTATCTACAATCGTGACGGGCCGGCTATTAACCCATGGAGCAGAAATATGGCTGAAGATGTGGTCTGACACCAACGGGAAGCAAGTTGCGCTGTACGCCAGCGTATACTTGGCTCTTCCCATCGCTACCTTGGTTGGAGTTGGTGGCTTTGTTTGGTAAGATCACTCACTACACTACTGCGTGTTCTGAACCCGAGAGTCTAATATTGCCTAGGAGCTTCTTGATCGTTATCGCGCCATCCAGCTCCAACAAGTTGCATTACATCCTTCTCAAGACCGTCATGAGGTAAGATACTCTGCTCCCTTCAGCCCGTTGATTTCCGTAAAAAGTTCCATAGCACTTACAACATATTCGTGCAGAGCGCCACAGGCGTTCTTTTCGGCCACCGATACCGGCTCGATTTTGAACCGGTTCAGCCAGGATATGACCTTGATTGAGTCGTCTTTGCCTATTGGTGCTGCCGTCGCTGTTTCAAGTGAGTTTTCGAGGAATTCGCGCTCTCCGTTGAGACCCGAGCTAATATTGAGTCTCCGCCGGCCAGATGTCATCAAGGGCTTTGCCAGTGTTGGTCTTATCGCCACGGGCTCCGTGTATCTCACTGCAACGATCCCCGTTATCTTTTTCGCCATATACTGCCTGCAGCACGTGTACTTGCAGACTTCGAGGCAGCTTCGATTCTTGGACCTGGAGGCGAAAAGCCCCCTCTATTCTCACTTTCTCGAGACGCTGGACGGCTTGGCCACCATCCGAGCCTTTGACTGGCAGCAGGACAACGAGATCGAGAACCACAGGCTCCTTGACATCTCGCAGCGACCCCTTTATCTGCTGCAAAGCTGCCAAAAATGGTTGCAACTGGTGCTCGCGCTCATCGTCGCCGCCGAAGCCGTTCTTGTGGTGGGACTTGCGGTTGGTTTGCGTCACTTTACGAGTGCCGGTCTGCTTGGCGTGTCACTGACCAATATTCTCTGTGAGTATCGCAACTGCAAGTGGAAATTCTCTTCGGTCATTGCTAATCATATTCGACTAGCCTTCGAGGGGGTGCTGTCTATGATTGTATCGTTTTGGACCGAACTCGAGACTTCTCTTGGCTCTCTCGCCCGCACGAGAGATTTCGAGCGAACCGTCAAGCCCGAGGACAAGGACATCGAAACTCAGACCCCTCCAACTTCCTGGCCCGCACTTGGGCAAGTAGAGTTCCGCGAGGTAACTGCATCCCACAAGTAAGTGACACGCCTGTACCCTCTTGATGGAAAATTCAGATTGTACGATGCTGACTAAATTACTCCTTTGCTAGTCCTAGTGCCACTGCTCTGCACAATTTATCTCTTGTTATCAAACCTGGCCAAAAGGTTGGTCTCTGTGGCCGGACAGGAAGGTTAGTACTATTATTCCATGAAAAGAAGAGTCCCCAGAAGACTGGCATATCACTAACGCGAAAGATCAGTGGCAAGAGCTCGCTTGTCGCGACCCTGCTGCGACTATTGGAGATCGACAGCGGCGCAATCACCATCGACGGCCTGGACCTGGCCACGATGCCTCGAGAGATCATTCGGCAGCGCATTGTCACTCTCCCGCAAGATCCCCTCATCCTCGTCGGAACCGTGCGTCTCAACGCGGATCCCCGCGGGCTCGCGACGGACGCGGCCATCATCGTTGCCCTCAAGGACGTGGGGCTATGGACGGCTCTCGAAGAGCGCGGCGGGCTCGACATGGAAATCACCGCCTCGGCGCTGTCCAAGGGCCAGCAGCAGCTCTTCGCGCTGGCCCGGGCACTCCTGCAGAAGAGCAAGATCATGCTGCTGGACGAACCCACGAGCAACATCGATCCGGAGACGGATGCGATGATCCAGCGGCTCCTGAAGGAGAAGTGCGCCGGCTGTACCGTGATCACGGTGGCCCATCGGATGGACACGATTATGGGATCAGACATGATCGTGGTGCTCGATGCGGGCAAGGTGATGGAGGTCGGTACCCCGGCGGAGTTACTTGAAAGGGACCAGATGTTTGCGAAACTAGTCAAGGGATAATTAGATGCTCCCTGCCATTGCGAGGCGGTAGATAGACTCATTGTTCAATATATATATCCCGGAGTTACAGTATCGTTATATCTAGAAATAAAAAGGACCTTCTGAGTTGATCTCATTTATATAACCATCTGGATTCTCAAAATGGTGCTTGCGATACAAATTTCGGCGATATAAAAATACATAAAATGAATTTGTACCTCGCTGTTTTATATAATTCCAGCGCTAGCTTCGTGTGCATACTTCGTAAGTCGTAGAATATTTCTCGGTCTAAAAATACAAGTCTTGGGTATCGTGTATCTTGACTAATGCCAAATCCCCGAGGAGAGATCAGTTTCCTAGCCTTCCTGGTTTGACCGTCTCTCCCGGTGGATCCAGGCGTTCTCGTTACTTTGCTATCGTCTATTCGAAGAAGCGTTAACAATTAACTCGCCAAATCTCATAATCGATCAGACGATTCCGATTATCGACCTCTCTTGAACGCTTCGTTCAGCTTTTCGCAGCACTCAAGGTAGAGCTCTTCGCTGTATTCTGCCACTTGCACTGGGTTGGGGCCTTTGTCCCAGCCGTGAGAGACTCCTGGTACCATCTTGTAGTGGACGCTCTTGTGCAACGGGGCCTTGCCTAGCCTAGCGGCCAGCTGTTCTCCCTCGCGGAGTAGCATGTCCCATTCGCAAGTGTAGAAGACAATGTTCTTTGGAAGGCCTTGGTCGAGCTGCTCATCTGTCGCCTTTGACGGTGAAAGAAAGGGATTAGAGAGATCCAGATTTGGTGGGTGCAGATACGATGCATCGAAGAGATCGGTAAAGAAGCTCGGGAGGGCCTTCTTCGGGTTAATAGAGATCTCCCTTCTTTCGGCGCGTGTCAATGTATAGTCGGTAATGGGATACCATGCCGCAACGGCGACTATCTCATGTTCCGGCACCGCTGTGCCCGTCTTGAGCTGCGACTGGAGCCGAAGAAGCGACGTTATAGCAAGATTGCCGCCCGCGGAGAAGCCTGATGTTGCGAGCTTGAGCGGATCGATGCGCAGTTCGCCTGCGTGACGTATCAGATACAGGATTGCATCTGTGCTGTCCTCGACCGCCGTCGGGAACGGGTACTCCGGGGCCAGACGGTACTCCACGGAGACGAAAATGGCGTTGCATGTCTCCATGACCACCCGCGCAAATCGCGCATCATCTGTCGGCGCTCCGATGGTGAAGCCACCGCCGTGGAAGTTGACGACGGCGGGAAACTGTGCCTTGCTTCCTGCTTCCTCGTAGCCTTTCGGGACGTAGAAGTGCAGAATGATCTTCCCTTTCTCCTTCGATAGCGTGGAGGGGATGGAACGGGTGAACGTAGGACTGGGAGGTTGTGGGGAAGCCAGGAAGTGCAGCGACATCCCGACGTATTCCATCGATCTCCACCATGCCGCCGACACGCGTAGCGAGAAACGAGACGGAGGCTCTCCCGTCTTGTCTACCGCCTTCTTCAACTTCTTGCCCCTGGGTCGCTGCGCTTCGGCCCCTGGGTCTTCTTTGGGATCCGCCAAGGCGACGGGAATGCCCTGGATATTCGAGATACGAGACATGGTCGCGCTGGCAGCGAATGATGTCGTGGATTTTTGCAAAAGACGCACGCCCACGGCTCTCCAACCTGTGCTGCGCAATGCTGGAAAGAGGGGGGGTATCTGAGTGATAATATAAGAATTACTTGAACTAATTACTTGCTTGCTTGCCTGGAATTTTGCAGATCGCCTCCCCCCCTACCTCCCTCAGATGGGTGGGTGGGTGAGCAGAACCCCACAAAACCCCCTGGATTGTCCATCACCCCTAACCCTTGCTCGCCTTGGTTAGACATGGTGACATGCTCACCATGGTAGCCAATCCGGATTGTCCCAAGGCTGCTAGGCAGGGGCAATTCATCATAAATTTAGGTAAACTGTTGCCGCATATCGGAGTCGGTGCATTCTAAAGGGATTCCATTCGCACCACAAGGCACACTAAAAGGGGAAGTTTTTCTTTGAGAAAATTGGTTGAGTGGCAAAAAAAGCGAGTCTTGAGTAAACTTCAGTAAACTTATTCGAGAAAACGCCACCGAGCCTTTTGGAGGGGTCACTGACCAATCAGGCAATCATGACATCAGCATTTAGAGATCGCCGGTGCCTCTTTCCCTAAACCCTTCTCTGCTGGAAGCCAAAGCGGCATCCCACCTTGAAAAAGCGTTGTACCAGCAAAGTGGGCAGGTGGGGCTCTGAAAGCGTGACAGCGATATTGACACTCCTGGAGCTCTTGTTCCGGTCGGTACATATGCATGCTCTCGTCATGGTAATGCTCGGAGCCGTCTTTCATGGGTGCTTGAGCCAGAATTTGACAACTCTCGTGACCAGGTGGCCACCTCGGGATCCATGGATGCTTGTTGCAGTACCTGATTGCCTCGGAGGTGGGGGAAGGGAACTGCGGGCGAGCCAGAGCGTCTAATAAAGTATTTGAACCTCACTTTATTTTGTACAGTATAGCCCTACTAAGCCCACCACTCCGGTGTTCCGCGCTGTGTATAATAAGCTCCCAATTCCTCTGCTATGATTTGAACCGGCTACGTCGGCAAACCCATCGACGGTTCTACCTACAGCCAGCAGAAAATCAGTTTGCTGGTTGCATTGCGACCTATCCGCAAGGTTGCCGTCATGTCGCCCGCGCTGCGGTCTCTAAAGCAGCCAGTCCTCAAGCTCAACCGGCTAATCGGACATTCCACGGCAAAAAATCACATGTCCAAGTCAGCCATCGGCAACCTTGACAAGCTGCACGACGAAGCCGACCAGAGGGAGTTGAGGAAGGCTCAAAAGGAATACCTCAAGGATGTAGACCTCGAAGCAGAGCGTGATCGCCTGGAACGCAAGCAAGAGCAAGAGGCAGGCGAGGAAGAGAGGATTCGCGCCGGGGAGCCAGAACATATTCGCCAGTCATATGGCTGCAGGGGCCACGATGGGCTGCCGCGGCCGCACAGCACCTCTGTTGAAAAGATCGGGACCGAGGGAAATGAAGGCGACGAGGTAGTTCTCACCGTGCGGGTCCATCAGATCCGGCCGATGAGCTCGAAACTGGCATTCTTGGTCCTGCGAGACCAGATCGACACTATACAAGGTGTCCTAGAAGTACGGGAAAACGAGATCGTGGAGAGCTTTGTCCGGTGGGCGGAGCATCTGACATCGGAGGACATCGTCCAGGCCAGGGGCCGTCTGCAAAGGCCGAAAGAGCCTGTCACAGGCTGCACTATCCACCACTTGGAACTGGTTATCGATTCTATGCATCTCTTGGTGGGTGTGCGCGGACATCTGCCAATCGACGTACACAACATCGACAAGCTGGAGGACTCCAAAGAAGCGGATGAGGTGGATTATGCGGCTTCGGGTCGCGTTCGGGAAGCAAATCGCGTGAGCTTCCTCAGGACGCCCACAATGCAGAGTGTCTTCCGCATCAAAGCCGGCGTATGCAATCATTTCCGATCGTTTCTCGACTCGCAAGGATTCCTAGAGATACATACTTCGAAGCTTCAGCCTGCCGCAACCGAGTCCGGCGCCGAGGTTTTTCAGGTCAATTATTTCGGCCGGAAAGCCTTTTTGGCGCAGAGCCCTCAGCTGGCGAAGCAACTCTGCATTTCCGCCGATTTCCAGCGCGTGTATGAGATTGGGCCGGTATTCCGTGCCGAGGACAGCAATACACACCGTCATCTCACAGAATACATCGGGATGGACCTCGAAATGGTAATTGAGCAGGATTACCATGAAGCCTTGGACATCATAGACGAACTACTTAAGTCCACCTTTGAGACCGTCTACTCGCGGTACCGCCGGGAAGTAGATATCGTCAAAACGCATTTCCCTCACGATGACTTGATCTGGCTCGAGACGACGCCCCGCTTACAATTCAAGGAGGCTATTCGGCTCTTGAACGAATCTGGGTGGACGGATGAACAAGGGAGGAAAACGTCAGAGTATGAAGATCTTAGCACTCGTGCCGAAATCCGACTCGGCGAGCTGGTCAAGGAGAAGTACAAGACAGACTACTATATCCTGGACAAGTTTCCGGCGTCTGCAAGGCCGTTCTATACACACCTGGATCCCTCCGACAGCAAGTTTACAAACTCTTTCGACATCTTCCTCCGGGGCCAGGAAATAACTACCGGCGGCCAAAGAATCAATAATGCAAAGCGGCTAGCCGAGCGAATGGAGCAAATAGGCATTGACCCGACTGCGCTGCACGAGTACATGTCGGGATTTGAATACGGTGTCCTTCCGCATGCCGGCTGCGGTATCGGTCTCGAACGCGTCCTCATGCTTCTGCTGAATTTGAGAGACATTAGGAACACCACTCTGTTTCCTCGCGACCCTAAGTCTCTCCCCACCGTGAAACCGACGCAGCTCAAGCTCCGTCACCCCGAAGCCGATACTATTGGGTATAGTGTAAACTACCAGCGACAAGAAAAGAACCAGGAGTTACCGTCGCTCGAGAAACTCATCGCCAACTACGGAGATGCTTCAAACACCAGCTGGCTTGACGACCGATATCATGTTTGGCGCCACGAAGCTACGGGGGCCGCTGTCGGGTATGCTTCGGAGAGTGGGTATGCAATTATCCTAGGCAACCCGCTCTGCGATCAACGCCAATACCTGCTCGTGATTGTTGATTTCTTGAGAGAATTGAAAGCCTCTCATCTCCGGCCGCTCTGGCTCCTGGTCGACAAAGAGGTAGAGGAGATTCTCGGCGGCAAGCTCGGCTGGCGAACCATGAGCTGCGTGGCCGAGGAGCGCGTGGGTCCTGAGAGCACGCAAACTGTCATGAAGAAAAGGCGGCAGGCTGAGGAGGCCGGCATCAGGATCCACGAGCTCGGCCTCGGCGAAGAGGTACCGATGGATCTGCGAAAGAAATGCGACAAGAGGATCGAGGACTGGAAAGCGAGTCGGCAGGGAACTCAAGTACATATCACTGAAGTCCGTCCTTGGATCGACCTGGAGCATCGACGGTTTGTCTGGGCTGAGACTGCCGACGGCGATGTCGCTGCGCTTGTCGTCCTTCACCAGCTCTCTCCGGAGCATGGCTACCAGGTCAAGTTTGCGCTCGATTTTCCTGGTGCTCCAAGCGGCACAATCGAACTGGCCATTGCGAGCGCCATCCAGAAGCTCGCAAAGACGGGCGTCTCGTCCGTCACATTCGGGACCGGTGCGACGACCAGTCTCGAGATTGGTCGTAACATAGATAAAGTCAGGGTCAAAATCATCCAGCACGTTTACTCATCCATCACACAGCAGCTGAAGCTGGTGCAAAAGAGCGAATTCCGTGAGAAGTTTGGTACTCTGGAGGATCGTGTGTATATTTGCTACCCCCGTTTGGGGCTCGGTGTTTCTGGTGCTAGGACATTGATCAAGTTTTTCGAGGATGAGATGTGATTAGTCGATAGATTCACCCCAAACCCGATCCTTTAGCCAATGTTTCTCAATCGACTTGCCAGGTTGATGATATTCAATTTCTCCGTTCGCAGTAGGAACTCATAGCCACTTAGATGAATAAGGCGGCGGCGGGTTGTTACCAGGACCGCCTTATTGCTTCGCGTCTACAGTGACAGTCCGTTCAGGAAGAGAGTTTATTTCAACCTTAAAAGGGCCAACACGGCGAAGTTAGTGTATCATATCGCGACTTTGCTCGCCCTGAATCAGATGATGGGCAAGAGTTAGTCTACAAGAATATGAACCTCCCCCAATCAAATTAAAGCAGCTAAAATAATTGCGAACTAGTTCTCAGGTCATTCAATGGTTCACCAGTCAGAAAATCGGCAACGGAGGTCGGGACAACAAAAGAAGCTCTCTCTGTAGAGGGCCTGGACCTCCCCACCCTTGCGCATGACATCACCCCGGCAATGATACGCCGAAATGCAACAGGCTTACGAACACCTAGTCACGTTACAGTATCCCTGAATTAGAATCGGGGGAACAATCTCCACTACTTTGACTTCGCCAGAGTGCCTTAATTACACTTTGTTTTCCCTCTTGGGTCGGACGTCGCGTTACACAGCTCGAACTAATACACCTAAGAGCAACGAAGAGAAATGATGAATTCAACAAAGCAGATGCAGTAATTATTAGATGTATCCACCATACACACTGGGCAGAAACAGCCATGCCAGGCGGCCAAGAGGAGAAGCAGCATGAGGACGACCAACAGCACTCGAATCGCCCTGAATTTGCCCAAGTCCTCTCGAGGAACACGGCGGTATCAGACCCTTCAGGGCTCCCCAGACTGAACTACAACCTGTGGGATCACAAGACGAAACTGATCATCGTCACGGCACTGCTCGTGCTCGAATTGAGTCTCTTGCCCATCATCCTATTTTACACTCTTTGGTTCACCACCAATCTTCAGCATGGCATATGTAAATGAGCCCAGACCACAAATGAACCAGAACCGAGCGCCGCTCGGAGAGGCTTTTTGTATGCCGTCGCTAACAGGATCCCAGTATTCGCAATCATAACTTCTTTCTTTGGTCTGATCACCGGGATCGAATTCGCTCTCCGCTCATGGAGGCTCATACAGAAATCGGACGAGTACCGTCCTATCGGGGGCGGTCGATGGCATTTTGACTTTACGCATTTGTCGCTTTCTTTTGGATATACGATCATGACGGGCATCTTGATCGGCCCGTCCATTCCCACGGAGCCTCTTGTGCGGCCCCTCGCCATGCCCCTGTTGATCTTGCTCATCCAGGTGGGCTCGCAGCTTCTCATCAGCGGCATCATGAACTGGCGAAACTGCGCGGCCCCTTTTAGGATAAGCTCGATACCCAAGGGTGGCAAGATGCATCCCATGGTGTACACGATCGTGGAAGACATCGTGGCGGTCGACGGCGGTGCGGGAAAGGGGTACCGCGAGAGGCTGCGCGCTCGATACGACGCCAGCTGGCGGTTCCGGCTCTTGATTGCCCAACTGAACTGGTTCTGGGCGGCCGGGGCCCTCCTAGACGGGATTGGAACGATGGTGGCCCTCTGGACTATACCTTCCGAGACAGTCGCGTACGGGGTCGGTGAGTGCCCACTACCTACCTAGGTATTGACCTGTGTCATTGCGTGCAGAATTGCTGACGAACCGCTTCACTTCCGATGCTCCCAGCGTGGGGAACCCCTCTTATCTTCGCCATTATCTGGACTGCAGCGACTCTGCACTGGATACGGAAGAGCTTGCGAAACGAAAAGTTGTACTGGGCTGAGGGTGACAGCTGACCGTAAGAGCCGAGAGGGAAGGGCAGAAATCATCTTCAAGCCCTCTACATTTCCATCGTATTTCCCACTCAAAGTCTTCATCTTCTAGTTAGATTCGACTGTCTGCGCACTCTCACCTCTAGTCAGTGTACGCTTGTTACTTGGCTTCATCACGCTTTATGAGACGTTTCTCTCTGGTGGAGGAAAATGCCCTATCATGAGTATTGATGTCAGTCCCAGGGCGGTGCCACTTACCTTTATTGTCCCGCAATTCCACAACTCAAGTTCAAGCAGCGCGGATCATCCAAGTCAGAAGTCCGAGTGTGCTAATTTGATCACGTATACTTTGCTGTTATGAATATCCTACATTTTGACAGCCAATCTGTCTCCGAGATTTCGGGACGTAATGATAGCTTCCGGTTTCGTTGCCATCTGACGAAGGAGATGTAGAATAGATCGGCCGCAAAGGCATAGACAGGCGCAAGTAAAGTGGTTAGAAATAAGAGACGTCCATGCAGTAGAACAGCTGCTATTCATAGCACACCTTGGGAGAATAATTCTATCTTTTCGTTTCGCTATATAGATGCTATGAAGCAACACATACTTGATCTTGAACGTTTAAAACCCTGGTTATCATAGCGATCTTAAACTTTTGACCTTTATCCATTTAGCTCATAAAATCATGTTTCACGCCTCGAAATACTTTTTCCACCGATCCGGAGTGTTGTCACTCGTCACGACCGTCTCTACTCCGGCCGACAAATGCTTCCGCAGGGGGTCGACTTGGTCCAAGACGAAGCTATCCCGATAATGTACTATACCCGGCAGCTGCGGAGCCATCTCGGTCTCGCTCTCTGGCCTGCTGCCATTCTCGTCTCGATCTCCATGCGTGACCTCTACCTCCTTGGTGACGAAGATGGCGCCGAGCGAGTAGCTCAGGGCCGGCCAGAAGATGGGGATGCTGGCGCATATGCTGGCCAAGGTCACTTCGGCGACGGACAGCAGCAGGGTGGCCGGCGCGTACCACGTCAGGTCGAGAATCTCGTCGGGGTCGTTGCGCGATCCGATGAGAAGCGCCAGGCGCCACGCCGCGAGGACGTTCACGAGGCAACCGAGGATCAGCAGCGCGAGCATCCCCATGCGGGTCCGCGTGGACGAGTCTTTCTCGAAGTACAAGTGGACGGGGACGGCGAAGACGAGCATGTCGAAGACCATGTTGAGAGCGGTATGGGCCACGAAAGTGGTGCGGTCGAGGAGGATGCCGAAGCCGTAGCATTGGCCCGAAGGGTCCAGGTTCCAGTATGCGGCCACGGGAAGGCAGGGCACCCAGGCCATGAAGGAAAACGCGGCACCCCAGAGGCTGATGATGATAATGAGGAAGACGCAAGAGGTTCGTATTGAGGATCCTTTCTCGTAGATGCGGAGATATTGGAAGAGTAAGGACAGTTTTATGAACGTGGTCGACGAGATATACGCAGCGTTTGCCACGTAGAACAGCTTAGGGGAAGGAGAACAATCAGCTATTGTCCTCAGAGCAATCAGGAGATCAGTTCAATAGTGAGATTGATGACATACCAGGAGAAAAGTCTGCACATCGTCCGGTGAGACCAGGGAAAGATGCTGACCGAGTCCATAACTCGGTGCTAAGCAGACTGAAATGCAAGACGCAATGGCAGTGAGCTATTCATGGAGTTAGGCAAGATAAATATAGCAGCTGCTTAGATGTTTAAACCATACGAGGCATAGACAAACGAGTAAATCATCCCACCCCAGGGACACGACAACTCTCCATCTTGTATACAATCTTCCAATAACACATGCACCAGAGAGTGCCTGGTATCATAGTTAGCTCGAAGACGAGGTCGCTGGATAGACAGACAATGCCGTTTCCTACCAAAGCAGTCACGACGATTCCTAAGATGGATGAACTGTTGTTTTGCCAAGGTATGGGCTCATCAAGGACGGTGGTGTTCGAAGAGGAGGCCATGCTACTGACAATTTGGAAAGTTCCCGGGGCATTGAAAAAGAAATTGTACCGCTCTCACCGTGGAGAGAGGAGAGTCGAGTTGAAGTTTAAAGTCCCGGGCATACCCTCTTCATATCTTCGTCTTGTCGCATCTGCTTGGCTGCAGAGAAGCGAAGAAGCAAGGATCTGGATCTCCCCAACTAGTGAACCAAACACCCAATGACTATGGACGGCTGTGCATGGAAGCGAGCATTCCGACGATCAACCAGCGGGGAGGAGAATCAAGAGCCCGTTCGCCAACCCTATTATAGCTTTACTGGGGAGCGGGGATGGACACTTCAGCTAAGTCTCTACTGCGGAGCATGGAAACAAGGGCGCAGGAGTCCAACTTTCCGATCGCTTAACTACCGTTGGTGTTGACGCCATACCCCGGCCCGCGCAACTACAGCGCTCGCGTACTGTCCCGTCTCCCGCTCCAATCGTGCTCGGAAACCGCTCATCCCTAGGGCCAGATCAATCAGACAATCCTTGGGCTTTCTAGGGCAGCGGCCCTGATCTTGCCCGAGAGGAGCGTAGTGCGGAGAATAGATACGCTTAAGCCTCCGATGTGCAGCTCACGGACCCTGAGCTATATGTTTCAGGAAGAATGGAAGCTAGGTGCGGAAGGCCAGCCGCGGGATATCTATTCGTGGTTGCAGCAAGCCACCTGCACGGCGCTGTAGTATCAAGAAACGCGGATGCAACCCTCCCAAACGGCTGACTGGGCTTACCAGCAGTGATATGCTCTAAAAACTGCAGTTCGCGTGCCACTTTTTCTACTCAGCTGCCTCGTTCCTCAAGCGCCATGGCGCCTCGTCCAAGTTATTCTTGCGCTTTGGCTGCCCGCGCTTAAGCGATTTGGGCACGCTGGGATGCAGTACTGCGCATGCTACCTCAACATCATGCAGGAGAGCTAATTAGTGCACTCAGCTTACGGGCACAATTGTACTCGCTCAAATTATGTCTCTCTCCTCACGGAAATTTCATGTGGACAGAGCAACAAGTCTATATCGTAACCATGTTTTTATGAACCTCGCGAGAGTAAAATAAGACCTGCTATGTTTAGAACAGGGCAGAGGATAACTAGCTGATACCATGAGATCGACTTTGAGGTCCAGACTGACTAGTCCGCGCAACTGACCCCGCGGTAAGATGGCTCAACCTCAATGTAAGTCTCTGGCTTATATCTCGGAGTTCCTGGCTCCGCTGCAGTGAGGCGGAGGCAATCCGCCGGTTTACTTGGCTTGCCTGGCTTCCTCGCGGCCCGGAGATGCGGGGCCGGTAGATATGAGCATCGTGCCGGGATCCACGGTGGAGATTCGCTGGCCGGCGCCTTGGAACCATGGTAGGTGCTTGTTTATGATGCGCTCCGACCAGCAGCCGGGAGCGAAGGGCAAAGAGAAGGTTGGGGCAAATAAGCGGGCATGGTCGGGGTGCCCTTCTGTCCAGCAGACTTCAGTTCTCAGATGCATCCAGTTTGGCCATAGCTGAGCCAGAGGAGATAGCAGGCACGCAATTGAAGGGCCGATCGAAGTGGCCGGAAGACCAGCATGAGATAGAGCTATCGATATGGGAAGTCCGGCCTGTGACTCCATATTTTCTTGTCCATCGCGGGGACGGCGGCACTGCCTTGGGTGTCCTCCACGGATTCCCATCCCGCTCGCTCGACAAGATGTTCTTTACTTAACTTTTTGGATCCCAATAACTGAAGGAGAATTTCCAACCGCGTGGCTCTGTAGCTAATATCTCTATAATAATTATTCACACTTCTCAATTGAAAGTGTTGGTCGAGTTTGGCTCTGTCTCAGGCCAATCATTCCCTTCTCGGTCTTGGCTCCCAGCCCCCTTTAGATTTTGGCGAGCGGCACAGCCTCTGGTGTCCCCCGCACGCAAACGTCAGCGACACGAACCAACCCTTAGGCAGCCGCTGCTGCGACAAGGGTTACTCGGGAACGTTCCAGCTTCCCGCATCACTAACCTTTCGTGATATTCGCGTCTAGTGGAATTGACCTGGAGGATAACTATCATGTGCGAATTGGAAGTCATGGCTTTTAAACCAAGTCCGTCCGAGGACCCGGCGGCGTTGGAGGACGAGACGACCAAGAAGTTCTTCAAGCACTCGGACGGCAAGCGTGTGAATACGGATGCCGTCATCGCCAAGGCGCTCAAGTCGCAGTATCCGAACCTGGAGCTGGTAATTGTGCCGGATGCGACGGTCCAGCTGCTGTCCTACGCCGCCGCGGGCCATGCTAGCTACACCGTGATCGACGACGCCGGGAAAGGGCTGCCGTCCTCCGTCACCTGGAAGCTCTACATGCCGCCCGCCCGTCGGATCGACGGGAGCGGCGGCGCGCTGCTGGAGAGCGTGTCCTTCGGCAAGTTCCTGTACAAGTGGGGAGAGGAGGAATTTATCCTGTACGTGGTCAACGGACGGGACGGGACGAGCGCCTATCCCACCATCATCAACAACTACGTCCTGGCGACCGATACGCACAAGGTGGACTCCCTGGTGCTGGCGGCCGGCAAGTGGGCCAACGAGCTTCATGAGGAAGTCTGGGTCTACGATCGCGGCTTTTGGCAAAAGAACGCCGAGCTGTTCGACAGCGTGCGCAAGGCTACCTGGGATTCCGTCATCCTGGACCCGGGGATGAAGCAGGCCTTGATCGACGACCACACCTCGTTCTTCGACTCGCGGGAGACCTACGAGAACCTGCAAGTCCCCTGGAAGCGCGGCATCATCTACCACGGCCCGCCGGGCAACGGGAAGACCATCTCGGTCAAGGCGATGATGCACACGCTCTACGACCG
>FTLB01048020.1_pt1 | contig 17711 bp, 11 predicted proteins | sample 1658291 | NCBI WGS metagenome assembly FTLB01 (sample SAMEA3914812, study PRJEB12502) | metagenome | biome: forest; material: soil | place: Canada | collected 2011-07-07 | depth 0.1 m
CCTGTAACTAACAGTCTGCCTGGCAGCGTGGCGGGATTCCGCATGCTCCTGACCCCTATTGACACGCTGAAGACAACTCTCCAGACTCAAGGCCCCAAAGGTACTGCTATCCTTCGACAGCGCGTCAAGACCGACGGAATCGGCAGTCTGTGGTGGGGAGCATTCGCCACAGCCGCCGCGACCTTTGTAGGGTACTATCCCTGGTTTGCCACAGTAAGTCTCGCGCTGGTTGGGGTGGTACTCTGGATCGGGCTGACGAGAACGTAGTACAACTTTCTTATGGAAACCATTCCGGAGCCAGCGAAGCACCCGGTGATTATCTGGTTGCTTCGCCTCGCACTGATTGGCTTCCTCTCGTCAGTCGTGTCTGACTCGGTTTCCAACTCCCTAAGAGTGGTCAAAACGTATCGCCAAGTCAATGACACGCAAGTTTCGTACAGTAAGTACTCCTTCCAATACGCCGACTATGCATAGTCCGCTGACCCTGTACACAGCCGAGGCTGCAAAGCTGGTGGTGGCCCAAGATGGTGTCCGGGGATTGCTGGGCCGCGGACTCAAGACCCGCATCCTGTCCAATGGTCTCCAAGGGCTCTTGTTCTCGATCCTATGGAAGCTATTCTTGGATCTGTAAGTGACCGTTGTGGCTGTTTCTATCATTGTGGAACGTCTGATGGAACTAACAAATCCTCTCTTCAAATAGCTGGGATCAGAAGACCAAGTCTTGATCATTTTCATGGCTGAAGTCAAGAAACTTCTAGCTTGGTATCATGGACATCTGGGCACACACACACCAGAGGAACTTGGCACTATCACAGGAGTATACAGGAACCTTGCCTTCGCGGTAAATGACAAACAAGCGCAGTTTTGTATCTGCACGTATGCTATAAAGGCAATAGAGAATTCGGAAGAACGGTTATTGATATACAGGGAGGCGTGAATACTTGTTCAAAGATGCTCTGGGCAAGTGGGCTTTGGAGTGACATGCGCAGTATGCGATATATTTGGCGCTGGGACATTCAGAGGGCTTTATTCGAAGCAGGATTAGCTGCAATTGAAATCTATCGTGCATAACTGTCCCTTCTCCTCAGATTCTGCTTGTAGTGGTTCAAGCTATCAGTCCATTACTAGCCCGTCCAACATTGTTAGATATTGAACAGGCTCTATGATTTGGATGCGTAGCGCCAATGCGATAACTTGACGCTATTCTTGGCCTACCGTGTAGCGATAGTGAGATATCTTTTCGAGATGAGCAGAGTTGCATCAGGTTTGAAGACGGGCATCCTCAGCAGGAGACAAAGGTCGGACAGAATCTACTGCTAGGCGAAATTTAAGTGGCAGCGCGTATACCAAGAAGGCCAGCACTTGCCAAGATTCTGATAACCAACAGGCTTTTTCCGTGATTCGTTTCATTTCTCGCTATTCACGGTTTCATCCCTACTCTCCCTCGTTATATGACTGTAGGGAGATATCCTTCTCAGCTAGAACCAGACGTTCGAACTAACACGCAGCCGTAATCTATGTACAGTAGCCATTAATCTTTTTCTAAATCATTAGCGAGTGAGTTCGGTCTATGTCAATACAAAGAATTGTGGTGAGCTGTTGTGGCTGAGTCCCGTAGGGGAATTTTGAGGCTCTGGGTAAATTGTAGATCCTGCATCGTAGACTCAGGCTATATATCTCCTCTCATTACAAGTTTCGTCTCTCCAAATCTCCTGTTACGGCTAGATAAGATGACCAGTCAGGACGGGTAGCCAAACAGGTCAATCAAGAACAGGCGCCTCATGCAATGGAAGGTCGAAAGCATGCACATAATAGGGCGGAGCTTGCTACCTTAGCCATTCACTCATTCCTCCCTGCATTGCGGCATGCTCTGTCAATAAAATGAGCAAGCTTTCTGGCACAACGCGGTCATAAACCTTCCCCACGCCCTGTTCGATCCACGTCATGGTCATTTAAAACATCTGCCAAATCCGGCCGAATCTAGGGACCTTGTTCCCTTTCCACTCTGCGACAAGCTGGGCGTCATTCGTTCCCCCAGCGCTTTGCATCAACCGATAGCCTCTCGAGCAGGCCTGCAAATCCTATTCGAACAAGAGCACGAACTGACGCTCAGAAGTGTTCCACGATTGAGCTTTTCCAGGTGAATTCAGTCTGCTTTCCACTCTGTTCGCTGGTCGTGGACGCGATTTCCCTCGCCACACGGCCCTTGTTTCGAAATTCCATCCGCGAGAATGCATTCCAGCCGCATAGCCACGGTCCTGGCTCTGAGCCAACTGCTAGCCTGTGCTTCGGCAGCATCTGTTCAGACCGTTGTTATGAAGGTGCGACTAAGCCAAATGCTCCAATCAACCCCTGAAAGCATCAATCTTTGCTTACGACTGGACAGGGATCCAAGCTCTTCTATAGCAACGGGACCCAATTTTTTATCAAAGGAGTTGCTTACCAGCAAAACGCTGGCGGTGGTGGTAATGTCACCGGTTCCAGCTACATTGATCCCCTTTCCGATGCGACGATCTGCTCAAGAGACGTTCCCTTGCTGCAGAAGCTGGGGACAAACGTCATCCGCACGTATGCCATCGACCCGACCAAAGATCATTCCCAATGCATGGCAATGCTGCAGAGCGCGGGCATCTATGTCATCTCTGACCTATCCGAGCCAAACACATCGATCAATCGTGATCAGCCGGCGTGGAACACCCCGCTGTACTCTCGGTATACGAGCGTCGTAGACGAGCTCCTGAAGTACGATAATGTGATTGGTTTCTTCGCGGGAAACGAAGTGACGAACCAGAAGAACAATACGCAAGCATCAGCTTATGTCAAGGCCGCCGTCCGAGACATCAAGGCATACGTAAAGACCAAAACGAATCGCTGGGTTGGGGTCGGATATGCCGCCAACGACGATAGCGATATCAGAGCGGATCTCTTCCAATACATGGCAAGTCGTTTCCGGGCATATGAGAGGAGGGTCACGAGACGCTCGGCGCCCGAGGGCCATGGCTTAGACAAGAGGCTAACCAGCTGTATAGAATTGTGGAGATCAGAGCTCATCGATCGATTTTCTTGGATTTAACATCTACGAGTGGTGGTAAGCTTGCGCCACAGAACCAGAGCAGCCCGCCTGCTCGGTATGTCCCAGGGCCCTATGCTAACCATGCAACAGCGGTGACAATACCTTCGTGGGCTCGGGATATTCTGCCAGAACCGACTTCTTCCGTAACTATTCGGTCCCCGTTTTCTTCGCCGAGTATGGATGCAACACGCCAGGGGGCGCCGAGGGTCGCCTATGGGAAGACACCACTGCGCTCTATTCCTCCAACATGACTGGCGTCTGGAGCGGTGGTATTGTGTACATGTACTTCGAAGAGACCAACGACTACGGCATCGTGACCATCAACAACAACCAAGCTTCGACGATGAAGAACTACGGTACCCTCAGCAGCCGCCTGGCGGCCGCCACTCCAAGCGGCGTCGCCTCGTCGGCCTACAACCCTACCAACTCGCCGCAACCTTGCCCGTCCATCTATCCCGGCTGGTCCGCCGCCGACACGCTGCCACCCACCCCGAACACTACCGTCTGCGGGTGCATGTTCAGCAGCCTCTCGTGCGTGCCGGCCCCGAACCTCAGCGTACAAAAGTACGGGGATCTCTTCAAGACCGTGTGCGGACTCCAGGGGAGCTCGTGCGACGTCATCAACGGGAACGCCACCACGGGCGCATACGGCGCATTCAGCTTCTGCAACGACACCGAGAAGCTGGGCTACGTTCTGGACGCGTACTACCGGGGCCAGAAGAGCGACAACTCAGCGTGCAGCTTCGCCGGCCAGGCCGTCACGACAAAGGCCGGCGCCGCGGCCAGCTCGTGCAGCGTCGTGCTGTCGAGCGCCACGTCGAGCCAGACGAGCAAGAGCTTCGCGGCCCCGGTCCCGATGCGCGGGATGCTGACGCTGGGCGAAGCTTCGGTCGGCTTGTACGTGCTGGTTGCCATGGGGATTGGAGCGGGCATGGTGCTTCTTTGAGATTGTGTTAGACAGGATGCTAGTGGACTGCGGTGTGGTTCTGCAGGCATTGCTGACCTGAAGAAATTGCACCCGTGACGGGTTCCGGGTTAGATCATGGAGTTATAGGGCTGATTGCTATTGGGGATACAAAAGTGCTCTATATAAGTCCTGCCTATGGCGTCAAGACGTTGTGTATTCGCAGCCTATCCCAGGACAAGAGCCACAAACGCTAGTTAGGAGAGCCGAGTCAAAGAGAGGCAACTTGACAGACTGTCACGAGGTTGTGCTATCGCCTCGAGCAATATCATCTTCAATTTTGGGCTACGTGATTCTGTGACTGATGTTTGACTCGCGGAAGGACCAAGGTGTGCACTTAGAGCATAACGAGGGCAGCATATAAGCAGGAGGAATATATAGGCATTCAAGATTCAGTGATATGTGCTACGCTAGTTCAAATATGTACATGGAACAATAACCCGCCAGATTTTCAAGCCGAGGGTGTGTATCAGCTTGCTATACGATACAGGCCAACCAACGCTCAGCCTCCAGACTTAGAGGCATTGCGAGTACCCTATGACCTCGTTAGCAGGGGTTTCTAAATACTGTTTCCAAGGAATGGTGGCAGTGACTTACAGTCGTTGGAGAACTGGCAGGTATAAGGAGCCGCGCAGACGGTGCAGCCGGTGTATCCGATGCCAGCGCACTGACCCCAGTGGGCCGCGGTGCAGGTAGGCTTGGCCCCTGTGGCGGTCGTGGTGGTGGACGTCTTCGTGGTCAGGGTGGTCGACGTCTTTGTGGTCTGGGTGCTCGACGTCTTGGACGAGGTCGAGCTGGACGTCTTGGACGAGGTCGCGGAGCTGGACGAGGACGATCCTCCGGTGGTGGTGCCTGTCGTGGAGCCGATGTCGCCCCACCGGATGTTGGAGAAGATGACGTGCGTGTTCGGGTCCTGGGCCAGGATGGTGGACGGGTTGCCCGCGGTGCTGCTGCAGGGTCCGTTGCTGCCGCTGTCGAGCCAGTTCATGTACTGGGAGTTGTCGTTCCAGATCGAAAAGGCCAGGACCATGCCGCGACCGAGAGCCTGGCCCATGGTGGTGAGGCCGCCGTACGCGGCGCCCGATGAGCATAACGCGGCCTGGATGGTGTCTCCGGTGGACACTGCGCTGCGGACGGCAACGCCGTTTTGAATGTACTTGCGGGTAATGTTGACGAGGTTTCCGGTGGTAGTTCCGTCGCTGGTAATGAACTGTGTGGTGACGGTGAAGACCTTGCTGGTATCAACGGTGTCCCCGGGGCCGTAGTAACTGTGCGATGGTTTCGTTATTAGCACTGCACGCTGAAAGATTCACCATGGACTGAGGGAAATAGGTTCGCTTACTTTTGGTACCCCTGGCTGTAAGGATTAAACCCGCAGCCTCCAGAATCGCAGGAACTGGCGCTGCAAGGGTGAGGGGTGAAAGCATTGGCCATAGAGTTGGCCTCGAGGATATCCATCTCGTTGCAGCAATAACCCGACCCGTTCGTGTTGAGAGTGCCGTTCTTCCAGGTCTCTACCGGGCATTGGGCATCGCAGTAACCGCTGCCGTAGTTGGCACCACCCGTGTTGTACTGGTTCCTCCCGCCGGTGGCGCTCATCTCGGAGAGGTAGAGCGCTCCGTTCTCTCCGCAGGGGAGCGTGGAGAGGTCAACGTCGAAAGTCAGCTCCTGGCCGTTGAGCTGCATCATGACGTAGTTGCCGTCGCTTCCCAGGAGGTAGAGTCTCGGGGAGACGCTGCTGTACGCCCCATTGGTCTCCATGTATTGGTACATGGTGAGAGAATCGCCCGAGGTCGTGACGCCGGCAGCCGCATAATTGGCGCCTTCTACGACACAATTGGTGGCGCACGTGGCCTCGTTAGGGCAGAGCGAGGTGTTGACGCCGCTGGAGGTGGTGCACGACGTGCTGCCATCGTGGATCCAGCGGTAGTTCCAGTCCAAGACGACAGACGTATCTTGGGCAACGCATCCTCCTGATTTGGTACACTTGTAGGTTGTCAGTGAGGGATGAACCTCAGGTGTCGAGGTACCGGGTTGCTGGGCGGTCGCGATCCGTGCGAGGTTCACGATAGCCGCGGCTATCGCCAAAGAGCCTGAGCGAGTCATTTTGCGTTTCGCTCCAAGTCGTGGGAGAATAAAGAAGCTTGTGACAGTGACGCGATGGTATTTGCTTCCCGGTGTCAACTGGCCATCGTGTGAAGACTTTATATATTTGAGTTGGCCATTGCGCGCAAAGCAGTGCCCCCTTTCCTCTTCTTTTCTTTTCGGGTAGGATGTAGCTTCGCCGCCTTGGTTTCCATCTCGACGTGCCTACGGGCCTCTGTTCCTAGATTCAAGCAGCAGAAGCGCCGGTCGTTTCGCGTGGGCGGTCCGCCGATTCCGCGCGTTAGAAGCAAACAGGTGATCTTGATGCAACGCGTAGAAGCCGATGGTTGGTGGCATTTCTCGTCTTCCTCCGGCGGGCAGATTTTGGTGCTAAAATGCCCCTGAGCTTCAAGATAGGAATGCATGTCATTGGAAGGGGGGGTTTTCCCCGCGCAGCAGGGTTACATCGATCTACGGCAGACCAGGAACCGGGATTGGGGTATGCCGTCCGGGGGCGAGGGTTACTCCCGGTCAGTGAGCCTCCGCAATGCCGCTCGGCCCGAAGAGCCTTGACGCATGTGAGTCTAGGCGCATTGGGGAGTAGAATCCTTGGAACGAGATTCGTTGAGAGCGCATAAGGGGACGGAGATGACGGTGTTTAGGGAGCCTTTACTTGAGCTGGCTATTAGATCTGATACTTGAGCCTCAAGTAAACCTGGTCTATCCTGTTATCTATCCGAATCCGCCACGGAGATAAAGGGTGTAACTGATGTAACAGTCAAGAAAACAAGTTATCGAGTGCTCGTAGCAAAGCTTGGTTCACCTTGCAGTTCTGGTCCTAGACAATTCTATCATTCTTCCCTAATGATGGAGCACCTCACATTAGTGGCCTGTCTCCTAATACTTGCCCCTGTTATAATATTTCGGTTAGCTTCGTCTCGGTAGTTTCAAGGAACAAGAAACTAATTACCGCAGTTGCCTCGCCTACGGGTAGGAGATGAGATGACTGGCTGAGAAGTAATTCTTGTCTTAACGTCACGCGTTTGAACGGCTGCGAGAGCCAATACCGTATACAGCAGCAAAAGTATGGAACGAAGGATAACCCAAAACCCATCTTAATTGGTCACTATAAGAGCATGGAACTAGGTCATGAAATTGAAAAGGCAATGGATTAAGTATAACTAGGCCAAGTTTCCCTTGATTAAGTATAGGGACTCGGCTTATTTCGTATGGCGCATATCAATTTCTTCGGCCAATAACATCCTCGCATATTCTTTTTTTAACACAGAAAAGCAATCTATTCGTATGGCTGCTAGCGAGCCATATATTGCAAAGTGAGAGCTGACTGTCTATCCCCTGGCAAGTTGTGAAACTTGTTGAATACCAGAACTCTTGTGGATCACTTCATTTCCGCAACTTGCTTTCCAAATCGCGATACTAGTTGCTGCGCGTTACCAAAGTTCCACAGATCTCGCACATCGGTCGGAAGACTGTAGCTCTCGAGCTCTTCGAGGAAAGTCGGATACGCAGCTGCTGGGGAGTATGGGAAATCACTCTGTGGCCAGATCAGTAGGATACCAAAAGAAGATTCTGTTCGGCAGACTTACTCCAAAGACGACATGGTCTTCTGGTACCAGCTCCAACAGGGTCCGAATTATCTGAGGAGATGCAGACATGGTAATATCATAATAGAAACTACGAAATGCCTCGATCACGTCTTCGTGCGTGGAACCCGCCACCCACGAGGGAACGAACCCGGATGGTTTCATCGAGAGGGAAAGAACTCGACTCATGAGAAACGGCAGGGTGCCTCCCGCATGGCTCAGAATGACTTTTACGTTGGGGAACCGTTTCAGCGTTCGACTGGTGATCATGTCCAGAGCCGCACGAGTAGTTTCGTGTGGAAAGTCGATTATAGGCAACGGTAGATACTGATTAACCTGCTCAGGATTTGCTGGGCGAGTGGGATGCACAAAAACAGTTGCGGCTCGTTTGTCCAGCTCCTTCCAGATTGGATCCAGGTCTGAATGGCCGAGGTATGTGCTGCCCGAGCCATATCTGGTGAAGAGCGTCACCCCATCGGCTTGCAAGGTATCTAGAGCGTACTCGATCTCGGCAATGGCGTACGAGGTGTTCAGGACGTCTGGTAGCGAAGCAAAGAAGCCAAAATTAGCGTGATCTTCGTCGCGAAGAGCTGCTGCGTATTCGTTCAGACGCCTGGCGAGTGTAGCTTGCGCCTCGGATCCTTTCGCCACGCAGGCGCCCGGAGCGCTGACGGAGAGAATGGCAGATTGAACTCCGAGATGCTTCATTATCATGCGCGAGGAGGAAGGAGACCATTTTGGTATTCCCCAGCCGTCCGGGTCTCCTGATGCGGGTGCTACTGTTTTAGTAAAGCACGTCGACTAATACGGGACTTGACTAGTGTGACAAACCTCCATTCTCTTCTAAAACTATCGGATTATGTTAGATATTGTTTCTGTGGTAGCGAGCAATGAAGAGAGAATTGATCGGCACGTGCGCTTACCTTGGGCGTAAAAGTCAGGAACAAAATGATGGTGCAGATCGATCTTATTCACCGCTGGCTGAACCGGCCACTTCACTCCTTTGTCCAAGTACCACTGCTGAGCATAGTTCTGGAGACTAGCTAGGCCCGAGAGGACCGGCGAGATGTACTCTGCACGCATGGGCACTCGCGAGTGAGAAGTTTGCTGCTATATTGCACCGAGGGTTGGAGGTTGTTGAGAAAGTTTCCCAATGCGGGCAGCTGGGTTCACGCCGGGCTTTTGTTGGGTGACGTCTTCGGTGGACTGGACCGAAGGCATGCGCCGGGAAACAGGTTATTGTTGGCCGTTTGGAAAGTGTGGTGCAGGAAAAAACGAGCCTATCATACGAGCCAGATGCCGGATCGGATCCTATCGGGCGACGCTTCTACCCCGAGACATGTCTCGTGTGCTTGTCGTTCTGCAAAAGCTCCCAGCTAGGAGAGGGGAGGAGAAAAAGCGATAAACCTATATCTGCTTTCCTTTAATTTCTATCAGCCTGTTCACTCGAATAATTTCTTGTCAAATTCCGACACGAGTAGGGATGAGTTGTCCCGGTCAAGCCTGTCGTATCACATGCCAATATGTTGAGATGAGTAATGTGCGGTAAGAGGAAGGATTTAGAGCATGTGTCGAATATGTCCCACAGGTCAGACAAAGTGATAAGATACACAGAAATGTACAGGACCTCAAACAGTTATGCAAATATAGAGAGAGTAGCAATCAATGCATAGGGGCACGGGAGGCTTTCCCTCCAATTATCCATTTGCTCATTCTACAGCTCGTATGGGATTCAGCCCTGTTGACTGCACCGAGTATGCGGAGGCCCTTGTTAACGCAACTTTATGTATGTGTTCCTCAGGAATTAAGCTCCGGTTCCAAACTGTCGGGCGGCTGGGCCAACGTAAAGTCCCCCATAAGTGACGTGTGGTGCACTCTTATGGAGAGGGGCAATGTCACTCAGGCCACCACCGTTCGCGAGGCCAGTGGCTCCCTTATCAATTGTTAAGGTATCATGCTTCTCGGGCCAAATTTTGATTCATGCGCATCTGATCCGGCAATGTCAAAGGACCCGTAGTTCTACTGCCAGCATCGAAAGTTTCCAGGCGGCGCTTTTACGTGCGTAGCACGTCATCAGAGACCTGCGGGTAGCATAGATAAAAACACAAAATATTCTAGATGTGAACCGGGAGATACAGGCAGCATATACGTATACTCGGAACGCTCTTTATATCAAGGCATGCCCGGTAGCTGCTCGGACGTTGGGGCTTAAAGTGGTGCATATAATCACGGCATCTGCAGTGCAGAGTCCCCGACTCGGCTTCCGAACAGCTGGGAATGAACATGCTCCACCTAGGCGCAACTTAGGCGCGGATACCATCATTGTATCTCAAGATGCCATTTGACTGCCTGCAATAGCCAAGTTCAGTGCCATACAGCTGCAGTCTTGGCAGACTGGGGGAATATCCAATGGCACAAATGAAAGCTGTGTCGTCTTTTGGGTTAAGCGACATCTCCTATCAAATTGGAAGCGGCAGTGTGGGGAGCCAATGGACATGAGAGACGGAGCATCCGTAGCTGTTGGCGTGAATGCGCGATGAATCTCCCATAGAGATCCGAAGGACCCGAGAGACGGAGCAGATGTATCTCCGGGACGAACATCCAGCCTGATGGACGGAAAGCCCGGCTAGGCAAGTGGTGAAGATCACTTATATATGATCCGGAGTCTGGTTTGTCTCGATCGTGGCCGGTGGCGTTGGCTGTCGTGTTCTGTCGGCACGCCTCGCCTTCTCGCGTAAATGTTCCTCTCTGGTCGGGTACTAGGCGGCAGATGATACCGCCGAGTGGCTTGAATGGACCGGCTGTCCATTACGTGTGCCGCCGCTCTTCCGGGTGAATTGAGCACTCGCCGCAGTCTAGTTGCGTTCACCAGCCGCGTGACTTTCTCCAGCTGTCTTGGGTCTGAGATTGCGTTTCCTTGCCAGCGACCGCGACTCTTGTGAGCTTCGTGCCATCTCCTAGTAGAAGCACCTTCAAGCCGCCGAAGAGTTTCTCCGTCGCCGGATTCAAACTATCCTTGACGAAGAGGGTATGTATAGCTCTGCGCTGGAAGCGTGACAGCCGCCTCTCCTTGACCACGAAACGCTCCATGACATAAGTGTTCTCGAAGGACCAGGTATTAAGCTGGTAGGGGAGTAGGGCGGTCTCGTGGTACAGCTGTCGACAGACTCCAGACAAAAGTGTCAAGCCACGCGTGGGGGGACTACCGGTCCTCCCGGGACCAGACTCCTTAGGCACCCCAACCCATGGATTCTGCTTCTGTTGTAGCAGCTGGCAACCAAATCCACCTTTGGTGCAGCTGCTCTTGCTCTTGTGTACCCATGGCGTATAGTGGACGTTTATTTGCCCGACGCAAAGCAGCAATTCGTAGATGCGATTTCGAATCTCGGGCGGGAGACGAAGGAATGTCGATTCTCGATTGATGTGCCAACTGCGATAAGGACAGGACGGATTAGCATCGCGCGGCGGCAGAGAGAGCGCGGGCCGGAACTGGAAGGCCTACAGCTCATGTTCGCGGGTTCCATCATCGGGGATTGACGTATGGAGGCCTTTTCTTATGCGACGCTGGCGTGTTTTGTTCTGCATCGCAGTCTGGACCAGAGCGACGCGTAGCCTCTGCGGGCAGGACAGAGTGGAAAGTCGTCGATCAATGTCACTGATGCTTACTCTCGACCGCCGGCTCCCCTCAGCTGCCCCAGAGAGCGGGATCATCCGCGCGTAGGTAAGCTTAGGCGCACGCGAAAGCTTGACAGACCCACATAATTACAGGACCAACAGAACCCTTGGAACAGCGCGTTTCAGGGTCTTTGCCCCTCCATCTTTAAGCTTAGATGGAAGCAGCTGGTACGACGGAGAATGTACAGCGTACCGTCCACAAGAGCTTTTATTATGTTAAGAAGGCTGAGATCTGTCTGTCAAACTTGAAGATCCCTCCAGCATATTTACATTATATATGAAGGATAATTGTGAGCTCGGCATCTAGTATCTGGACTCCTCCCCCCTCTCCCCCCAAGTTGCCCGTAGCGTGTCCGCTAACTCTCTGGGGCTCTGCGCTATTTCCCCTTCCCGCTTCGTCTTAAAAGGCTCTTCAAGATCATTCGTCCAAGTCCATGCCGTAAAGCGAGTCGAATTACGCCTTACCTGTGGTAGGTAGACTTTTCCGATTTACCGCAGGTCGAGAGGAAGATAACAATGATCGTCCCGCCTATAACGACTCCGACTACAACAAGAATAGTCATCGCCACCTCCCTCCAGCTCAAAGGTTTAGTTGGCAGTGGCGCCATCTCCCTCTCGCTCCAGGTGTCTTCGAAGGCCGGCATGCTCATGGCGGCGGGCTCATATTGGCGTTCGTGTACGACTCCAAGCTCGTAGTCGTGGTCCGTCGAACCGCTAGTGGCCGGGTGCAAAGGGCTCGGGCTGAAGGTAAGGTAGTTTGACATGGCGAATATTACGCAGCGCCTGAGAATATTGGCTCGGTAGTATGCGGCAGCTTGAACATTGCAAATATGGATAATAATGGTCTCAATTTCCTCATAGGAGAGTAGATCTAGGAGACTTAAGGACCTGCTTCACCGTTCTCCGATATCTACCGGGACCAACTACCAACCTACTCATACAGATATTAAGTTACGTTTTCCATGCTGAGTTTAGTTCCTCCATGGGATCTCATCCGTCACATTTGGCTGAGCCACGTTTATTAAATGTCTTATGTGCTTCTTGCCTTGTTCTTGGGAACCGTGGAAGCTCCATAGCTACCTCACCTAAAGGTAGACTGCAGTTACTCTATAGGCTTTGCGCAGACTTGAACGAGCAAAGAGTATAGCAATTTGCATCTTGACACACTGCGCCGCACGGAGAAAACAAAATTTCTTGGTAACTGGTCAGAATTTCTTCCGAGTCGGTACTGCTTACCATCAGCCCCGCTCTACAAAATCTTCTCAGAAAGCAAAACCCTCCGGGGGAGGGAAAGGACATCTTCGAGACCGTTAGCCGGTAAAAACGACACAAGCGATGCTTTCGAACGATAAAACCAAGCTCTGTGGGCCCTGCTCATCCATAGACATCCTGGGCAGGATAAAGACCGTGATCGCGCCGGAAGATTCAGAGCCTGACCCTGTCACATTCGATGCTTGGCACAAGACGCTCGATGCCGTGCACGAATCGGCAAAAAGCTGCGAGCTCTGCGCGCTGGTGCTGCAAGGATGGAGGGAGAGCCGCGAGGTGGCGGTTGAAACGGAGTTGAGAGAGGGGATGGTTCCTTCGCCCGAGGACCTCCCGGCCGACATCATGGATGTTGACCTGTACAGACAGTCGGGCGGGGGGGAGGTGGGCTTGGACGTCGGCCGCCGCGCAAGGGAGACGCAGGATGGCAGGAAAGCACACGACAGCTTCTTCCTAGTCGCCAAGTGCCACGTCACGGGCACCCGTTTTTCGGGCGACGCGAACGATGATCTTGTCGCCGAGTTGAGGCTCGCCCGAGACGCCGACCTAGCTGTCCGACAGGATGCGGCCCTGGACGTCGTAGACGAGCTGGTGGCCGAGGATCCTTTGTCTCCGAGAAGCCTTGGTATCGCACGAGTCTGGCTTGAACACTGCGTCAAGACGCATGGTGACAGTTGCCGGCCGTCTCACATGCCGGCAAAGCCTACTTGGGAACAAATGCCCACGCGGATTCTGGATGTTGCTTCGAGCGAAACGGAAGTATACCTGAGAGTCCCGACAGAAGCTCGACCGGAGGATGGACGATATATAGCTCTGAGTCACTGTTGGGGCATCGACGGGACACCTTTCCTCACAACGAGGGCCAATCTCCAGTCGCGAATGGAAGGGATGAAGCTCGACGAAATGCCCCCGACATTCCGAGAGGCAGTCATCATCACGAAACAGCTCGGGCTGAAACACCTCTGGATCGATAGCCTTTGCATCATCCAAAGGGACTTGGAAGACTGGCAGATCGAATCGGCCAAGATGTCAAGCGTCTACCAGGATGCGTATCTCGTCCTGGGAGCTGCGGCGGGACTGTCCGATGCGCAGGGGTTTGTCGGTCCGAGAAAGAGAGGGAAAATGGTCAGTCTCTCTACAAATATGTCCTCGCCTATTACTGCTCAGCTCTTACCACCATATGGAAATGGATATAACAGCGGCCGACGTTGGACAAGCCTTGGAGGATCAGGGCCCGATCCTCTCACAGCGGAACCCGTGAACCAGCGAGCCTGGTGTCTACAAGAACGTTACTTGCCAATGCGTTCGCTACAGTACGGTTCGCAACAGATGTTCTGGGAATGCGAGAAAATGAAAGCCAGCGAGGAGGGTGATGTAGTCAGCCAAAATGCGGCCTACCTGAAGAATTTGTGTACAAACGGCACTGCCAGACACTCTGTTTTCAAACGGGGAGAGGGCTCGTCAACCGCATCGGAGAGTGTCGATGCGAGATGGTTTGAATGGTACCGTATGGTGGAAAGCTATTCATCTCGAGACATCACGAACCCGGAAGACCGCCTGCCAGCGGTAGCAGGACTCGCTAAGGCCGTTGCTTCAGTAACGGGCGAGCGCCATTACATGGCGGGATTATGGGAAAATGGCGTCCTCGAGGGTCTTCTTTGGCATCGCAAAGACGCCAAAACGACTCTGCGTGTGCCAGCGAGCTACATAGCTCCGTCTTGGTCCTGGGCATCGGTTCAAGGAACCGTGCGATTTCCAATCTATGACTGGTACCTTACACGAGCTTACTGGAAGGCCATCATGTCGAACTTTGAGCCTCTGGCACAATTTTCAAGATTCGATGCCCAACACAAAGACAAGGACATATTTGGACGGTTGGAGAGCGCGTCACTCGTCATCAAGGCTCCTCTTGTTCCTGTTCTTACCGTGCAGCCACGATCGCCAGAGCCTCCTAGTGTCATATATATTTTTGGCCAGGATCCTTACCGATCGTCCGTCGCCGATAAAGTCGTTGAGCTCCAGCTTGAGCAGAACCAACGCGTGTGGGTTGAGGCCGGATTAGACACCGAAGAAGACTGCCATCTCCCAATGTTTGTTGTATTCCTCACTCGACTGCCACACATTTTTAGTGACGGGTTTTTGGAACATCGGTTCGGGCTGTTAGCTAGGAAACTCGATAATGGTACCTATCGACGAGTGGGCTTCGTGGACGGATGCTTTCTCGAGACTCACAATGCAGCGCTATCGAGATGGAAGGAGACTCTTCCCGATTATCGGAGAGCGAAAGCACGCCCCGAAGAACAGCCAGGGCTGGAAAAGGATATTGCAGAGACTCTGGCGTCTCTAGAAAGGATGCGTCTGGATTTTGAAAAGTCTGGAACATCCGAGCAGTTGGAGTACCTTGGTTACACTCGGGCGTCTCGAGAGCACGATATGGACGTTACGGAGCCACCGAATCTTCTGGCACCTAACCCAGCCGTGCTTGAACTCACCGAACTTGTACTCGTGTGATAGGGTTTTATTCTATAAGTTAAGCGGAATAGTTAGTATGGGGAACCAAGAGACGCGACCAGTCAACTAGGTAATCGCACATGTCTAGGTGCGACTTCACTGACAACTACGCTGCATTTATAATCCAGCGTTGGCTTTGGCAAGTCGTTCATTGTTTATTCGTCGAAATTTACGGGCTGGAGAATGATTTGTTCAAAAACAGAATAGCTGCTGCTCTTTTTGCTACTAGACCGTCAACTTGGGTCAACCCCCCTGGACGCTTTGGGATTATTATGGCCCTGCATCCCACACTGATATCAACTACCGTGCTGCGGAGGCCGTCGACGTGCTGAAGTCAGGTCTAAGCTGCTCACCGAATTTCTCACGGAGATTATCGCAAGCCACACACTGTAACTCTGGCTGTCTCACGTAAACAATTTAATTGACTGAAGATAGATGCGTCGTATTCGTTTAGTCTGAAAACCCCGGGGGCCCGGCACGAGCCAGGGGGCGGGCAACATGCGCTGGGGAAGCCTAAGCTATAAACATCGAGGCTTGCGACGACCCCGCCGTCGCGAACACCCTTTTCCCTCCCCCACAATCTTCAACTGCCGAGGTATATCGTCGAGCCAGATTTCAACATGGCGAACGCAGAGACTGAGAATCCCAGTGAGCCCTCGATGATGTTGACGGTGCCTCGTCTACCGCTGGGCAGCCGCATCAAATATGGCCTTTCTGCTTTCTTGCTTCAAAACGTGTTGCTCGGTCCGGCGCTCTTCATCCAGGATCTCAAAGACTCCTTCAGCCCCCCAGAGGCTCGACCCGATATAGTCAAGACATATCCGTGCAGGAAGAGTCTTCCCATAAGGTACCGCCCAATTGTGTCGTGATGCAGGCCGTCGCGGATTGCGATCGCTGATGATCCCGTATTTTAATTCCAATTACAGGATCTTCTTTCCGGAATCCTATTCCCGCGAGTCTGGTGAGAAATTGCCAGTTCTCTTCACGGTCCATGGCGGTGGTTTTGTCATCGGCAGACCGCACGACAACGATGCGTGGAACAGGAGCTTCGCGTCCAAGCATAACATGCTCGTGATCGGCCTGAACTACGCCAAGGCGCCAGCCAACCCGTTTCCGGGGCCCATTTACGATCTAGAGGCACTGTTGGGCTCCGCCATTGCAGATACAAGCTTGCCCATCGACGCGGAACGTGTCGCGATGGCCGGCTGGTCGGCGGGCGGGAACTTGGTTCTGGCGGCGGCGCAGCTGGAGTCCGTCAAGGCTCGGGTCAAGGCTGTGGTTCCCTTCTACCCGGTCGTCGACTTCGTCCCCAGCACGGAGACCAAGACTCACCTCCGGAGGTACAAGCCCGAGCTTGGCGGCTTCCGCGGGAAAGAGAAGGACTATCTCCTTGTCCTCGCGCCCACTTTCAACTGGAGCTACCTGCCGCCGGGTCAATCGGCAAAGGACCCTCTGCTGAGCCCATTCTATGCGCCGCCGGAGAGCTTGCCCGATAACATTTTCCTCGTCGGCTGCGAGCTGGATCTGCTCAGCCATGAGGCGTGGCGCATGGCTGCGCAGCTCGCGGGACGCAAGGTCCCCATGTTGGACCAGCCTGTCGGACGCGAAGAAGCGGGAGCAGACGGAGAGCTGGTCCTCGACGACGAGAGGTTCCACTTCGAAGAGGTATCGGAGGGGAAGCGATACCGCTGGCTGCTGGTTCCTGACTCCGTGCACGGTTTCGACCAGAAGATTGAAGCTCTGGCTCGGGATCCCACCATGCTGAAGGATAAGTATGCCAAGACGGACAAGGTGATTGACCTGGTCGGAAAGTGGCTACTGGATGGCCCTCTCAAGGTTTAATCAGCTACCATTGGTTGTATACAGCTTTACGGCACTCTCATGTACACGTGTTTCTGCAGCGTCCAGACAGATCGAAGAGTGCGAGTAGGATTTTCGGAACGCGGGCAGCTTTGTTTCATCTTGAGCGTTCATCAGTCATCTGTAGAGTATCAGCTCTAGTTCTATACAAGTTACACTTTCTTATGGTAAACAAAAAGATGCCAGTGCCCTTGGCTGCTTTGGTACAGGTTGACCAGTACTTAAGGGTCAAAGAGTATGCACTACACACGCTACGCAAACATAAGGTAGCTGGGTTACACTCTCTTTGTAATTTGATAAATGTTCGAGTATAATAGCTGGGCAAAATACCTAAATAACCTTACTTGGTGAAACTAACGCCATTCGACTGATTCTCCGCCCGGCACGTATTCCTACTCGTCCATACCTCTGATTCTAATACTCGCCGCTCATCGATTTGGGTTGAACTGAATAGAAAATTGATAGAAGTAAAACAATATAAACACAGGGTATATGAAATTTATGCTGACTAGTTGCGGGAGATAACCCCAGTCCTCTCTTTCCATCCATTCTATAGTCTGCTCCCAAACTCCCAATTTCCGACAGTATCCGTGCCTATTTATCAAATAGATCCCTTTTTCATAGTAGCACTCAGCCTTGCCGAGAGCTCGTAGCGTTTCGACTCGGAACTGTG
>FTLB01843444.1_pt1 | contig 17683 bp, 12 predicted proteins | sample 1658291 | NCBI WGS metagenome assembly FTLB01 (sample SAMEA3914812, study PRJEB12502) | metagenome | biome: forest; material: soil | place: Canada | collected 2011-07-07 | depth 0.1 m
CGAACCCCGTGGTCGACCGCGAGAGCGCGAGCTCCCTCATCGTGTTGGCCGCCTGCATCTTCTCCAGGTTCGGCTTCTTGCGCATCACCTCGGCCTTCATCATGCCCGTGATCTTGGCCTCGCGGTTGCGCAGCCGGTTCGCCTCCGCCTCCAGGCCGCGGCCCACCACGTAGAAGCCCGTCTTGACGCTGACCCACGTGACGGCGATGTTGTAGGCGAACGACGAGGCGCTGCGGAGCAGCATGGCCAGGCTGTTGGTGAAGGCGCCCCGCGAGAAGGCCAGGAAGAAGGACACGACGATGATGCCCGCCGAGATGGGGACCATGTAGGTGAGCTCCTGCGTCAGCGTGAGGTTGCCCGCGTTGAGCTCCGCGGCGTTCATCCCGAACAGCGTGGCAAAGAACGAGAGTGGCAGCTGAGTTATCGCGGTATGGAGTTAGTCATGGCCCAATTTCTCTCTCTCCCAAAAGTAAAGGCCGTCACATTCACGGAGGGAGGACGTACAAAGATGATTGTCACGACGGTGAAGAGCATGATGGACTGGCCCTGCTTCAAGGTCAAAGCCGCCTGCTTTACGGCTTCTCGTGCTTCTATCACCCCAGCTTGCTGCTGCTTGAGGGTCAAGAGATCTTTGAGCTATCCACCAACACCACTCTCCGTTAGCTTGATACGTCTCGTCGAGATATTCTTAGAATAGATACGGGCAATTCCTTACAGCGGCGGAAGTGTATTGCGCATTCCGAACCAGGATCTGCAGCTCGGAGATGCGCTCCTTTACGTCTTCGAGAAGCTGGTCCGCGCGGTTGAGAGTCCACTTGGCCTGTTCTCTGCCCGCCTCCTCGGCCGCTCGCTGGGACTCCATCCCCTGGGGGCCGGCCGCCGCGGCGGTATCGTACGGGCTCCGGTCCATGATGCTCCCCAGCGCCAGGTCCCAGGACGCCTCGGGCCGCGACAGAGTCACGCGCCGGGACCGGATGCGGGGCGCCATCGAGCGGCGGACGTGCTTGACGAGGGTCTCCATGACGCTCAGCTGCTGCTCTTTCACCCGCGTCATGATGTGGATCTCGTCCATGATGTCCTTGGCCTCCTTCAAGAGGTTGCCCTCGGGGTTGATGTTTAGGAGCGTGTTCTGCGTCGACGCGTCGGCGTTGCGGTCGCGCTTGTACTCGCGCGAGGCGAGGTGCGTGTAGATGAGAAACTGGTCAAAGGCAGCGGTTTGCTTGTACGTCTAGGCCAGCAGTTAGCACCTCGACTCCGGCGCGCTCGAACGGACCCCAACGACTCGGGCGGACGTACGACTGTGCGTATCGCATCGGCAAACAGCTCGATGAGATTCGGCTGTGCGTCATTGGCCTTGGTGCGATCAAAGAACACCCGGGAGCACTCGTCCACGATGACCAGGGCGAGGTCGTAGGCGGATGATATCTCTCCGTGGCGTGCGTACTTCAATCTCATACGAAGACGCTTGTGGATGGCCGAAGGATCGGGTTTGCTCTTGCCCCATCGCCGTGGGAAACTCGTGATCACCGTGTCTGCGGCAGTGTTTTGGTATTAGTCGCCTGGGAAGATTTCCCTCTGACCACGAGCTGACAATTATAAAAGGGGGGAAAGAGACGATGGGAGTCTTCTCACTTTCGTCCAGGATCCATAGCCAGAGCTGATCAACCATGATCAGTCGAGATACCTTGCGAACATCCTCGTTACACTGAGGGCAGGTGGCGAACCCAACACAGTCGTGTGCCTCCGGCGTCGTGGCTCGATAGACAACCTGGTCTCTGTCTCTGGCGCCCGTGTCCTTCAACGCGCCGTAGTAGAACTGGTCCAGCGTTCGTCGCGGGTGCAAGGGAGCCTCTGCGTGGACGTATTTTGCAATCATCTGCTCCTCTACGTGGTACTCCATGGCCTCCAAGAGCGTGGCGGCGGACCAAAGCAGCTGGCCTAGTGCTTTTCTCTTGGTCAGAGGCACGCTGGGCTGCCCGGACGGTGCTTGCTGCGCACGATTCGCGGCGCCAGCTTCATTCTGCGGGTGCATATTTGCCAGTTGCTGCCCGACTACTTCAGACATGGTGTTCACCTGGTGCTTGGACACTTCCTTGATGATCTCGGCGGTGCGGAATCGACTTCGGTCGGTTTCCCAGTGCAAGTACGGCATCTAGATCCGGCTGTCAGCTCAAGGAGTTCCCAGGCCGCCACGTAGTATCGCCCCAAAACGTACGAATAAAACCATGTTCTTGGGGATCGGCTCGTTGGACACGGAATCTATGGAATGGTGTCGGGGGTTAATGACAGTCATCATCCCGGCGGATATTTCAAGAGTGTACCGGACATACTGATGGATATGGTGTCACACATAGGTCGCATATGGCGAGCATGGACCTCTGAGTTCTCATCGAAATTCTGCTGGCCCTGCCAATACTCCGGGCGAAGCAGCATCTCCGTCTTGGTTTTTGACCTCTGAGCCTTGCCCTTCATGAATAGGCCGTCTGAATCAGGGCGACTCTCGTGATAGTATCGGGCAATAATTTCCTAAAGACAAGAAAAATGTAATTCGATGTGAGCGTCTGGTATCCTATCCAACACTCTTTGCAAGGCTCTATCTCACCTCGACCCATGCCATATTGTTGGCTGGGAGATGAAAATAGCGGACCACACCCTCCTCGCAGGGCTGCATGAGCGGGTTCCTCGTCTCATCATCGGCGAGCAGGTCGCTCAGAAGAATCTTCTGGTTCGGATAGGCGTTCTCCAGCCCCGGGACCTGGCACGGCTGCGAGTCTTTGAGGTATATGACAGGAGCCTTGATATCCATCTCCACATCCTCGTACGGAGCATCGAAAACCGTCGTTCCCGAGCGCCGCGTGGAGCCGGACAGCGGTGTCCCGGCGAAGTGCAGGCCGGGTGACTTGGCCATTTTGCGCCACTGGCCCATGCAGGTCTTGAAGCTCCGCAGATGCGCCGCGGCCGTGGTGTCTTGGTGCGTCGTCTCGAGGCGGACTCGTAGCTGGTCCACGCGCGCATTTTGGCGGAGAATTCGCTTCTGCAGGTGCGGAGGGAGACTGCCGAAGAACCTCTGGCGTTCTGCGATCCTCAAGCAGCCGTTGTGGTGAAGCGTGACGTCCGAGACGCGGCCGTCGTGTGCCTCGAGACTAAGGCACGTGGAGGGGTAGGACGAGCCCATCGCGAGAGGAGGTCGCTGCGCATGCGACACGGAGAGGCTTGCGGAAACAATAGTGTTTACGGGTCCCTACCAACAGGAGCGACAAGGAGGACGGGGAAAGACAGTGATGCATGGACAGGACGAGAGAGAGAGAGCAGCCGCGCCAACACCTCGGCAGACGTTTTTCTTGATAGTCAAGCTTTTCGGCTCGCGCCGTTCGACCCCCCTTGGGATAATAAACCATGGCATCGGAGCAATGCGGTGGGAAGCCCTCAGCCCTTCGGCCCCCAATGGCACTATAGGAGGTGCTAAGTAGGCTGGCCGTTGTTTTGCTTCCCGCCAAGGCTGGCCAGGGTTCATTCTTCAAGTCGGTGGCAGGGATCAAGCTGTGTGGGCAGCCAACCTACTTGGTGTGAAGAAGGAAAGGGGGCAACTAGGGGCTAGGGGGGGTCGCGCGAAACGACCATGTGAGGGGTGCTAACATGCAGGTTCTCGGGCTGGTCCTCAAAAGCAACCCACATGAGCCAGTCAGGAGCCACGAGACAACGATTGCATCCGCCATCGCGGCTATTTCCCAGGGCTGAACGAATCCCTGCTCTGTCAGATGCTTCATACAACTGCTTGGTGCCTTGCATAGGTTCTTCCAGGTCAAAACTAGGAGTCCAATCTCAACAACTTGAACGGAGTAGAAGCTTTTCAGAGGCGTAGAATGAGAAAATTCAGATATTCAAAGCTCTTGCTTCGAAAGATTCAACGTAGAGCCTGTTTGCTATGGCTGCTGCGTTACTACTGCCAATGGAAAATATCAGGGAAGTTGTTTCTCCGTCTTACAAAAAACCAGCCACGCTCTTCAACCCCGCCTATTCCAATGGTGTCTTGGCATTAGAGCTGAGTCCTCTGAATACAACCTAGATCCTTATTGGCCCCATCGGCGCGTCAACGACCCCTGAGGCGTTTTCGTGGCTTGAGTATACTCGCTTGTGTCTCATCAACGGGGTTCTTCTTCGTGGCCTCCATCGCGGGCCACTGGTGCGCGAAGACCCAGCGCAGCCTCAAGGAGCCTGGAAGAGAAAGAGGAAAATATGACAGCCAAAGCTGGCTCTGCTTTGGTCTGCGCCGTGAATATACCTCGCCGGAGGCAGTGCACATCAACACGCTGAAGCAAGTTCATTCTGACCTTCACAATCTCCTGTTTGGGGCTTCATCTCTGTATCCATCCCGATACAGTTTATGGAAGCTATATTTTAACATTTATTGGGATTACTTTGGGGATATTGCGGAAACCCCTCCAGAACTTTCCGTAGAACTCTTTAGGAAGTGCTAAGTAGAGCTTCTCTGAGGAAATAATAAAGGTACCACGAGCTTCGTCTTCGCCGCTGTCAGCTGTGACTATCCTTTAAATACTACAAGAAGAGAAGAGACAAAATAAAAAGCTTGTATGCATCATGGGTTTTGGAACAACCTTGATCTCTGTTGAATTCAGCTTACCTTCTTTAGACTCAACGTCGAGTTCCTGCCTGAATGAGTAGCCCGAACTTATAGCAGGAGGAATAACGTTGACCTGCTATTCTAGGCCATTTCCTCCAGCTTTTCTTGTTCCTATATGATTTGAGGCCTCACAATGAAAGAGGTTTAGATGATTTATTAAATAATACAAAGCTTACGAGAAAGGTATTGAAATTGCATGTCACTTGGAATCTAACAAGCATTTCTCCTAAAACAGATATTCTTAGTTCTTGGGCTATAATTATACTCTGGCTGTTTCTAGTTCAGGAGTTCAAGTCTTTTGACCCTTTTTGGGGGGGTTATGCCTTCGTTACTTATCATGGTTCTCCATGTGTCCCGGCCCACGCTTGACGCTTGACTCACTGTAGCTGCAGCTTCTGGTCTCTGAGAGCAGTCATGTCTAGGGAATCGCCAGGTCAGCTTTGCTTGTACACAAGTATGATCCAGTACCGTCAAGCTTGACGACCAAACATCTTTTCATTCTTTATCCGTCTCTTTGAGTTAGCTATCCATCATGGCGTCACGTTTTCTCTTCCTATTTAGCATCCTATCATTTGTGTTTGACACTGTCAGTACCGTATCCCTTTGTGTCCCCCCCAGCTTCCTCTTGGTATTTTATGTCAAGAAAATACGTCTCGAACTTTTGCTCTGATTATCTTAATCACATATCAGGTGGCCGTCACGCCATCGAATTCAACCAGCCTCGCATGGGCCGGCAAAATCTTCGCCAACAAGCCCGAGGTAACCCTCCGCGGAGACCATCATGTAGGTGGCTCCCAGGGAGGATACAGAGGAAACAAAGTGTCAAAGGTTGGAAACGAAAAGTAACCTCTCGGTGAGCAGCAAGTTATCGGGCAGATTTCCGCCCCGTGTCCCAGCCGTATAGGTCATTTGTCGCAAAAGTCCGGGGAAGAAAAAGAGACGCTGACCTAGGTTGCCAGGAGAACGAAGACCCTGTCCGAGTGGCAGGTGTCAAGATCGCGGCCTTGATCCAGGCGGTTCTAGACCAGTGCTGTCCGCGCTCTAGCAGGTTCGGCGGGCATCATGCCCAGCCCGGTATGGTCTGGTTTGACAGCCCGGCGCGCGTGAATGCGATTGTCAGTTATGCCAGTACGTCCCCCAGGCCAACTGTTGATCCTCCTCGCCCATGCTCCTGCGGCCTTGGTGAACAAACCCTTTCTCTAACTGCTTCGTCTCCGTAGACTGCAACGACCCAGCTGCCTTTCCCCCAAGCGAAGTACGTATCCCTGCTCTAGCAACCTCTCTCTCTTGGTACCACAAATTGCAGATCGCTGACAGGGTATGTTTCTGGAAATAGTACATCTACCCAGGACCCAATGGGGAGTGCCGTCCATGATAAGGGGATGGAGCCGATTCGACAGATGGAATTGGTCCAAGATATCCATGGTTCATTGCTAATAAATTCCGTATTGGTCACTCCCCGATGGAGGATGGTGCGTGGGCCCCCAGTGGACCACATCCCCGTGCCAGGTATTTTAGTGGCCCGAAAAGAGCGAAGAAATCCCCATTATCAGAGCTGAGTTTCTTTGTCTAGGCCCTAAGAGAGGATACACGCCTAGATATATATTAGCGCAGATCAAAGCTGAAGCATGTCTACGACTAACTTGGTACTCACATAGCATCCCGGATCTTGTGCACCGTTTTACACATGGCAATGAGGATGTGGAAGAGGAAGAAAAAAAAAGCATTCGGTTTGCGTTAATTCATATCTGATGGGAGACGTCCTCCCCCCAAAATGCAAAATATCCAAAGAATGTGTGAAACCCCCGGTTCGTGTTTTCCCCCAAAACGCCTAGTTATCTTCCTTCATCTTTCCAAATGCGATGACGACCCAGGGGGCAAAGACCCAGATTTGTTGTCTATGCCGGGGGATCTTGGTTCGGTAAACCTGATCCCGAACCTAGGTACCATGGAAATTCATCTATGCCCTCCCATCTATAGCAAAAACACCTCAAAGATCGGCGTCGTGGGATCTTTGATATGTACATTATGTATGTATTTATACCCAGCAGCCAATATGTAAAAGCAGAACCTCTCTTCTCATGCGCTGCCAGATCACGATACGCTGGCAAGACCGTAGCCGTCGGGGTATCTTCGGCCGTGACAGCGCCTCCTAGACGCTGAGTAAGACGACCGAGGCAGCGACGGCAACCACCGCCGACAGACCGAGCTGCGGGACAGCGTCGCGCAGACCGGAGCTCGTGGGGGCGATGCCGGTCTCCTGGCGGCCGAGATACCAGGCGCCGATGTCGGTCAGCTGGCCGGCATTGTTCAGCATGGCGGCGTTGGGCCCGACGTTGGAGGCGGCGCTGCGGAAGGCGCCGAAGAGCGAGTAGCGCTCGACGTAGTCCAGGCGGTCAAAGTACTCGGCAGAGGTGTTGTAGAAGCCCTGTGTCGTGTTCAGATCTTGGTCAGGGAGGTTGTACTCCGTGATCCACATCGACGTGTTGGGGAATCTGCGGCGAGGCATGGTTAATAATAATAATTAAAAAAAAAAAGACACGATAGGGTAGGGATTTTGTTCCCAGCATCCCCCCTCCCCCTTCCTTGGGGATGGGTGGGTGGGTGGTACGGGGAGGGACAGACTCACGTCGCGCGGTACTCTCCCATGTGGCTCGCCAGACCCTCAAAGTTACCGTACCAGTGCAGCGGGACGACGTCGTACGTGCAATTGGTCGTGTTGCCGGGGGTGCTGATGATCTTGGAGCAGTTGCCCAGGAATTGCTTCAGCCACGGCAGCCCCGAGTTGCCGCCGGTGCAGGCGGGCAGCGCGGCGCGGATGCCCATCTGCTGCAGGGGGATGATGTTGTTGACCCAGACCTGGGCGGCGACCGAAGGCGGGACATTGCTCCCCCCGTTGGCCGTGGGGCCGTCCGGTTCGTTGAAGGTCAGCACATGGCTGATGTTGACGTTCTTGGCCACCAGGGACTGGACGGTCGAGAGAAAAGTGGTGTCGGAGGGGCTGGCGGGAGCGCCCCAGAGCATCGGCACGAACCCGAACTGCGCCTGCGACAGACTAGCGTAGACCGACGACGGGCTGGCCTGGTAGTTATAGTACCACGTGAGATCCGAAGGACTCTGCGTCCAGACCGAGTTGTCGTTCGGATAGGTGGCATTGGGTGTGAATACGAGGCCCCGCTTGGCCGAAGCCAGCGGGCCGGCAAATGTCTCGGAGGGATAAAGCGAAAGAGCCGCGAAGGCGGCGGCCGCCATCGACGTCCGGGTCAGCATGTTGGGCGGCGGCGGACGGAGGAGCGATCGCTTTATTTGTCCAACGAGTCTCCAAAGAAGGGCTCCCGTTCGAGAGGGAAACAGAAGAAATAGGTGCGCAATTGACAAGTTCCCGTACGCAGAAGTGGGAAAGGAAATGACTTTCAAAACAGGATTGGCGCTGTGAAGAGAGGGGGGCTTCACTGCCAAGTTTTCTCAATCCTCAATCGGGGCACGATGCGTTGCAGAGAAGTAAGTGACCAACTGTCCGAGGGAAAACAGGCGCTCGACAAGTCCATGAAACGACGAAGGGATGGAAGAAGGAATCGCACTCCGAGGAAACGAGCAGGAGGAGTGCGACGTCGACCGACTATATCGACACGACAGGAAACCTAGCAGACCAAGCAGACGGGCGGGGGGACAAAGAGACCCAACCAAGTCTGCTCAGCTCGATAAGCTCCATGCTGCGCTCAAAGACGTGGGAGAGCGAGCCAACAGTGTGGATACGCGAACAAGCAGGGCGCGGAGTTATTACAACGTTTCTGGCGACCCGGGATAAGCAAAAAAAAAAAGCTGCAATGGTACCTTCGCCACGAGCTGTGGTCCGCGAGTCCAGGGCGTCCAGATCCAAGCGCAGAGCTTGGCGGCTTTTTTGAATTCCAATATTTCCTCTTTGTCCGATCTACTATTGGCGTGCTAACGCCCACCGCTCAGCCTTGGCTGGATTTGGCTGCTTTTGGCTGGAGATCAGGTAATGACAGGTCGCCCATAAATTTCCATGGTTCCTGAACCAGCTGGCCGGGCTTCTTTTTTTGGCGTAAAACGCGTGGCCGAATCCCGACTAGTGCTCTGGCTATTGTTGTTGAAAGACAGTTTGCACCAGCGCACGAAGCGGCCCAGAAGCTAGCATACCGTACCTCGAAAAGTTCTAGATCCCAGAGTTTACATCCCAAAGAGCTGAGCGTCGTGACCTCGACGAAATGTCCCCTTTCCCGAGGCGGATGGATTGGGAAATACTTACCGGTACATCCGCTCCGATGTGAGGGTACCATGCGATAGAAATACGAAGTATTCGTTTTTTTTCCCCCTTGGCTCGCTGGTACAAAGGTACGTACACAATGTACATATATTGAAATCTCAACGAAAGTGGATGGCGTCGCTGGAATCAAAAGATAGCGATGGGGGCTGAAAGTGGATTAAGATTTCAGCACGCCACAGCCGACACGAGCTAATTTCTAAGACGCCCAATGGCCCGTTTATCGTTTATCGAAGGCTGATTCTGTTGGACTCGACGCTTGGTCGCGAAGGGTAAAAAAGATGACACGGCGCTTCCACGTCAAGGTATCTTACTGTAGTTAGTAGTCTTGATAGCCTTGGTAGCCTTGGTAGCCTACCTAGGTATCTTGATTCTTCAGAGAGTGGCACCGACTGCGGAGTACAAAACCTAATATACATAGGTCTGGCATCTCCATAATAAGTAACGCAGTCAGTTTGTCCCGCTCCATTCGTCATCCAGCCTTGCCGGCTCCAGTTCCAGCAGGCTGCCAAGGCTGCTACTGCTGGTGTTGGTTGTGGTGCTGCTGCGGTGCTGATATGCGGCTACTTCTTCTTGCTGTTGCGCCTCTCGACAACATGAGTTTGCATGATCCAGTCTGGCTCTCGCTGAGCGATACTTAGGAGTCACGCCGAGATATACCGAAGCTACCAGATGAATACGAATCGATACCATCTTCCTCTTGATTTCGGAAAAACAGGCATCCGAATCACTCTGGACGAAATGATACCTGCGCAAGCTGCGATACCCGAGAGTATGCGTTGCTGGGCGGCGGCACGCACGCCTCGAAGAGAGAAGAGAGCTCGTACGACCCCGTGTTAGCTCCGAAAAGCGATCACCGAGACGAGTTAGAGATCATCTGACTCTCGATGTAGTAAGCCGATTTGTCTTCATCGTCTTCTCTGCTGCAGATTCGTGATCACAAATCAAGCATGTGGGAGAGCGAGCGCGAAGACGTGTAGACTCTAGACTCTCGACTCTAGACTCTAAGACGGCACAAGTAATAAAGGCAACCAGGGACAACGGCCGCACCAAACCCCGACTTTAACCACCCCAACTGCCGAGAGTGCCAGCGGCAAGTTTCTGTTAGGGACCAATGCGTGCCAAAGCAGCATTTCCCCGCAGTTCCTTAGCAGGCGCTAATGTCCCCGTACTTAAGACAACCGAGTTGCCTCGGTAGAACAACCCCACATCCAATGAAGCTGCGATACCATTGTGTCCGAGCCGACGAGCAAACTTGCCATTCAAAAGTCTGACAACCCCCCGGAACGTCTTTCTCTCTCGAAAAAAGCAACCACCATTGCCAATCCGTCGCCAATTCGAATCCCCCTCCAAGACCTCGTTGTTCCCCTTGCACTTCGTATCGCGGTGTCGACGCAAGAAAAGATGGCTGCAGAGAGACTCGGTTCCATTCTCCGGCATATCGCGCCTGGCGGAGCGGTGTCCCAGATGTAAGTGCCGATATCTCCCCTTTTTCCCGGGACGCATCAGGCCACTCCGCAAGCTGTTCCCGTTGCTTTGCATCTGCCTTTTTTGCTGGATTTCACCTCAGTGAAGCTCCCCCGGGGGTTCCGCCCCTCGCCGAGGATACCTACCTTGGCTGACACAGAAATATCATTGCTAACGCGGATTCAAAAATATAGTACCTCGAAGAACGCCGATGACATTGTCATTACGCTCGCGATACGGACCCCGTTGACAAAAGCCAAGAAGGGTGGCTTCCGGGACACCACTCTCGAGTATATGGTCTACGCCCTCCTGAAAGAGGTCAGACTGAGGAGCAACCTCGACCCCAACCTGGTGGAGGACATATGCCTGGGCAATGTAAGCAAAATCCGCAAATCTTCCCTATCCTTAGTGGTGTGCTTCTTCGGCGTCCTTCAGCCCCTTTGCCCCCGTTGGACGAGAACTGACCAAATTGTCTTCACCTCCAGGTCTCCGACGGCAAGGCGGCGTACAAGCTCCGGGCGGCGTCCCTGGCGGCGGGCTTCCCCATCACGTCCGGGGCCTCGAGCGTCAACCGCTTCTGCTCGTCCGGCCTGAAGGCCACGGCCGACATCGCGAACCAGATCTCGAGCGGCAATATCGAGGTCGGCATCGCCATCGGCGCGGAGCAGATGACCGTGGGGGGAGACCGCCTGGAGCGGCCCTTCGACGAGCAGGTCACCAGCGCGTCCCAGCACGCCAAGGACTGCATGGAGCCCATGGGCTGGACGAGCGAGAACGTCAGCCGCGACTTCGGCATCACCCGCGAGGCGATGGACAAGTACGCCGCCGAGAGCTTCCGCCGCGCCGAGGTGGCGCAGAAGGCGGGCTACTTCGAGGACGAGATCGTCCCCATCAAGACCCGCGTCAAGGGCCCCGACGGCCAGTGGCAGGAGGTCGTGCTGAACAAGGACGAAGGCATCCGGCCGGGCACCACGTTCGAGGGACTCTCCAAGATCCGCGTCGCGTTTCCCCAGTGGGGTCCCACCACGACCGGCGGCAATGCCAGCCAGGTCACTGACGGAGGTAAGTCGTCGTCGCCGCCACCTCGTCCACGAGCTTCAAGCTAACGCGATGGAAAAGCCGCTGCCGTTCTGCTCATGAAGCGATCCACGGCCATCAAGCTCGGGCAGCCGATCGTCGCCAAGTACGTCGGCTCCACCGTCGCGGGCCTGGCGCCGCGCATCATGGGCATCGGCCCGACCGTGGCGATCCCCAAGCTGCTGAAGCAGCACAACATCACCCTCGCCGACGTCGACGTGGTCGAGATCAACGAGGCCTTCGCCAGCATGGCCGTGTACTGCCGCGACACCCTCCAGCTCGACTGGGCCAAGATGAACCCCAAGGGCGGCGCCATCGCCCTGGGCCACCCGCTCGGCGCCACCGGCGCCCGCCAGATCGTCACCGGCCTGAGCGAGTGCCGCCGCACCAACAAGAAGATCCTCCTCACCAGCATGTGCATAGGCACCGGCCAAGGCATGGCCGGCCTGTTTGTCAACGAGCAATGAACGGAGGGGGGCCTAAATGAGGTGAGGCAGCGCGCGCCTGGCAGTCAAAGCCGAGCGGGTTGTATGTGTATATTTTGGATCTCTAAGTCGGTCTATTGTGCATCATTAGATAAAACCCAATATACAAAAAACCACAATTCCACAATGCCACAATCCCTTGAAATTCTCTACGCTTGCTTCTCTTTCTTTCTCTTTTCTGTTTTAAAATTGCACTCGCCCGCGACCCTTGCTTCTTGCAGCTTTCGACACGGCAGGAAACCCCCACAAATGCCGGTTTCCCAGACGCCGGCCGCCCCATTCCTTTCGTGTTTTTTTTGTATCGTGTCGTATTCCGCAGCGGAGTACATGTAAAGAGCTCACGCACACACGGCTGTGCTGCCGATCCGTGCCAGCGCTGCACACGTGGGGACCGCGCATGAAATCCTGCGCCGCAGACAGACAACCGACTGACTCGATCGTGTCCGACGGTGGGGGGGGACGGGACAGAGCAAGAGACCGAAGGGGAAGGTTGAGAAAAGCTACCAACGCAAGTCACGCAACGCCGTCTCTCCCCCCGTCCTCGCGCGCGCAAGGGGCGGAGCAGCGTCACCGCGGGCAGGCCGTCAACGCACAAGTGAAACTCGGCTCTGCTACATTCCCCAGCAGGCATGCCGCGCGTCGGTGCAACATCAAGGGCCTCCCCCTTGTTTCTCTGGCCATGTGGCACGACCCCGTTTTTGTTTGGCAGTTACACTACGTGATGCGAATACAAAAATAAAAGAAAAAGAAAAAAAAAAGGACAGGGACAGAATGGATCAAAAAATTGGTCAATAACCAAGTATTACGATATCGATAGATTCGACTGTATTATCCATTAAGTAGGTTCGTAAATTTCGTAACTTTCCACCCAAATGGTTCCCTCGCCGTCTCTGCGGCGTGAAAGCAGCTTGGTTCCAACGTGCCCATAGCTTTCTTTTTTTAAATAATTCCCTTCTTTTTTTCCTTTCCCCCTACCTCCCTTTCATCAAGAGCCGAGGGACCAAGAGACAGGCCGATTAGAGCAGGGCAACGGAGTAGAGAAGCGCCGCGACGAGAGCGCTGGACGCGGCCACGAGAGACGGGGCCACGGCTACGCCGCCGTTGGTGGGAACGCGCGATGGCGCGGACGACGGCGCGGAAGGCGACCCGGTGGTGGTGGAGTTGCTGCCGCTGCCGCCGGCGAGCGAGGCGTTGTACTTGCCGACGATGAAGTTGACCGCGTCGAAGGTGTAGTTGGCAAAGTAGGTGCCGTGGACGCCGGTGATGTTGCCGCTGTCGCAGTAGATGTCGCCCGTGTCACACCAGCCGCGGATCCGGTCCGCGTACGGGTTGCAGGCGGCGGTGTTGGTACGGTTGAAGAGCTAGCGAGACAAGGCATGTTAACTTTGGTTTCTTGGCCTTAACGTATCCAACCCTCCCTGAGCCATCGAGAGAAGAGGAGACGGAGAGAGAGAGAGAGAGAGAGAGAGAGAGAGAAGTTACGTACGCCATTGTGCTTGCTGGTTCCTATGTCCCACGGCACGTTCACCACGTGGCTCGGATCACCGAAAGTAATAGCTGCGACGACTGGACGAGAGACGAGCCATTAGCCAACTGACCAATTGGCGATTGCTTTTGCCATAAGGGCATACGATTCCCGGCATGTCCCCGACCAGCAGGCTAGGAGAGTCTGCCGCGGACAGAGGCAGCGGATTTCATCCCAGGGAAGAGATCTTCACTCACCATTGGCCTTGTACTTGACCGGCAGGGGAGTGGACGTATTGAAGTACGCTTCGCTCTCCCCGCACAGGGTGTCCATGGTGACTTGGCCGCCCTAAGAATTGCACAGCAGATTAGCCATCACAGCCCTAGCCAACAAGGGGAGTATCTCTCCTCACCTGGGAGTATCCGAGCAGCGCAATCTTGCCATTGGGGCATTGGGAGACGTAATTGGCAATCTTGGTGGTCATCTCCTCGGTCCCGTTGAACTCGGAAGTGAGGTAGTTGTCAAAGGTGGCCGGGTAGGTCAGCGGCACAGTGATCGACCCGGGAATCGCCAGCGACAGGTTGCCAGCCACGACACCAATCCTTCCCACGCCGGGGGCCTCGTCGCTGCCCCTCGCCACGAGTATGTACAAGCCCTGGGCGCAGGTTATGCTCTGGGCGTTGGAGGACGCAGCCAGGAGCCCCACGGCGACGGTGCTGGAAACCTTCATGTTTGCTGTTGTTGGGTTTATGCTTTGCTTCCCCTCCTTTTCGTTCCGTAGGGCACACTTCGGTCTTTGCGGATCTGTCGCTCGAAGGGCTGCAGATTCACGCACGTCCGGGTTGGTTCGAAGGAACTAGGCCGTGGAAAAGTTCAGATGGAGACAGCGAACGTCTGGAGAGGAGGAGTTGCTCGGGTGCCGGAGAAGAGAGCGAGAGAGGTGTGGAGAGGGTGTTATCCGACTGGAATGCGCCTCTTGTTTATTATATACGATAATACAAGCTCTGATGGGGAGACCTCAGACGAGACTAGGTGAGAAGCCCATCGGGCCTGGGCGAACCAATGGGTTCGCAAGCTTTGCCATCTTTTGGGACCGAGGCGCATCGTCCCACTCTCCAAAGTCCGTTCCTGGTGGCCAAACAACCAACGATCGGAGGGAAAATCTTGCTCAGCTCGCCCATGACGGATACCCGGCAGCCCAGTCGAGGCGGTGCAACGGGCTGTAGTTCATGCCACTTTCGGATGCTTCGCCGTAGACGCTAGAAAAAATAATTCCAACTGGAATTGCGGGGTTCCCAGGGACCAGCGACTTGCAGCGAGCACGCGAGGAGAGGAGCTTGCGGGGAGATACAGGGGGAACGCTGATTTGGTGGATATGTCCCAACCCAGCCCTGGTTTGGCGCCGCGGCGTTGGGTCTGCGCTAGAATCTCTGTTTAATTGGGGAACGTCCACCGCTGGAAGTGCGTTGGCTCTTTCTGGGCCGAAGGCTGGTCTCTCAGAGGACAGATTATTGGTTCGACGAGAGATTCGACTGGGGTTATTTTCTTGCTGTTCCATCGATGCGCTTTCCGGGTAAGCTGCCCGACACGTACAAGCTCGCGTTTTTTTTTCCCAATAGCTTAATCCGGCGCCAACCTCTGATTTGTGCTCTTGCTTGAACTCTCACCGAGTCATGCGCGATTGTCTCGTGACGCAGCAAGATATTATTCTGTACGCGGCGCTCACGAGTCGGAGGCTCGGAGCAGAAGGGATGCGTCCTTGGCTACGGCATCGCCGCGATCCATCACGGCGGTTATCAAGGAAAAACCCGCGGGAACTACTGTATGTTGAAGCACCAGTCTGTGCGAAACCCCTGGAACCCATTGCAAGGATAAGCGCCACATGCGAAAGCCCGCGGTAGACCAGGCATTTAATGGGATAGTTAGCAAGGTAGCATGCAGCGACTTGGAACGGGGCAAGACGGTTTGAGTAGGCAGAGTTCATTCATCACCTTGAGTTCTCCTCGACAGCCTCAGTCGCGGGTCGGTTGCGCGCCAGGTCAGAATCTTGGTAACGAATTGAACTTGATCGGGATTTGTACGATCAGATAGAGATCTGACCAAGATGACTAGGGTACCTTAACCTTACCTTAACCTAAGAGGTAGGTTCAGGTAACTCGCAACCTGGGTTGGGTTGTAAGGTAGAGAGGAAAAATGGAAGATCTTGAGCCAGGAAGTGTGCAGTGAGTGAGCCACGATGACAAGGTATCAAGTTGAACCGGGGTGTCACAACCAAGTGGAATCCACTTTCTCTCCCGTTCGCTCTCTCCTTCCCTTTCTGTTTACTTTATCAATTCCGCGGCAAATTACACCCCGTAAAGCGGTACAAACAGTCAAGGACCAAATAGGTAGCCTGGAAAATAGATAAAATTGGACTATAATTATTCAAATAAAAAATAAAAATAAAAATAAAAATAAAAAACAAGGAGAGTACCTGTGAGGAATACCATCCGCGCCGCCTCCGACCGTCCGATTCCCAACTCTCTACCCGGCAGCCGACCGATCCAACCCCGGAATCCGCCCGTTTTGTCCCTCTCCCCCGGCCCCCTTTCCTTGGATTAAGCCAGTGGCTGCCCATCTCCTCCCGGAGCGGCAGCCCCCCGGTGCCAGTCTAAAATATCCATTGATGGGAACACCACGTGAGCCTCCCTACTTCGCCGCGGCCAGTTTGACACCGTCAGAGGAACCTCGAAGGGGTATAAATGATCCTGTATCCGCCAATACGACAGCCCCATCTTTCTTTTTTTTTCCCTCTTCCGCCCGTTGTTTATGTGTGAGTAAACCTTGATAAACTCCAATGATCAAGCTCGACAAATTGCGGTGGATTAAGGCGTCGAGGGTATCGGGGCGCGCGACCTGGTGACGCCGTGGAAGGATCCAGGAAAGATCGAGCAGACCAAAAACACCCCAGAGAAGAAGGAGAGGAAGAACAAGAAAAGGATAGTCTCAATCTAGAAAAGAAACACAGTCACCCCATTGTGTAATCTTGAATACTTTATTGCGTCTCCCCGACAAACGAGATGGTTGGAATCTTGGTAAATAATAACGATGATCACTAAGAAAAAAAAAGTGAAAAAGGGGGTTGGAGGTAAGGAGAGAAACACCATGCAAAGTTATAGTGCGGAGAACCAAACAGAGATCCAAGACAACTAAAGAGTAAAGATGCAAAGAAACCATTCTATCCGAACCTGTAAAGCATGTATGTGCGCGCCTCAGAAGCCAAACTCAGGCAGATGCCCCCTAAGTACGAAAACGAAATACCACGCCAAAGCAAAACAGATACCAGGACCCAAGAAAATGTCCCCGACAATCAAACGAGATGCAGAGCTCAGAGCCAGAAAAGTCCCAGGACGGGAATGATCCACTACCTCGCAAAGGGACTGTCTCCGTTCAAGACGCTCAGGTAAGGTAGGTAACCTCAGACCACGCAAGCTACAACTGATACCAGACAATAGATACCAGACACCGGCTTAGAGAGATAGTTCCTCGCAGACTGGCGGATGACGAATCCATTCCGAAAGGTACGACCCGCTGACGTGGAGGATAGCGAATAGGAACGAAGGGGTGAGATCGAAATTCAAAAGTCGAACTGACAGCGGAGAGCCCGAACATGACAGTGCGGGACTGTGGAGGAAAGTACGGTATTGTACTCGCTTCACAGGCCAAGAGCGGCCGCGACTGTAGTGACAGTAGCGACAGTAGCGACGAAGAGTGACAAGGAAACATCAGATGGGACATGGTCTGCCTGATCGTGAGCATGCGAGTTGCGGCCACCGTCCTGTTGCTCGCGGAGGGTATGGTCATGTTCGCGTCATTCCCGTCACGCGCATACTCCCGCGCGTCTCAAAAGAGGCTCGTGTGGCGCAGCGTACTGCCCGGAGAGAACAGCCCAAGCAGCCGACACCCACCGATAGAAGCCCATGCCTCCTGCTCGGCAGTTGCAGGGGAACAGGAGATACCAGACCACTCATGTGCCCCAGTCAGCGGGATCGGGGACTAGACATAGGACCACTCTGTCTTCTCCTTCGGCGAACTGCATGCTCGTTTCCGTCCTGCTCGTGCGTAGGTGGGGTAGGTAAGGAGAGTGTGGTGTAGACAGTCGAGAGAGCATGGTAGCAATCAAGCCCGGTGTGCCTCCCTTTGTATCTTGTGGGTCGTGGGAACTCCTTCGGAGGGCAAGAGGAATTCAGGTTGAAGGGACCACACGATGATAGCAAAGGAGA
>FTLB01804922.1_pt1 | contig 17632 bp, 39 predicted proteins | sample 1658291 | NCBI WGS metagenome assembly FTLB01 (sample SAMEA3914812, study PRJEB12502) | metagenome | biome: forest; material: soil | place: Canada | collected 2011-07-07 | depth 0.1 m
CCTATCGGTCGCGCTGCCCGTAGCGCGCGAGCTATGCAGGGCGGCGGGCATCTCGCTCGGCGCAGCGGTCTGCGGTTATCGACGCAAGACCGGCATTAAGGGGTGGTGGGCGATGCCTGACGGTTCATTGCGATTGCATACCAACGTTTTGAAAGCTATGCTCCCGAAACTAACCAGAATACAAGAGAATGAACTATGATCGTTCAAGCGCAGATTTACATCGGCAACATGTCCGAGAGGAAGCAGACCGCGCTTATGGGCCTGTCTCCGGCAGACTTGGAAGCGATGACGACCTTCAAGGTGGCGAACGTATCTCGTGACGACTGCCTTGCGACTTGGGAGTTGATGGCTGACGAAGAGTCACCCGCGTTCGCCGGTGAGGCATTCGTGCGCGAAGACTTCGTGGCAGCCATTCTCGATATCGTTGAGGAAGTGAAATGATCATTCAGATTCCACAGGGTGACATTGACGCATTGGTCGAGATGTACCTGTGCGATGATCGCTCATTCGGTGAGATCACTCGTGCGATCCGTGATGAGTGGCCACACATTAGTGTGCGAGAGGCCATCATCTTTGGCGCATGGTCCATCCAGTCTCTGGCGCAGTGCCGAGATGCACTCGGCGCGACAGCGCGACGCGAATGGGAAGGGTGGCGCTCGGCGCACCCGAATATCAAGCTATAATCTGCGGCATCGAACGGGAGTGAACTGGTGAATACGAGCGACTTAACACTGCACAAAATTGAGGCCATGGACTCGGACGAAAAAACCGAATGCATCATGGAGCTTGGCCAGATCGTCTGGGATGGAAAGGCGCAGTGGAACAAACTCGCGGCGATCCTGCAAGCGGATGGCGATAATGTCGATGCCGTCTATGCGAAGGCGCGGGCGATGATGGCAAATCTCGGCAACGCCGCTGCGACGGCAGACGTTGAAGCCGCACGGGCGCAGTTCCCGTTGTTCGACTCGCTGCACGGCGCGCTGGATGAAGCGCTGCTGTACGAATTGGAGAGATTCCACAAGCACTGCGATGAACTGGCAGATATGTCGCTCGATGGCTTCATCGAGTTCAAGCGCAAGGCGCAGTTGAACTGTTACTCCGGCATGACGGAGGCCATGCTAGACAAGCCTCATTCCCCAGGGCCGACAATTTGGTCTCGAAGCTTCGAGTGGTTCGTGAAGTGGACCGGATACGGTGCGCATGGGGAATGATGCACGCGAAGAACTGCCCGTGTAAACGGGCAGACTGCCGGAAGCGCGTGAGGGATGTTGCACGGCCCGGCCGTCTGCCGTGCAAGCATACGTGTCGATGCAGCGGTTACTCTTTCCCGCATCGTCGCGGTGGTGGATGGTGCGAATACAACTACAATCTGACTGAAGCAGACTTTGAGAGCAGGGCTGGATACGCATGAACGCTACATTCTACTCTGCCAGAACGCGCGCCGGGACCAAAATATACATCGCACTGGACCAAATCACGCACATACGATTCGTGAGCGATAAATCGACAGATATCGAGACGACGACGTCAATTCATCGTGTAAAGGGTGAAGTCAAATTCGTCAGATCATACATAAAGTATCTTGCCATGCGCCACACGGTTCCGATACGATTGAAGTTGTAAACCACAGAATAACTCAGAATAGGACTTCACCATGTTCGGCAATAAGGTTTATGAGCTGCCGCTGGCGCGAGATTACGTTTCGCGATGGGGCGTCACCGAAGCGGTGCGTGAGCTGCTTCAGAACGCCATCGACTCGCCCGCGCCGTTCGAGGTTACGCAATCCGGCAGCGTGCTCACGATTACGTCTCGCGGCGTGCGTCTCGAACCGTCTACGCTGGTACTCGGCCGCACGTCGAAGGCCGACGACGCAAGCAGCATTGGGCAGTTCGGCGAAGGCTACAAGCTAGCTCTGCTGGTCTTGTGCCGCGAGGCAAAGAAGGTCTCTGTGATCTCCGGCAAGACACACTGGACACCTGAGTTTCGCGTCTCAGGCCAGTTCGGCATCGAGACGTTGCACATCATCGAATCGCGCGGTGAGGAATTCTTCGACGGAGTGCGGTTCCGCATCTATGATCTGAACGGCGATGAGCAGGCGGCGATTAAACAGTCATGCTTGCTGATGCAACCGCAGTATCCCGACACCATCATGACGCCCCACGGCGATATCCTGCCGAATCTGCCTGGCAAGCTCTTTGTGGGCGGCTTGTACGTCTGCGACACGCAGCTCAACTATGGCTACAACCTGAATGCCGGCGAAGTCGAGTTGGAGCGCGACCGGCAGACCGTTGCCAACTGGGACTTGCGCTACAAGACCAAGAATGTCTGGCTCAGCACGATGGACTATGACCACATCGCCGAGATGGTCGAAAAGGATATGCCAGACGTCAACCTTCTTGAATACTCAGCGACGGAGATTGTGAAGGAGGCCTGCTACAAGCACTTTGTGAAGCATCGCGGCACGGATGTCGTCATCGCCAAGACCCAGAAGGAACTGAACGATTGCGTTGAGCGCGGCATGAAAGTAGTCATCGTCCAGTCTTCTGCCTACCACTCGTTGGTCTCCACGTCGCGTTCGTATAAGCAGTCGCCCACCGCAATCCCGGCCGAGCTGCCGGCCGAAACGCTCACGCGATGGTTCAACGAGAATCACAAGTACATGCCGCGCATTCCGGCGACCAATTTCAAGCGGTTGTTGGAGAAGGCGCAGAAGTGGAGGAATCACGAATGAGCCATCTAACCGAAACGGCATCGTATGATGAGCCCGGCTCTTGGGGTCGCGCCAGTGAAGGGTGGCCGGAGATTCGCGGCGACGTGGCCTATGACATGTACGTCTTCGCCAACACCAGCGGCGCGATCCCATACGGCAGCTACGTATTGATGGATCAGCGCGGCCGGTACGGCGCCACCGAGTCGTGCTTGCGTGTCGCGCCTGATCAAATTGACGTGCTGCGCAAGGCGTTTGCTGATAGGAGTGCAACGTAATGCAATACATTCTGAGTGAAGAAGAATACGGCGCGCTCAAAGCCGTGCAGGAAGAACACATCAAGCTTGAGCGAAAGAAGCTCGCTGAACTCTGCACCAAGATAGCGGATACGATGCCCATCACGGTGTCGTGGGATAAGAAGTCGCCGCCAGAGCCTTGGCGCTGCCGCGTGACGGTCGAAGACGAAGGCCAAGAACACTACTGTGATGGGTGTCCGGTGCGGTCCATCTGTCCGCTCGGCAAGCGGTGGTCACAATGACTGACGAGTTGAAACCTATCCCGCCACCGGACCTCCAGCAGTGCCAAGCCGAGTTTCGCGAGGGCAGTTTCATGACACTCGGCCCGCGCAGCATGCGGCGCTGCCCTAATCCGCCGAAGTACATAATGACGGAAGCCGTGCCGGGCAAAGACGGGCGCATTGGATCGATGTCCGTATGCAACGCGTGCGCTATCGTCGCGTCAAAGAAGTTTCGCAAGGCCGTCAAGTTCAGGGAGATTGGACAATGTTCATAAGCGCAGCCTTCTCAATCTTTTTGTTCCTCCTGCCGCTGCCCGATCCGGTAGAATCGCCGCAGCCAGAGCGCGCGGCAGAGGCATGCCCCGGCGCGACATTCTTCATCAAGCACGGCAGCCATGCCGATTGGGTGAAGCGCCGCAAGCTAATGTGCAGGATCGGCCAGCACGATTTTTATGGAGAGGTGACGAAGTGAAAGTTTCAGAATTGATTTACGAACTTGAAAAGTTCGATCAAAACCTTGACGTCATGGTGCCGCAGCTTAATGGCGACTTCACGACGAATGTCGATCTATCCATAGACACCACCGATGGCGAGACGGTTCTTATCGTGGAGGGCACGATATGAGCAGAATAGAATTAACCGACGTCAGCGACGAATTGAAAGATGAAATCGCCAAAGGATACCTTGGCACATGCAACTACGTCACAGATTGGCTGATGGACAATGCGCAGCCGGACGGCGACTTCATCGACTCCGACGACGTGCAGACGATCCTGACCGAAAAGGGCATTGAGTGCTGCGCGGCCTGCGGATGGTTCAGCGAGATTGACGACATGGTGGAATCCAACGGCGATCTGGTTTGCCCAGAGTGCGTGGAGGGTGGCGAGTGAGCACCGCACTCCAGCTCAATCCGCCACTGCCGATGTCTTGTCCCAAGGGCGAAGGCTTCGCGCATCTGCTCATCGACTACGGCCCGGAGTCCGATCTGTACTGGACGATCTTCATCACCGAGACGGGTGAGGTCTGGACGTTCGCGAATCGGCATGTGCGGGCGAGCAAGAATATCACGCTTGGCAGGACGTTCGATGGGCCGTCACAATCGCGCGGCCTCGTTGATATGCCTCCGCACAATCTTACTCGCGGGATGTACGTTGAATGACGCCGCGACCTCTCCAAGTCGGCATGGCATTCAACTGGATGCGCGACCGCGTGCACGTCGTCTTGCTCTTTGAACATTCAGATAAGCAGCATGCCGTTCTGAGTCGTTGGGATGCAGGCAACAGACGGTGGGCCTATTTCGTCGAGCCGGTCTGGCTGATCGAAGAGATGCGCGCGAAATCGACGGATAAGGACATCATCTCATAATGTTCCAGAAAAGTGTTGCAAGATGGAACGGCCGGGTTTAGTCTTAGTCATCTGAGACGAAACGGAGATGCAAAATGAAATTTATCGCGCAAACGATCGAACGCGCAAATTCTTGCAGCGGCGATGACTATGCCCTTTCGGTGAAGTCGCAGACGAATCCTCGCGGCACCCGTTGGGCTGCGATGGTCGTTGACGGCATCGGCGAACCGATTACGTCCGAAACGGACTGGGAAGTGCTGCTAGTCGCGGAAGCCGATACGATGGAAGACGCTATCGCTCGCCTCGAAGCTATTTGCGCGGAGAAGGCGGCATGAGCAACGCCACCCTAACCCGCGCCGAAGCGGCAGCTATCGCCCGCGAGGCCATCGACCTCGCTTACGAGCATATCGCCCGCTGCCCGTCCGCTGCGGGGCGCCTGCGCGCTCGCACGGCCCTAGACGCGGCAGAGCAAAGCCTTGCCTGCGACGCGGCCCGGCCGGCGATCCGGTGGGCCTGCGCGGCCGTCGCGCGGCTGTACGGCTATGCCTCGCCTGAGTTTGCGGCAGTGCAGCGGAAGTATGAGGCGGTCTACGAATCGCACCTCTCATAAAGGCTCAGAATTCTTCAGAAAAGTGTTGCAGCGGTGACGGAGTGTAGTATTCTTAACTCATCGAAACGCAATACGGAGATACGAAAATGGCAATCTCGAAATTCACTTGGGCAGAAGGCGACGTTTCGCTATACAACAACGAGACGAGCGAGCAGTTCAAAATTCGCGACGGTCGCATCACGCAAATCTCGCGCGCCACGGACAATAAGCACATCAACGGTGGCTACCGTTACAAGACCATCAAGACTGCCAAAGGCATTGCGCACGTCAACGCCATGCTTGTCGTCGCCGTCGAAACCAACAAGGCGGAATTCTGATGAACGACGCAACCACGAACGAACTGGCGGCCCTCGCACTGCTGATGGGTCTGTCGCCTGACGCGGCCGTCGCCTTGCCTACCGCCATCGAAGTCGGAGCCGCGAAGGTTGGAATGTCCAAGGCCAAGTTCACGGCCGAATGCTTCCGCATCGCCGAGCTTCGCGCCTATCTCGCTACGGCCTTGCTACAAGGCCGCTGGCTTCGCCCATTACACCAACGTCCAGTTGTGAGAAGACCAATGAACTTCCTCGACACCATCTCAGTCGGCCAGAAAGTAGGCATCGTCAGCTACAACGGCCATCGCAACAATTACGTCCTCGCGACCGTCTGCGCAGTCAGCAAGACAACCTGCACGACTTCCCGCACGGTGCGCGGATCGGCGAACGGCCAGTCCATCGACATGACCGTGAAGCAGACGTGGAACCTCAATTCCGGCTACGAACGCGGCACGCGCGGCGACTGGCGCCGAGACTCACTCGTCAGCGAGGCGCAGGCCTTGGCAGGCATTGCCGATTCGGTTCTATACTTCGCGACGATGAAGCGCATCGGCGAGCGCGAGCGGATGGTGAACGATCTGGTTAAGAGCTGCCGCAACGATGCAGCGTTCCGTGCGACGCTTGCTAAACTCAACTCACGAGAATACGTAGAATGAAAATCCTCATAAACCGAGCAACGAACACCTACGCGTTCGGCTATCACGTTTACGTCGGTGACGCTCGCCGGATCGAGACGGCCAAAGACCACATCGACTGCAAAGAGATCGTGGAAGAACTGCGCGAGGAAGCGCGCGTTGCCGGCAGTGCGCTTGAGATTAGGTTTGGGCCGAACATCGGCCCGGCGTCACAAGACTACTTCAGGGCATAGGAGAAGATCATGGCTGAATTCATCGCGCAAAACATCCATAGCAGCGGTCGATTCTGGGTCTGCCACATCGGCCCCGGCAGGTTCTATGTTATGCGGCAGGACTTCGACAAGTCGCGACGCATTAAGGCATTCAGAGCCGTTGGCAGGTTCACTGAGGATGACGCTCGCAAAAGCGCCATCAATCTCTGCAATGCCGAGAGTTCATCGGCAGTGCTCAATAGCAGACCATGAAACGCAGCCTAGACCCTCTGCGCGCACGTCGAGCCCGCCACCGTCGCTGGTTCGGCATCACGATGCGCGAGCATCTATGGAGCAACCTGCAAGTGACCTTTTGGTTCGCGCGTCGTCGCAATGTCGGCACGATGAACTGTCCACGGTGGGAAGATTAACCTACACGGCCGATGGCGCAGTGCAGCCCAATACACTGCGCCATCGGCTTTTCGGGTCAAGGGTATCGCGGCCCTTGACTTGCCCCACTACATCGCAGGCATTGCGTCTGCGATCTTGCCTAGACGATCCACGACCATCGAGATGGAGTGATCGTCAGGCGATACCGCCGCTGGCCACTCGGCAGGCCCAACCCATCCCCATGTCGCGCCATTCAGATGCACATGCGGCATTGGCGGATGTTCCCACGTCGAGACCAGTGGCCACCCGGCCCACAAGTCTTGCCCGTTGATCACGGTTGTCGTCTTCCCCATCGACTGCGCCAGCTTGCGCCAGAGCAGATCGTTACCGCACTTCGGCGCCTCGAACGCATACAGCGCGCGGATGCGTGTTGCCGGCAGGAATAGTTCAGTCAGCAACGTGCGTTCGCCGCCGAGAGAATGCCCGCACACCGCGAAATCGGCATCAGGTGTCGCGTGGGTGAGCGACTGCACCCAGACCCACATTGCACCCATTCCGTTGTACGGCCCCTTTGCGACTTGCACCCCGTCACCCAGATCGACCGGCACGATGTCGGCGTCGTCCAGCAGGTCACCGAGTGAACGGCCAAACCTCGTGCCGGATATCGCAAGCGTATAGCCGTCTGCATTGTGGAGCAGGAAGGCTTGGTGATCGGCGTTGAGGTAATGGCCTAGCATGGCGTAGCCGAGCGCATTGAACCCCAAGACCGCCTGTACCAATGTCTCGGCATAGGCGGCTGCGGCCAGCTGGGCGGCTATGTAAGTCGCCCGCCAGTTCACTGTGCAGTCTCGCGCGCAACGAAGTAGACGCTGCACGTGATCGATGCATTGGTCAATGGAACATTGGCCGGGTCTTCGCTCGTTGTGAAGTTCCAGCCCACCGATCCGTTGCAGTTGACCACGATATCCTTTGTGTCGTCCTCACCGACCAAGTCAATCAGTGAATCGGCAGTCACCAGTGCTGCGTAGTGATCCTGCGCGTGGTGCAGTTGCTGCGACACAACCTTGGCAAACTCGGCAGCAACTGCGGCCTTGGCAGCCTCTTTGTTTGCCGATCTGGTTTGGAATGAATAGCTCATGATGCATCTCGCTTTGTGACCAGGGAAGTTTGTTGCGCGTCAGTGCGTACTACTCGATGGCGCTGGAGCAGGCAGTGCCGTCTTGGATGCCGCGATCTGCTGTTCCGCGACACCGGCCAGACCAACCGCCCCCTCGACCAATACCAATGCACCCTGAATCTGCGTCTGCTGCGCGGGTGGCAAGGGGATTTCGGTTACCACAATGGCGAAGGCCGGCAACGCCTGCTGCACGGCCGTCAGCAACTGCGTACTGGTCACGGTCGATCCTGCGGCACACAATGCGGCAATCGGCTTCTGCGCGGCGGCTAGATCAGCCGTTGCCTTGACTCCGACAGCATTCGTCGCCGGCTCAGCAACAAGCACGGCATTGAACGCTTCGAGCTGCGGGTTGATCACACTGAACTGCGCGCACACCACGCTCAATTGCTGCGCGACGGAAGTCGGTTGCGATCCTGACGATGTCGCACAGCCCGTCATCAATACCATTGCGGTCACCAGACCACAGATCAACATTAGTCGTTTCATTTTGCACCATCCTGCTTGTTGGGGGGAGAATCGTCTTGGGCCGGTTGTACTGGTAAAGCCCCACCCGCAGCGTTGCCGGGACCGCCTTCGGTGAGTGAACTCAAATCGATATAGAAGTCGTCCAGACTGCGACCCTTCTTGGTCTTGCCATTCTCATCGACCACAGTGATGTCGAGCAGGATATTCAACTCCTTCATTGCACCCAGCCGCGACGAGTCCTTGGCATACGGATCGCGCGCCAATGAGAGCATCTCATGGACGCTGATCTTTGGGTTCCACAATTCGGCAGGATTGATCGTAGCCAGTGCGTCGCGCAGCTTGGAGATCACATACGGATTGAACTCGACATTGTTCGCACGCGCTGGGCCATTGCTATTGTCCATCCAATCGAGCGGGAAGACATTCCGAAAAGCCGTCATTGAGTGGATGCCATGCACGCGGAGCTTGATGTATTTGTCGAACGTTTCGACATTCATCAGTGCAAAGGCCAGCTTGCCCATCTCGGCGGCGCTCGGCGGTGTTTCGTCTTCGTATTGCATGCGGGCGTTCGTAGCTCGGAATGGGCACGGCCGCGAGCCTACTGCATGGTGTTGCCAATCGTCTAGTGTTGGCGTGTCGCGGTGCAATCACTGCTATGTACGTAGGCTGAATGCGTGGGCATTTGCCGGGATGGAGAGCCGACCCGCTATCTAGGTACTCGGACAACCCTGCGCGGCGCGGAGAACATCGTGTAGCACAAGGCACGGGTCATTGCGGCCTCGTGCCTTCGGTCGCCTACGCGGGCAGGGCGGTCACAGGAAATGCCCAATCGTCACTGCGACCGCGATGCAGAAGACGAACAGCGCGAGCGCGGCGTAAGTGAAGTCGTCCCATGCGCGAGCATTCCATGCCAGCCAATAAAGAACGGCTGACGCAATGAATAACATCACGGGCAGATACCACCAATGGACTGCGAATGAGATGATCATTGGCTACTCTCCATGTGCGCCATCTTCAGGGTGACGCTTGATCCACTCCATAGACGCCACGATGCTGCCGCACGCCATTGCTTCCTGCAATGCGGTGTCGCTGCACGTTGTAACATCGAGTGAGCCCAACCCAGACTTGATCTTCTGCGCGGCCTCACGCTGACGCTCGATGGACGGCAGTTCACTGAGTTCGGCGAATGGGTCAGTCTCGGTGTATTCTTCGTCATCGCCAACGCGCATGACGTTGCCGCGAGAATCGAGAATGGCGCGCGCCTCTTGAGCGACATCATTGCCAAACTGGAATGATGGGTGAAGGCCGGCGATGTCCTTGAGGATGTCTGCTGGCGACTTCGACACCTTGTGGCCATCATCGCCCACAACCATCACTCCATCTTTCATGATGGATTCGACACTGACGCCATTTGCGGTCGCCAATGCCTGCACGCTGTCCAGCACGGCCGCGAATAGCTCGGGGCGTTTCTGTCGCAGCGCGTCGGAGTGGTCCAGCACTTTCTGGAGTGTCATCAAGTCCTTCTGGTGAGCGAGCTGCTTGGCATCTCGCTTGCGCTTGGCGATGCCGGCGAGGCGCTGATTCTTTGCATGTTCTTTGCGGTCGGTGGCCATGTTACTCTGCCTTCTGGCTGCTGGCGGTGGTCTCATTCAAATTGTTGCCTGTGGGTTGGCTGCTATTGTAGCCGCCACTCGGGTTCGGCACATTCACAAAACCATTTTCACTCAGGCTGCGCGAGAACGCATTGCGATACTCGACATTGCGCACCAGACCCATGGTGACATCACGCATGAAGGTGGACTTGTCCTGTTCGGCTTCGAGCTTGCGCGTAAGCTCAAACACAGTCATGTCGCGCTCGCGCTTTTCGACTGCGGCGGTCCTATCGTCAACGTGTTGGTGGCGTTCGATGACGTCGCCCTGATGCCTGATCGTCGCACGCGCTTCACGGAGTTCATCATCCAGCGCGATGAACTTCTGCCTGGCAATGGCCAACTGATTCTCATCATCGTCTGCCTTCTTGAGTCGCGCCTGCAATGCATCACCCGTAGCCTTGGGCAAGTTCTTGGTAATGATGTCTTGCAATTCGTTTTCGATGCTCATGGTCGTCGGTGTCCTTGTTCGGTGGGTTAGTCGTGCCGGGTGAGAATATCTGCCGCGCCTATCGTCCGCAATACGCGCTAGGACATTGTAGGTGGTGTTATTTGCTTCTCCGTGGGTGCAGTCGATAGTCGGGTAGCGGTCGGGTGGCGTGGAGTCTGCTAGTGGGCTTGCGTTGAGTGTCGTTCTGGTGTCGCCTGTTCTCCTATTCGTCATGCCGCGACCACTCAATGAAGTTAAGCTCGCCGCGCAGGCGTCCAAACAATGGCACATTGTGCCCGGAAGGGCCGCGAATCAATCGTGAAACTGGGCGAATGCCGCACAATTCAAACCAAATCAAGAACTTACCAGTAATTCGTGACGCCACAAGAGTCAGAATGGCCCCACACGAAACTGCCCACGAAATTCTAAGTCCTTGAAAGCTAAAGTCTTTAGAAGTAATTAATAATTAAGTGAGAGGAATATATAGAGAAAGGCTATACGCAGGCCAGCGCACTCGCTCATACGCACTAGCCTCCAAATCTTCAAACAACCTCACGAATTCATTTTTCTCATGAAGCCCTCCGAATTAACTATAAAAACCAAGGACTTAGAATTAAGTGATTTCATGGGAAAAACGACGTCACGACCGATTTGCCGGACCCTTCTCACGTAACGAAACCCGATTTTGCTCCATCTGGGCATTAAAACCCGCCATCGTCGCCCTTGCTCGGACCCGGTTTTGATATCTTTCCGCCTGCTCCACCGAGTGACTCCAGCATATCTTCCCAATCTTTGACTGTGTGCAAGTCTTTCCACAGATAGACGCGAGCATTCTTGATCTGCGTAGGCACGCCGCCCAAAGACGTCAACTTGCCCTTCAAGTGTGAAGGTATTACGCGTATGGACCTATTCGATGCAACATTCAGCGCATTGCGAATGCCATCGAGTGTTATGTACAGTCCTGTGTGCTTGACCGGACGGCCAACGACACCAATGCCATCATCATCGCGGTACTTGTGTTCACCAATAGTCCAAACCTCACATATCCTCAACGCAGGTATAATGTAAGTGTCCAAATCATCATCACGCACTGTGCCGCGATCATTCCGCATCTCTTCTTCACTAAACGCCTTGACCTTTTTCTCAAGCGCGCCGACCATCTTGTTGTATCCATTCATGCCGTTAAGCTTCATCCACGCGCGGCATTCAGCCATAACCTGCCAAAAGTCAGCTCGAAAAGTGGAGAAGTCAACATAGAAGTCATCCTTCCATTGCACCTGCCCGCGACCATCAAACGGCAACTGACCGACAAACATCGGGTAGAATCGCCGATTGCCAGTCTCATCGCGTTGCAATCCCTTGTACTCATTGCCGTCCATTACCATGACCCATTGTCGGAGCTGCTGGTTATCGCGCTCGAACTTGTAGTTCATGATATCCATCGTGCGCGTGGTTAGGTTCTTGATCTTCGTCATCTCAGCACGATTGAAGCCTGCCATTTCCGCCACGTTCGCGATAACGCTTTGACCAGTCATCGCTCGCAGGAACACGTTGAAGTCGAGGCTCCAATCCAACGTGACCGTGTCCGATCCGGGATCGCCGGTCATCTCTTCGCAGATGAGTTTGCCCATATACGATTTGCCGATACCGTGCGCGCCGAACAACGCCAGCACCATCGACGCATTGCAGCCCGGATACATCGCACGGTTGTACACACTCAGCCAAAAGTACCGGCCAAACTCCCTGTTCATCGGCGTATCCAGCGGCTCGAACAAAGATATCAGCAACGTCTCCGCTCGCGGCACACCGTCCCACTCCGGCACGACCCAGTTCATCCGCTCGATGAGAGAGTTCATCCGTGCCTGCCGTGCGAACAACTTGAACAGCTTGCCTACCTTTTCATACGTCGGCCCCGGCAATCGAAACGCAACAAGCGCCTCCACGAGCGGCTGGAGATTGAAGTCATCGTCCACCACTGATCCGTCCCACCCCACAGTCATCCCTCGGAAGGTATCGAAGTGCGGCCTGCCCTTTGCCTTGTGCCCGCCAAATAACACCTCGAACACGTCCATGATGTTTGTATCGGTGAGCAAGGGTTGTGCAACCATCTGCCCGCCAGCGTTCATCATCTTCACTTCGCGGAAGTCCGGGGGAACCTCCCTCGCCATGGCTCGCGCGCGACTCTTTATATCGGGGAAGGCCGCGCGCAACTCCTCTCGCTTGGCATCGGTCGCATTGCGCCGCTTGTTGATGTCTACGACGACGCCGCCCGCCTCCTCCACGCTTGCCTCAACACTCTCATCAACCCCTGCATCAACGAAACCTAAATCACCAAACCCGGCGCCAGCAGCGCCCCCTGTTTCTTCCTCTGACTCGCTCATAAGTGTTTTGCCGTCCTGTCATGGTGTTGTGGAGTGCGTCGCGATTACTTCGCGCTCCATTCTTTATTCGATTCATCCAATTCATCGATGATCTTGGGCAACACAATCTCATCGATGAAGTGCTGCCACGTTCGCTTATTGTCTTTGCGGCAGGTATCGTGGCCGCAGCCAAACACAAACTCAACCTCGGCACCTGGAATCGGCCCACGGAAATAGGCGCCGAACGTATCGCCGTTGGTGTGCTCGTGACCCCATGGGCAGGCAATGCGGTATTTCCCGCTCATGTTGAGCTGCACGACGCCGCCGCCGCCTTCGCCCATCTTCGCGGCAGAACAAATATCCTCGGCCATCCTCAGCCAGTACATATCCATCGCAAGATCGGCAACATCAACCTCGCGCACTTGCTGCACGGGTACAATGATCTCATAGAGGAACGCGCGCGCAATCTCATCCATCGAGTAGCGATTATTCGGCCGGAAATACTTCAACACGGGACGGAAGACGCCGCCCTCAACCGGATACTTAAAGCCCCCATCCGACGAAACGCGTTTGTTATTGATGCCGCATGGCATGCGCCCGTATCGCGATACGTCCTTGATGGTGTTATCGCCACCCTTCTTTAATACGGCATCCACGAAGCCGCGAATGAAGGCCTTGAACCGCTTCATGTTTGGCTCTGGCGCGTCGAGGAAATACCAACACTGGAAATTCTGCGGCGACGTTTCCACGATGGCCGTGGGGATGAGCACCTTGGTGAGCGCATCCACCGTGAGCCCGCCCTTCGACCCCTTGCCCGTGCCGATATCGTCCACCATCAGCGCGAGCCCATGACCGAAGCTTGCCTCACCACGCCAATAACGCATCTCGCCTTTGGCGTTCAGCGTCTTGATGGACGATGAGATGCACACATAGCAGTTTGTATTGGGGTCAATATACTTCCCATCCTTCCACGGGACCGGCCACCACCCCGCATTGAGCTTCTTTCCTGAGGCATCGGTTTGGACGGTTGCCTCTTTGGCGTAACCGGCCATGACGCGTTCATCGTCAGGCAATCCCTTGCCTAGTTCACGTAAAAAATCCTCTGCTAATTTGACCTGTTCTGCCGGTTTCATTCTATTTTATTCTCCGTTGGGCCGGGCGAGCGAGTATAAACGGGAGCCGAACGCGTGGCGAATCTATGTCCCATGCACGTCTCGCGGCAGCGGCATAGAATGCACCAATGCCCGCCCGCAGCAACGACACGAGAACCGATGACTATGGCCGCTATCACCTTCCGCATTATCGACTTGACGAGCTTTGCCGTTCTGGCAGATGTCGTTAATGAGGGGCAGATTGAAACCTACCTATTGCAGAACCAACGCTATGAAGTAACGCGTGTGCCTCTCAAAGATGTGACCGTGGTCAAGACCGCGATTGCCAACTTGAACCTGCCGTACAGTCCCGGTATTGCCCAATAGCGCCAATCAAACGTTCACTAACGCTTGCGCGACCATCGCAGGCGTTTTAAGCTCACGGTCACAGAATAACGAAGAATCAAGGTGGACACCATGGCGGACAAGGTACAGTTAGACGTCTATACATCGTTGGTCACGTTCGATGTTGCGTGCCGTATCTATGGCAATCCCAATCCCGACCTTCACGAAAACTCAGTGCGCAATGCGTTCTTTGCCTGCTGGGCGGCGGCGAATGCCGAACTGGCCGCAAAGATACGGACGGAGCGCGCCTCACGCGACGAACGCGCCAAAGAATTCCGCAAGCGGAAAGAGGAAGTCCTCGCCAACGAGCGCAAGCGCACCTCATGCATGCTCTTGGCGTTGCAGCGCTATCCGGCGAAGAATCCGCAGATGATGCAGGCGCGCAAGGTCATCGAAGGTGTGCTCAAGCTCGCCCAAGCCATTTATGAGCAAGACATCGTCAGGCCGGGCATGTCTGCTGAGGAGATTGATTCATGAGCACCTACGAAATGTCCGGCGCCGACCGCATCGCGCACGAACGCAGCCGCCAGCAGAGCGATGCAGAGCGCCGCACGCTGCAAGGGGACTTGCAGTACCCGCCCGGCACGCTCGCGATGGCAGGCCTCTGCTATACGCTATTCGCGGCATCCTCCCCGACCATGCGCAATGCCCTGCGCCCGGCCGTGCCGTTTAGCGGGCATTGGCCGTGGGATGAGCAGTACTGGAAGCCGGGCGACGACAACTCCTATGCATGCCGCATCCGTGAGCTGGAGAAGGCCGGCGCGTTGATCGCGGCGGAGATTGATGCACTACTCGAACACCAACGTCTCGGCCATCCGCTCGAACCGGAGAATGCGCGACTGAACCCGCACCTTTATGGTTGGCCGCAATGAAGATCACCATGACTGTCGATATACACGACGAATCCACCACTGCGCATCAGCGCGATATGATATTGCATACGGCATTCAATCGCGCTGCGTTCTACATGTCTGAGCACGTCTCATCGGGTGCGCCTCTCCATCTCCAATTAATCGGACCATCCCGCAACGTCACCGCGACATTGGACATAACTGCATGATCCCATTGCGCATCCGTTTCGCCATCGTCTTCGCGCTCGGCGTCATCATTGGCGCGGCAGTCGTCGCCACGTCGATCCCTGCGCCAACCACGGAATGCACACCATGACCACGTACACGAGTCAGAAAGTGGAGGTAACTATTGACTGGTTACGTACAAGCGCACAAATGGATTATGATATAGACCGAGCGCGCGGATTGTATCTCGCCGCCAATTTACTAGAGGGATTCGTCGCCATCCTGCGCGCTCGTGAGGAGGCGAAGCCTGTTATGTGGCTGATGGAGGACGGTGCAGCATTTTCATTCACCTTTGACAAAGGGAGTGCCACTCACGCGTCGGCGAACAACTTAAAAGTAACACCACTCTTCGCCCACCCGCCCACCGAGTCTGCTGATTCTGGAGAACATAGATGATCTTCGACAAACTGCGCAACCTCCTCAAAGACAAGACCATAAGGCTGCAAGCCCGCGAGCAGGTCACGGCCAATGAGAAGACGGGACTGTATCTAGTCTCCACTCCCAAGGAACTCATGCAAATCGTCGGTGTTAACAAGGTGCTGAGCCTCGAAGACATCGACTACATCGAAACGCTCGGCCACTACCTGAACAAGACGCGACCGCTCAAACCGGCCAGTGACGAGGCAGCGGCAGCGATGGGCAACAAGGTCTTCACCTCCTACGAATTCATCAAGAACGGGTTCGTTTACGACGAAGTCGCCAACAAGGCACAACGGAGCCTCAAGTTACCATTATGAAAACAACATTCAAGAAAACATTCGGCGGACTCGAGAAGACGTTAATCCTCGCCATCGCATTCATGATAGTGGCCAACTCCACGGGATTCCTACTGGACCAGAGCAATGGCTTCTGCGACGTTGCGGCCGCCATCATCTTGTTAGTCTATCTCTTCATCGCCTTCCGTGTGCTCAGAACGAAAATTAGCTTCACCTACGAAAAGCTCACGGGTCGCGATGCTGAATCAGACGATCTTGACCAAGCCAAAGACCAAGCGGACAACCCGCTCTACATGCACCCGTCGCACAAGCCATACCACAATGCCAAGATCGGCGGGCGCCTCTGCGAAATGTGCGGCACTCACGCAAGCAGTCGCCGCGCCAAAGAATGGTGTACCGAAGTTCCGCCACCAAAACGCAGCATGCGCCTATGAACTTGTTCGACGCAATGCACAAGTCTCACAAGCCGGTCTTGAGCAGGGCCGATCCATCCCGCCTTGTGTGCACGGTCTGCGGTGTCCACTCGCGCACGGCACGCGGTCGGGTGCGTTGCTTGCCGCCGCCTCCCGCGCCGAGCTGCACGGCAGATGTGCAGTTGAAGGATGCCGCTGCATCCGCGCATAACCTTCTCAGGCGACTGCTAGGCTTCAGGTGATATTGGCGTATACTTGCCTCACCAATAACCATGAACAGGACAGGACATGTATCATGAGAGTCATACACAAATACACCCTGAGGCCTCGCATCCTCATGGAGCTAGGCGCGCAAATCCTCGCCGTCCAATGGCAGGGTGACGACTTCGTTGTCTGGGCACTGGTCGATACCAATCAACCGATGGGTCGTCGCAGAATGTTGATGATCGGCACTGGTCACGCATTCTCATCACCACAGTTTGACGAGGCAATCTACATCTCCACGCACCAAATGCCGGACGGCCTCGTGGTGCACTTCTTTGACTTGGGATACGACTCATGAAAGTCATCATTGCCGGGCAGAAGGTGTTTCAGGTCTTCCTCGCTCCGATCCACATCAAGCTTCTGCTGGAGTGCAGCGCGCACCACTACGACGGCAAATGCAAGGCCGCTGGTCGCGTTGGCGGCTTCATCTACAACTGGAGGAATCGCGAAGACTTCCATGTCGAGTTCATGGCGAGTGAGCCGAACTTCGGGCCGTTCTCCGTCTTCGGCGATTTCGGTGAATTCGACACATGCCTCAAGATTCTCGAAATCAATAGTAGCCTGTACAATACACTATCACAAGAAGACCAATCCAAGCGACTGGCCTGTCTGGATTTGCATCGCCACCTTCGCAAGATGCTAACCGAGGCCAACGCCATCACCGACTGGGTTAAGGAAATCGACGTATGACCTGGCCCACGCCGCATCCATCGCACTTGATAGTTCATTCGTATAACTATCAAACCAGCATATGCACTCACTGTGAGGCTTACGCGGATCGCGGCACTCGCATTACGCGCCCATGCACTGGACATCCAGTTAGACAGAAAGGAAATCGACGTATGACCGATGAACAAGCACGATACGCTGCACTATAC
>FTLB01017328.1_pt1 | contig 17600 bp, 14 predicted proteins | sample 1658291 | NCBI WGS metagenome assembly FTLB01 (sample SAMEA3914812, study PRJEB12502) | metagenome | biome: forest; material: soil | place: Canada | collected 2011-07-07 | depth 0.1 m
GGAGACAGTAGAGGAGGAGTCGACGCCGGCTTATTCGGACAGCGGCAATTCCGGCGAGGCGGGAGCCCAAGATGGTGTCGCCGAAAATAGGAGGATGTATCTCGCCCCGTACCACGCCGCCCAACTGGTCGACTCTCGTCTCGGAAGCGTAAAGGCCTCCACTTGGACAACTGTGACCGCCGACGATGTCTTCGTCCAGAAGCTGCTCGAGGTATACTTCCTCTCTGATCACTCTTTCTATCCGATGCTGCACAAAGACATCGTTTTAGAGGACATGGTCGCGGGACGCCGCCGCTACTGCTCGTCGCTTCTCGTCAATGCCATCTTGGCGCAGGGCTGTGTGAGTAAACCAATTCAACCCCCAACTTCAAAAGAGAATGCGGGGTTACTTGCCAAGTTTTCGCTGACCAGACTTGTTTGTCTCTTTGACGGGTTCCAGCATGGATATACTCCCCTCGAAGGACGCGCCCGTTTTTGGGACCCAAAAACGTGGGGCTATAAGTTCCTTTCCGAGGCCAGGAGGCTCTGGGAACTCGAGGCTGGCAGTGAGCCCAAGATCACCACAGTGCAGGCCGCTGGTATCTTTTGCATGATTTATTCTGTAGACGGAATGGACAGGATCGGCAATAAGTACTTGGATCAAGGTGTTCATCTGGCTAAGCAGATGGCCTTGTTTGATACGCTCTCCCACATTTCGAATGCCCTTCGCCGAAAGGTCTATACCATCACGGCATGGAATATATTCTGCCTGCAGAGGTATGATTGATGAAGGAGGCTCTAGGAACCATGGCGGCTGTGCAGGCGCAAAGCTGACATCTTTACGTGCCTGCACAGCATCACTGCTTTCCACTATTGGATGCCTCCTTGGCAAAGCGAACCGCCTCGGGAGCCTTTGCCCGCCTACTCCGAAGCGGCTGATTATTTTGGCGAAATGTGGATTCGCTATCCCGATGGGAAAGTTCCTCTGCCTGTCGCTTGCGGCGAAACCATCAGGGCCACGAGCGAGTTACGGGCCATCATGGGCAACATCGCCCTGCGGTCCTTCAGCCTGGACGCGCCATCGGGGCGGATCACATGGGAAGACGCTGTCACGTATAGAACGATGCTACAGACATGGTACCATGGTCTCCCGCAGGCCCTGGGCGCTCAGCACTTGGTTTTGCCCGCCCAAATAAAGCTCCAGTGAGGCTTTTCTCTCCATGCCCCACCCCCCAGGCGGCAGCGGTGAGACTGGTTTGCAAGTAGCACTGACTCTGCTTTTAGTCTACATTATTACTTTATCCTGACTAGCATTTTCGAATCCTTCGCGTCGGAAGAAACGTCTAGACAGGTGCCTTTGCTGCCCGGGGACATTACGCCGCACACTCCGCGAACCATTGTAACCCATTCCCAAGCATCTGTCGAGATGCTCCTCCGTCTCTTCTACTTGCGCCACGGCTTCGCACTATTCGACAGCGGGATCGGCCTATGGCTAATGATGGCCGGGAACGTGGCGGTCATGGAGACAAAGGCAGCAGCAGGAGACGATGGCTCCAGTACGGGGAAGCAGCACCAACAGGACGTGGATGCGGCGCTATCTACCATAATCCTCTGCGCCAGAGGGATGCTAGAACAGGGCCGGCACAGCCACTTTCACCAGGGGATATTGTATGCCTTCCGCGCCAACGTGAGACCCAGCGATCGAGAGCTGGTCGATAGGCATCTCCAGGAAGTGGCGACTGCTACAGATGTGGTTGATGACAAGCTGCTGACGCAGATCCAGTCGATTCTGCCGGTCAATGTCATTAGCATTGCTGACGACGTCAAAGGTAAGGAACTTGGCAAGGTAATCGAGGGACTCGTCAATCTCTCGACGGCCCCTGATGACGGAGACAGCTCGTCGTCTTTGGTCAGTTGAATAGCAATAGAGGGGTAGAATTTAATGTTCGATACAGGGTACAAAGTCATTCCATTAGAGCAGTACCATCCACTAGGATTTTTCCCTCCTTAGTCGACCCCTCATACACTAAGTAAACCTACGTTGTTGACTGAAAAGAACTAAGCAAAAAGGCGATGTATTAGCTGTTGTCGAATCCAGTATCCCAGTTTGAATTATGCAGACAGAGCCAGAGTCTTATAGAGGCTGTAAATAGGTAGGTGCCTTCTTAGCCTACTAGTAGGGTTAGAGAATCCCAAAGGAAGAGAGAAACGGCTCTCCCGCAACGTTGATGAAGAGGAGGTTTAGAAGGACCTTCTTACGTTTGTTTTCGGTTGCACCCTTGGTTGGGACGTCCATGGACAACTGTACGTGGCATATTGGCACGTCTACGAGAAACTGTTGAGAAAATTCCCGTTAATTTAACGCCTCTAGTTGCCTATTAATTGTCTCCAATATTAAATTCTTTTGCTGGCCCGGCACTTGGAGCAGTCGCGCTACAGCTGACTTAAATGGCTGACCTGACCTGGCTTGCCTGGTCACCTGGGGTGTATTGTGTGTGGCCTGGGAGAAAGACAATTATTCCGGGACTTTTCTTGTCAGACTGATTTAGGAGCCTCTTGGCCTTTCTTGTTAACCTGGTAACCATGTGCCTCTGATGCCACTGCCGTAGCTGAGATCAAATATCGAGCGTATGTGTCGGGTGGTGCTGGGAGCGCTTGGTCGTAGGCGAATCGATTTTCATCTCGAAAGCAAAGTGGATTGTCAATGCCAATGCGGTTACAAGACAATCCATCTGTGGCCTGGGTGAAAAGGATACTTGGTTTTCTGAATTTTTCGGATCATCATGACGCACAAGCTCGAAAAAACAGCTCGAGACTGGACTTGACCAGTAACTAACGCAACGGCCGTCAGGTTATAAGGTATGTCCAGGCAACGGGAGCCACCACTCCAGCTACCACAAAACATCCAACATTTTGTCGCTCCCGACCTTTCAGGACTAAAAATGCCCCTAACGATGCTCAAAAATGTGCGGGTGTTTGACGGGCGTGTGTTGGGCACATCCTCGAACGTATTATTTCAAAACAGCCCCGGCGATGTCGTCAGCATCGATCTCGCAGGGACCGAAGAGGCCCAGGCAGACAATGTTATCGACGGTGGTGGGTGCACCCTCATGGCCACATTCATAGATGCCAAGATCGACGCCGGGGCCGCCGATTCGGCGTTGGAGACCTTCGCTTCATTCGGTGTAGGGACAGTCATTGACCTCAGCAGCAGCTCGACCGATGCGCAAGCGATGCGCCTTGCGTCCTCCGCGGACGAATCCCTGCCCACCTACTACTCCTCCGGGGCGACAGCGGTGGCCAAGGGCTGCGAATCAAGCCGATTTCCGATACACTCGTTCGAGACGGTGGACTCGCCTGAGGAAGTGGAAGCGTTCGTCAATGCTCGGATCGACGGGCCCGAGAAAGCCGACTACATCATGGCCGTGTGCGACGCGCCTTGTCTCGAGGACCACCTCCTCGCCGCACTGGTCAACGCGACGCATCGCCGCGGCAAGGTAGCCGCCGCCCAGGCCGCCAGCATACGCGGCTACGAGCGGGCGCTGCGGGCGGGCTTCGACATGATCACAAAGGTACCTTTGGACGGGACGCTGAGCGAAGAAATCGCGCTGGAAATGGCTGCCAGGAAAGTCATATGTATACCCACGCTATGCATCCTGGAAAAGTTTACACAGCAGTTGCAGCGAGAAGCAGAAGAAGAAGAAGAAGGAGCCTCGGCCGCTTCTGTAGCGAGAACGCCGATAAGCCCCTCGCGGCATAGCTTTGGCGACGCCTTATCCGCGGTGAAGACCCTCCACGAAGCGGGCGTCGCCATATGCGCGGGTACCGGCGCCAACCCGAGCCAAGAGATGCCTGTCTCTATCGGGGAGAGCATACACACGGAGATGGAACTCCTCGTCAAAGCCGGCATGTCAGAGTTGGAGGCCTTACGGGCCGCCAGCTACGGCAGCGCAGAGACGCTCGGCTTCAAAGCGCCAGGCATGCTACAAGTTGGACAGCGGGCAGATCTCGTGCTGCTCGATGGAAACCCGCTCGAGGACATCAGGAACACAAGACGTATACGGAGAGTGTGGCTCAGAGGCATCGAGATTGTCAGCAGGACAGATTGATTACAAGCCCGAAGGTCTCTGTGAGACAGGCCGCGGACCTTGGAGGCTACGGGAGTTATATCCAACTCGCCCGGCAGAGGCCTAGGAAGCTCAGTCATTTTCTGGTACGTGTATCCCCCTTTGCCCCCTTTTCTTGCCTCGCACAACAGTTCTATACTGTTGTGCATAGTATATCCCATATTCATTATGGAAACATGCTGCCAGAACAGCTTAACACTATCGTAACTATAAGGTAGGTGCCTTTACCTTCCCTTCTCTGCATTAATTAAGCTACACCGAGCCGATGTTCAGAAATATGGGGACTCCACTTATTTCACTCATTTCAGGCGGGAGGGACTTCTCTTACCCATTTTCCATTTCCCGGTGACGCGGTGCTTTGTCACATATCGATGACCCCTACATCAGTGCCTCATCGTTCCTCGCTTTGGAAAAGCTACCGTAGCTAGAGTTACCTTAGCCTTGTGTCAAAATGATGATAGCAACTCTCGTAAATTCGCCTCATCAATTCCGTCAATTGCATTGCCCGTCTGAATTAGATTATAATTGAGTTGTTTTATACGGAGTGCTTTACACTATGCGAAAAGAGAAAAGGCAGCGCGAGTTCATCTGTGCCACACCTTGACAAGTCTACGGGCGATGCGACGGATCCTCCCCAAGGCATCTTCAATTCCTGACCCTACAGCCTTCTCTGGCCCGTCCGCCCCGTCGCCGTCCACGGGTCGATACGGTGCTGGTCGAGCGATAGTTGCTTGTACAGGTAGGTGTAGACCACAAACCAAATTGCCTCGCGACAAGTCCAGTCTATATAAACTAACCCAATAATGGCCGGTCAGCATGTAGGCGAAGGAAAATCAAGGTAATCTGGCCCATTACGGATTCGAGAGCAGTAACAAAAGCTTACAAGCACCTACCAGTGCAGTGCGCACCGCCCAGCGTGCAAACAATGCATTGCGATCGGGAAAAGGTGCGAATATGCGACGCCAGAAGGTATGACCTCACGGGAAGCAGATCTCAGACAAATTGCGAGCCTATCGACATCGAACCAGACCCTCCGAACAGCATTCGGACTATTGCGAGAGGGACCGCCCGAGGCATCGCTCGAGATCATTCGCAGGATTCGAGGTGCCCCGAACTTGGACGAAGCCCTTGCTCCCGTAGCCGATGCCGCTTTGCTGCTACCAGCCAATCCGACATGTAAGACAAGCAAACCCTCCTCCAGACTGCAGTGGAAGAGTCTTTCCCGTCTGATAACCCTTATACAATGCCAGGGGGTTCGTTTCCTCACCCGGCGCATGGCCCCTCATCGGTCGTAGCCCCTACGGCCTGGAAAGTGTCAGTCGATACCCAAGCTATCTTCTCTACCAAGCTGCCAAGTGCTCACACAAGCGACGACCAGTCCGAGTTCTATGCGAGACCACATCGCAGAACTCCCTCTATCTCGATGGACTTCTTTCATTCAAGATAATGTAGTCCTCACGCATCTACTCAATCTATTTTGGACCTGGGACCATATGGCGAGCAGACTCGTGGACAGGGCCGCCTTTACAAAGGACCTACAATCGTACGAAAGCGGAGACTCTCAGTATTGCTCGAGACTCCTGGTGAACTCGCTGCTTGCAGTTTCTTGCGTATGATGCTCTCAGTTCCGATGGCGTAGGACTGCAAAAGCTAACATGCTCTCGCGAATTCCCAGTTACATCTGCGGGCAGGCGACGTCGAGATCAGCCAGGCCCAACCGCGCCGCGCTGTCGGCAGGGGCTTTGCAGATGAAGCACTTCGCCTCGTTGACCTCAACCGCCCGTCACAATCCCTTGCGATCATACAAGGGACTGCTCTACTATGGATATACGAGCAGAATGCCGGAGACAAGACCACAGCAGCACGACTCTCAGCTTTTCTGTCGGAGTGCAATATGGATACCATACTCGGAGGCCCAGCCTTCCCTGTCAGCCTGATGGGGCAGTCCGCGGGTGATTGGAGAGCAAACTCGGCGATTTCTTGGGGATTTTACAATTTCGAGGCGTAAGCTTTTCTCCTTCGAGGCGTGACCTCCCTTCGCTTATCACACGCTTAGCATGGTTGCCATCTTTCTCCACCGTGCGATGGGCGTGCGAAGACCCGTCGGCACTACCTTTGGTCTAGCCGATCCATCTGCCGAGATGAGCCCTGTCCGGGAAAGAGCGGCGTGGACGCCGTATCCAACCAGATCGCAAGCGCAGAGGTCCTTTGTGGCGGAAATATTCGCTGCGGAATGCTCCCTTGCTATGCTTATAGAAAAGGCCACCCTCCTGCTCGAGCAGCCCGGGAGTGAAGCCGCCACCTCAAGCGAACAACGGAAGCTCGTAGAGGAAATAAAGGCCTGGAGGACAAGCCTTCCACCTCAAATAAGCATATATAGAAGTACACTCCCCTCGGCGACATTCATGATGTAAGTCGTCAGCCCCGTTCCTGCTGGATGTTGCGGAATAGTGAAGCTGATCGACTCGTTTCGCCTCTTCTCAAGGGTAACATATGACATGCTCCTGCTCAGAGTCCTCGAGACCTCGGGCTATGATGGTGTACGACTGCCGGGGGAGGACAGCCTCTTGCAGCAGCAGACTGTTAGCTGCGCTCTGTCCATTACCTCCCGACTGTGGGACTATCACGAAGCTCACGGATCGCGTCTCGAATACTGGCTTGCGCACGCAAGCTTTTTGGCCGCCAGGGCACTGGTCCCCACCTTAAAATCGTGGATACCCCAGATAGAGAGCTTCGAAAAGGCTTGCCAGTTGCTGTTTGACGTGACCGACTATCTCCCCGTTGCCAAGGATCTCCTCCTTACCATCAAGCGACTTATCCTGAGAGAGAGGATACAAGCCCCGAGCGGGGCCGCCAGAATCTTTGCGCGTCTGGCGCCACGGACCGAGAGGACTATCATCAGGAATGTGCGAATGATCACACCCGGGTCGAATGCACCCTACACGCTCGTTATGGGGGATGCTGTGTTTTCCAATGTGATACTTGATATCGATAGCCTCAGGCTGGATAATTAGCGGCCCTGGTAACCCTGCACAGATGTTGCAGATTGGAACAAAACGCCAGTGGATATGAAATCCAGCACTTGTGGTAAGGTACCTACATAGCATCGGGGGAAATCCTTTCGTAGGAAATATCTAAGGGAGGCCATACCGTAGCATCTAGGCCCAAATAGATAAGTATAACTAGGTATCCATAAATACTATGATTTATCGGTTATTTGGCTTAGGCGAATTAGAAAGCTGACTTCGGAAGGCCCAGTTGACTGTTGGGGTAATTAAGTTACCTATCAAACCGGATATATAAGGTACCTTAGATACCATAATTTTCAGGTTCAGCTTCCACGTTTTAGTGAAAAGGCTATTTTAGACCGAGTGACTAAATGACCTAATTACAGTGCGAGTGTTCCTCATGCTGTATCCTCTTCCGGACGTGTCTGTACCGTAACGGGAGTTTCTGTAACGGCGAAATGATTGTCGGATAATTTTTAATTAGCCAACTCTTGCACACTTTACGTCAACGCTTCAGGGTCGGAAGTCCGCAGTCTGAACTATCTTTCCAGTCGTCAGCGAAATCGCTTCTCGTTGTTGACACATCGAATTCCCAGCGAGCAGCCCTTTAGCCTTTTCGCCGAACTGTCGCTACGCTGTGCGCCGTACCGCGACGAATATATGTGCTCTGCCTAGGTAAGGTAGGTAGTTGACAATGTATACCACTTCACGCCACTCTTCCACGTGACATGTTCCGGTGCCGCCTGTCAGCCTTGCCCAATCCTCGGCCGCCGCTTCCACGATGATGCCCAATGCCTCGTTCAACCTGTCCGCCAGGAAGCAGATCTCTTCTGCGCGTTCAGTTTCTCGTCCAGATATCGACATCGACCTCGATGGACCGTCGGTCTCAGTTTCCTACCCAACCTCATTCGATAACAAACCCCGCCTAAAACGATGCGACTCCTAGAGTGCATCGACGGCAAGTTTAAGCTAACAGACGACCTGGTTCGCAATATACCCCGCTATGCTATTCTTTCCCACACGTGGGGCCCAGACACCGAAGAGGTCACCTTCAAGGACTTAGTCGACGGTGCAAAGGAGGATAAGATTGGCTACCAGAAGATCAGATTCTGCGCAGAACAAGCGAGCCGCGATGGCCTCCAATACTTCTGGGTGGATACTTGCTGTATCGACAAAACGAACAATAACGAGCTGTCTACGGCAATTAACTCCATGTTCCGCTGGTACCAAAATGCGGCTCGATGCTATGTGTACTTGTCAGACCTGACAGTTTCTGGCTACGAAAAGGGCCAGCAGCTTGAACCTGGATGGGAATCAGCCTTTCGAACGCACAGGTGGTTCACTCGGGGCTGGACGCTTCAAGAACTTCTAGCTCCAGCATCGGTTGAGTTCTTCACACAGGATGGCCGGCGGCTTGGCGACAAGAGGTCTCTCGAGCAAGATATCCAGAAGCAACGGGGATCGCGGTTTCTGCACTCTGGGAACGCGACCTTTCTCGGTTTGACATCGAGGAGCGGTTCAGATGGGCGACAACACGGCAGACCACCCACGAGGAAGACTGGGCGTATTGTCTTCTAGGCATTTTCGGTGTCTTCATGCCACTTATATACGGAGAAGGAAAGAAAAATGCAGTCCGCCGGCTCAGAGAAGAGATCTCCAAGGCCATGAACGGTACGCCTAGCCTCCGAGATTGTTTTTCTGCACTCTGTGTTTGTTCTTCTTTCAATCCACCTTGACTAGTTACCTTGAAGCTGAAAGTTATCCTTGGACGGTGCGACCAGAGCAAAATCTTTCTGCCAGTGCCGAGGGCATAAGCAAGCGCTGCCTCGCCGACCTCCGAGTGACGGATCCCCGCGACGACAAGAAGCGCATCCAGGACACCAAGGGCGGATTGCTGAAAGACTCGTACCGCTGGATCCTCGACAATGCCGACTTTCGACGATGGCGGCGCGACGTGGACAGTCGACTACTTTGGATCAAGGGCGATCCCGGCAAGGGGAAGACGATGCTCCTGTGTGGCATCATCGACGAGCTGTTGTCTGCCGGCGAGACTCACGATAGAGTCCTGTCCTACTTCTTCTGCCAGGCTACCGACGCGCGTATCAACAACGCGCTCGCCGTGCTTCGCGGCCTGGTCTACCTGCTCGCCAGTCAGCGGCCGTCGCTGGTCCAGTACATACAGAAGAAGTATGACGACGCGGGAAAGGCGTTATTTGAGGACACGAACGCGTGGGTGGCGCTCTCTGAGATCTTGGCCGAAATGCTCCGTGACCCTAGCCTGGAAGGAGCATATCTGGTTGTCGACGCGCTTGACGAGTGCGTTGGGGACCTGCCAGCGTTACTCGACCTCATCGTCCGGGTGTCGGCTCCGCGTGTTAAATGGATCGTCTCGAGCCGCAACTGGCCGCAGATCGAAGAGCAGCTGTGTGCGGCCGGACAGACGCTGTCTCTGGAGCTGAACGCCGACTCCGTGGCTACCGCCGTCGCCGTGTATATCCAATACAAAGTGGGTGATTTGGCGAAGCGGAAGAAGTACCGTCCCGAGACGCGAGAGGCCGTACAGCACTATCTGTCCTTGAACGCGCAAGACACATTCCTCTGGGTGGCCTTAGTCTGCCAGGAGCTCGGCAAGGTCTCCCAGCGTAAAGCCGTCACCGAGATGGGCCGATTTCCTCCCGGCCTTGACGCCATGTACAGCCAAATGCTGGCTCAGATATGCGAAGGGGGTGATGCTGTGCTCTGCAAGAGGATACTTGGTCTTGTGGCAACCTGTTATCGTCCCGTCTCGCTGGAGGAATGTGCTGCGCTAGCCGAGACGCCGGAGGAGACGATTGGCGATATCGAATCTATGCAAGAGATTGTTGGGCTATGTGGTTCGTTTCTGACGATTCGAGACAGCATTGTCTCCTTTGTGCATCAGTCAGCCAAGGACTTCTTGCTGACGACCGCATCCTCTGAGATCTTTCCTTTTGGGATGGGAGAGATACACCATACGATCTCGTCGCGGTCGCTTGATATTTTGACTGCAACACTACGGCGCGATATATATGACCTGAATCATCCAGGGTTCACCATCGATCAAGTTAGTGTACCGGACCCAGACCCATTAGTCACTGCACGTTACTCATGCGTCTATTGGGTTGATCATCTGTACGACTGTGATCCCAGCAATAAGGCGAACAAAGACCTCCGGGACGAGGGTTCCGTCGATAAGTTTCTTCGTCGGAGCTATCTTTACTGGCTCGAGGCTCTCAGCCTTCTTAGGAGTATGCCAAAAGGTATACTTTCGATGACAAAGCTAAACAGTATACTTCAGGTTAGACCAATTCACCCGTACCTAAGGCTGTGTTAACCTTGCTTTAGGGACAGAAATCCCAGCTCGCCGGCTTCGTTCAAGATGGAAGCCGATTCGTCCAATACCATAAAACGGCTATCGAGAACTGCCCTCTTCAAGTATACGCTTCAGCACTTATATTCAGTCCGACCAACAGCGCAACAAGACTTCAGTTCAAAAAGGAAGAGCCAGAATGGATTATCAGAAAACCGGCCATGGCAGATAATTGGAGCGCCTGCCTAAAAACGCTCGAGGGCCATAGCGGGTGGGTCAACGCAGTGGCCTGGTCCCACGATGCTACCCGGCTCGTATCGGCATCGAGCGACAAGACGGTTAAGATCTGGGATGCGGCGACAGGCCAGTGTATATTGACGCTCGAGGGCCATAGTGGTTGGGTTAGTGCTGTGGCCTGGTCAGACCACCACGATGCTACCCGGCTCGCATCGGCATCGAGCGACAAGACAGTTAAGATCTGGGATGTGGCAACAGGCCAGTGTATATTGACGCTCGAGGGTCATAGCGGTTCGGTCAGGGCAGTGGCCTGGTCAGACCACCACGATGCCAGCCGGCTCGCTTCGGCATCGGGCGATATGACGATTAAGATCTGGGATGCAGCGACAGGCAAGTGTATATCAATGCTTAAAGGCCACAGCGGTTCGGTCAACGCAGTGGCTTGGTCCCACGATGCTACCCGGCTCGTATCGGCATCGGACGACAAGACGATTAAGATCTGGGATACAGTGACAAGCCAATGTATATCGACGCTTGAGGGCCATAGAAGTTGGGTTAATACAGTGGCCTGGTCCCACGATGCTACTCGGCTCGCATCGGCATCAGACGATATGACGATTAAGATCTGGGATGCAGCGACAGGCCAGTATATATCGACGATCAAGGGCTATAGCAGTTGGGTTATCACAGTGGCCTGGTCCCACGATGATACCCGGCTTGCATCGGCATCGGACGACAGCACGGTTAAGATCTGGGATGCAGTAATTGGCCAGTATATATCGACGCTCGAGGGCCATAGCAGTTGGGTCAGCGTAGTAGCCTGGTCCCACGATGCTACCCGGCTCGCATCGGCATCGGGCGATATGACGATTAAGATCTGGGATGCAGCGACAGGCAAGTGTATATCGACGATTGAGGGCTATAGCGGTTTGGTCAGGGCAGTGGCCTGGTCCCACGATGCTACCCGGCTCGCATCGGCATCGGACGACAAGACTATTAAGATCTGGGATGCGGCGACAGGCCAGTGTATATCTACGCTCAAGACTAACTGTGTCCATGATTACCTTGAATTTGATAGATCTAACTCTGATCTTCTACATACCGACGCTGGAACGTTCGAAATACAGTCTGTCGCCACTTTTTCGCAGTTAGGTCCCATCTCTCTTGATCATGCCTCTTCGTCATCCGCTGTCAGCTATAGCCTGAATCCCGATGGCCGCTGGATTACATATCAAGGCAAAAATCTGCTGTGGCTACCGCCCGAGTATCGGTCAGAATCTTCAGCCGTATCTGGAACATCTCTGTCGCTCGGCTGTTGGTCTCGCTGCGTTTTAATATTTGACTTTGCAAAGAGCAATTCGATTTCCCAGCAAGCACAGTGACAACGCCTTGTCCTCTGGTACCTTGGCTTATACTAGATGCAACAGGGTGTCATATTGTGGGTGCATCCAGTAATTTCCTTGTACAATATGATCTTCCTTCTCTCTATTTTCCTTTCATAGCGTGTCACATTAAAGGGTGTGGGAAGACGGGTTAATCAATAGAACTTGACTTACGTTCTGTCGCTTTCGAGATATTCTATGATTCGTAATCACTCTGGTACATTTGTGAAAACCTGAATGTGTTGCATACCTATTTAAACCGCATCCACTGATTCTGAAGCGGCGTGAGGCGTTAGTTAACGGCTCCAATTGTTGATGCACATATCTATCTGCGTCCGCTCGACAGTAGCTGCAGGTTGGTGCTTGATTCGTCTTGCAAAGAAACCTTCATCACTTTCTTCAGCCCGCAAAGCTGCAACCGCCAGCAGGCAAATCGGTGAGGGTAGTCCCGTGACAACGAAGGAGCTCTTCTAGAACAACTTATTTGATGGCACGTAACGCGGCTTCATGTACGTAGTACACACCTCTGCGCTCCGATTTCTCAACTGCCTGTCATCCCTATGGGCGCAGGGGCTGCAAACCGTACCCTAACGCTCAATTGAATACAGTGTGACTAGGCCTCACTGCGACTTGCTTGAAATTATTTCAAAGTTTAAGCAGCGGAAGTCGCTGAACCTGAAACTTACTGTATACTAAAATATAAATAATATTTATTATTTTCCTCTATACATGTGGCACCTGACTAAGGTAACCAGATCTAAGGTACCTCGGTATCAAATACTTCTGCTGGGATCTCAGGAGGCAGGGCTACCAACCGTCAGAGTGACGTCAGAGTTCTTGCACTTCCACTACTACAACGCTACACTACCAGAGTTCTACCTTCAAGCGTAGTCTACAGCGAAGCTACTCCCCTATCAGATTTCTGGCCTGTTGAGATAGAGGTCACAGAAGATGCAACCACATGAGCGGACGTACCGCTCTCTCCTCCCCGCGGAGAGCCTATCTGCGTTTCCGGGTAACCTTGACTCAGGTTCGAGGCAAATACCCATCGAATCCGACCTACAGTCGCGTTCTAAGCGAGGAACCAACCAGAGATGGGCGTGCGACAGCTGCCGCACAAGAAAGATCGCCGTACGCCAATTACCAGTGCCTATTTCTGCTTCATTAGCCCTGCGCCTTTATACGGCAATTTTCAAACTCAAACCCCTCCCACCCAACGATTTGCCTTGTGATGTGTTTGAACAGAAGCTAATGCAGAAGAAACAGTGTGATGGTCAACTGCCAGCATGTACTGCTTGCAGGCGGCAGGGAAAGTCCGAGTGCATGTACCCAAAGCGAGGAAGCTTGCCAGACGAGGAGGCACTCTACCAGATTGACGAGCTGAAGATGGAGAATCGAGAGCTGAGGGAACGACTGCAAGAAGCAGAGCGACTTGTCAATCTTCTGCGGTCCAATCAGGAGTTCCGGTCTCTGGAGGGCGCTGGACACCGCAGTTACGGCAACCGCCCAGCCGTGGCGTCTCGAGGAAGCGGTGAATCGTCTGCCCCTGGGCCTGGGCCTGGAGACGAAGCCCAGGAGCCAGTCGACCGGAGCATCTTGCCACCCATCCAATCGAGTTTCGAATTCGAGCTAATGGCTCGGCATCCAATATCATACCCCACGTTAGTCCCGGTAGAGGCAGCTCATATTCCACTAAAGATGTTATTCAGGCCCGAGTTGGCTCTGTCAGAGAGGCTTCGTAGGGATGATAGGTAAGCATCATCTTCATTTACATGGCCAAGCATACCCCAACAGGAGAGAAGAACTGTGCTGGCATGTACTTTGATCATCTGCGCGCTGCTGCTTTGCGCAACTAAGCTAAATAATCAATATCTTAGCGCGACCTGGAACAGTGGCGTTCCGGGGGATGACCACGAGTCTCTTCTCACAAAGAGCATCAGGCGTAGAGCTCCGAATGACGAAACATCACCCCGAAAGCTCGATTCAGCTACAGGATCGTCGTTCTGCGACGAGAGGCTTGACCAGCTTGTGATCTCGACGTGGACCAAGGTTCCCGTAACCAACGAATTTGCGGCTAGGGCCGTCTCACTGTATCTTGAGACGGATCATCCGCTGCTTGGGCTTTTTGACGCTGATTTGTTTCTGGAAGACCTTGTTAATGGCCAGATAAATTTCTGCTCGCCACTTCTTGTTAATGCTTTGCTTTGCTGGGCATGTGTAAGTTTTTTGGTCCCAAGATGTTTTTTTTACTACATCCTGGCTTCCGGGGAGCCATGGCCGCCCTGGCACTTTGACCAAACCATCATCTTGCCTTAATACCTGATTCGCATCTGTTGGCCGTAGATCATACCAATAACGATGACGGGCCAGGAAGGAGGCGGGATTCTATTCTATACTATCTCCGGCCCATAGGCATCTGCTGACCCGATTTAGCAAGCGTATAGCTATGCTCAGCCGGAATCTGGCGGCCTATCCCGGCTTTTCTATGTCGAAGCAAACGAACTTTGGCACCAGAATGAGGTTCACACACTTACGGCCGTCGCTGCTTCGGCCTTGCTGAGTGTTGCCGCGTCCTGTCTTGGTGATGCCGCACACTCGAAGGAATTCCTCATGGCGGGGAGCACTATGGGGAAGAATCTGGGACTCTTTGGTGTGCCAGAGGGCGGCTCAGCAAAGGCATGGCTCGGCCATCATCATGACTGGGTCAGAGGCACATCCCATACGGCTTGGGGTGTTTTCAATCTAATTACGTCAGTACCGCCTACGCCTTCTCCCTTGATGGGACTCTTGTCTTGAAACTTTACCCTGCGTCTTTTCAGTCTGGATTGATCCCGATACTCTCTAGGTTTCAAGGTCTCCATTTCCATACCATGTATATTGAATCACCGCCTCGACTTCCTCTACCTGGCGATGGACGCACCAACGACGCTGTGCATAGCAGTCCGAACCTCACCACCGCCAGCGATAGCAAGCTAACCGAGTTTCATCCTCTTCCAGCATACATGGGGCCGACGTTCACGGCACTTTGCGGACTGTGGTCTATTGCTCACGACCTCATCCGGGCATATTACGACGGCGAAGACGCCAACGCGCCGATACTGAACGCACAGCTCGAGACTGCCGAGGGCTTTTTCCGTAGACTCCTAGCGTGGGCAGACAGTCTGCCGTTGGAGTTAGTCAGAGGAGATCAGTCGACGCATCATGCCACCTTAGCCCAGTAAGTGACTATGTTTTCTTCCTATGAAGCTCGGGGCACAGCAGAAGCAGCCAAGAACTGCGCTTTTCCAGAAATTGAACATCACAGCACGAGTTCCAAACTCCTAGAGCATGCGGTATCTCACTCTAGCCAGTAGTCGGTCATGGTGGACAAGCTTAACCCTCCCCGAGCCCTGCAGTCAAATTTACCAACGCAACCCTGGTGCTAACACGTCGTGATTGTTCCTAGCATATACTACCACGCTATCACCATCGACATATTCCGCCCTTTCATGCAGACCTCCGAGAGGCACACGAAACTCCAAGGCTTCGTCTCCGAGAACGCCACACCCGATGCGGTCTACACGGCATCCGTCCAACAACTCCTCCGGCTGACCCTCGTCTACCTATTCCGCTTCCCCAGTTCTCATTATACTTTCCTCTGGCACACAGCCCTCTTATACGTGGCTAATGCGGTGCTCAGCTGCGAGGTGGCAGCCGCAGAGACCAACTGCCGTACCTGGTTCCAGCTGTGCCTGGAGGGCTACCGCAGCATGGCCCCGAGCTTCCCGATCGTCGAGGGCATCGTCCAGGGCCTGCTCAGCATGGCCATGCGAGCCGGCATCGTGTCGCCCAAGGAGGCGGAAGAAACCATACAGCAGTTGCGCGCGGGGATGCTAGCGGGCTCGGCGGAAGTGATGAAAGGAGGGTTGATGCTCGACCTGGACCAGTCGATGCGCTCGCCACTCACGTCGCAGCTGGGGCCGTTGGCGACCCTGTTTGACGAGCAGCTGATGTTTGACGAGTTCTTGAACACATCAGACAGGGACTACGAATGACAAGGCATAAAGCGCTAAAGAAATCAGTAATCAGTATCACCCGTATCAGTGGAAGTAATGTATGAATTGCCATACACGTGAATGTCGGAGCGTGACGTTTAGTGCGGGAGTAGAGTCTGGGTAGCAGCTCTAATCTGCGAGCCACAGTAGATCGTTATACGTTCCACATCGACAGGTGAGGAGGGTACATGCGAGATCTGCTGACAAGTTGTCGTTGAAAAGCTGTCGTTATGGGTGAAATTGGCGGCCCATGTTCCTAGCATGGTCTATTACCACAGAGGACAAGAAAAGCCCTCGGCACTTGAGTACTTTTGCTTTTCGGTAGATAATAATTCGGTAGATAATAATTCACGAGAGAGAGAGAAAGAGAGAGAGCACATGTATGGATCACAGCCGAGAATGGTTCGATTCATGCTGCAGAATTGGTTGGTACAAGCTCCCAATGAATCTACCTTGGGCACCTCTGTTCCGGTCCAAATTACATACAACAGTTCCATATCTCTCTTCTCTCTTTGCTCTCTGGGTATTCACTCCCTGGGTATTCTCATTTGCAATTTTGACTCCTTCCCTCCCTTCTGCTCCCTTCTGTGTGACATGCTGCTCACATCGTAGGCCGAAACAAAAATAGCAGCTTGCTTCCTTCCGTCCCTGGCTGCCGGCTCCGTCTTGAGGACGAGCACAACTTCCTCGACAGCCTTCCGAGCTGGGGGACATTTGTTGTTTTCCACCACAGCTCGCGCGTTGAAAATAAACAAATAAAATGAGAGACCGTAGCCTCTGACATGAAAGAAATCTGGGGGTATCGCTGTTGGTTGCACGCATCCGTTGAAACACAAAGACTAGTTTTGCAAAAGCAAAGGAACCTGATGGACAAAAACAAAAGAGAGATGAAAAAACGGGTTGCCAGGCTTGCTTCAAAAGACGCACACACACACATGCTATTGATCGACTACCGTTGGCTTGAAACGCTGGTGGGAAGAGAGATCCCATCAGAGTCCTGCCTTGTAGAACGGCACGCACTGCTCCGATGTCTCGGCGTCGGGAGAGTATACCGACCAAGGTACTCCGGCGGCAAAGATATCGGATTGAGCAACGGCTGATTATGCACCGTTCTCGTCGGGATTCATCTGCGGCTGGGCCGGCGGGTGCGGCTGCTGCTGTCCCTGCGGCGGCGGGTGCGCTTCGGCGATGAGAAGGTCTTCGTAGGCGGCGATCTGCAGGGCGAGCTGCTTCGCGGCGACGTCGATGGCCATGAGCTGGCGCGTGCGCCGGTCGGCGCCGCGGACCTCGCTCATGGCCTGCTCGATGCTGTAGCGGAGGTTGGGGTCGGTCGTCATGGAGTCGGTGCTCATGCCGACTGCCGCCAGCTGCGCCGTGGGCATCTGCTGCTGCTGGTGATGGTGGTGCTGCTGGGGGGCGGGCGGCGTCGCCAGGATGGTCTGGGACAGCGCGAAGTGATTGGGGGTATGGTCGACCACGCGGGCTGGGACGCCTGCCATGAGATG
>FTLB01790284.1_pt1 | contig 17539 bp, 13 predicted proteins | sample 1658291 | NCBI WGS metagenome assembly FTLB01 (sample SAMEA3914812, study PRJEB12502) | metagenome | biome: forest; material: soil | place: Canada | collected 2011-07-07 | depth 0.1 m
GCGGCTGCTTTGTTCTCCAGCTCCCTTCGTCTGGCGAGCAGGCTCTTGAACGCGCCCAAGCACTGCACTAGACTCTCCTCGTCGTGAGCACAGAATCGATAGCTCCTCTCGTCCGTAATGATCTGCATGCAGTGCTTCTTGGTCCGGCTGATGGGGTCCAGGTCGACAACGTTGACGATTGAGCCAAGCTGTAAGATGAAGGAAGCGGTATACTCGGACTCGTCCTTGTACAGGATCAGATTCCTAGGTCGGAGCACCGCCCAAGAATCTTTCCACTGCTTCACGCCACCTTTGCTGCGCAGGAGCCACATCCAGCCCTGCCAGATGACGCGGTCCGGGACCTGTTCGATGTTGAGGCCGCTCAGCTGGCTTCCGTTCCGCACATCATTTGTCGGTCGGTCTGGGTTGGCCGAAGTCGAAGCGGGTGGTGATTGCGCCGCAAGGCTCTCGATGGAAGCACCATGAACGCGCGGCTTGCGCGTATCCGTATCCGAAAGATCCGAGTGCGAAGCCATCTCGTTCCCCGAGAGGCCAGAGTAGTCAACATGGGAGATGCGGCGTCCGGGCGACATTAATAATATCGGCATCCGTTGTTCGTTCGGCTCCGGCGAGCTTGCCCCGAAACGCTCCTGCTCCAAAGGCAGGGGCTTCGTGCTGGCGAGCCTCATGTAAGACTGGCGTCGCACAGCCGGGCTCGCAAGAAACATTTCCTCCTCCTCCTCTTCTATCCTAGCATCCTGCCTGATCAGATCAACCCATTCGTGAGCATCCTTCAAGGTCGGCGCTTGAAAATGGAAATTCTTGGCCGGGGAGAAGAGCCCGAATATATTCTCGCGCTTCTGCTTTGGGTCTTTGAGCAACGTCACGGCGGTCAAGTCGGACAAGTAAATTTTGTGCCTCAGCTTGTCCTCCTTGTCGGATTTGTATATCGAGAGCGTGTTCGGGCGCAGTACGAGGTAGATCGATTTCCACGTCTGCGAAGCTGGTCAGTCACACTCGAACACCGCGAGAAACGGGCTGGTAAGGGCTACCTTGGTCTTCTGGGTGCGTTTCTGCACATAGCCGCACTTGATGACACGGTCGAACTCGAAGCTACCATTCTGGTTCACGGGCGAGAAGGAATCCAGTACGATGTGGTTTCGCAGCTTGCCGATCGCGTCGCCAAGGGGTTTAGCGCTCGCTGGCAGGGCCAGTGGCCGCGTTTGTGTCTGCACTGCTACCATTGTGCCAAGTCAGAGCGGAGCGCGATCGAGGTCGCGCAGGTCGTCGGGGGTTGGGAGGTTTGACAGCAGCAGAGAGGAAGAGCTTTCGTGAAGCGTGACAAGCACTAGTTCACAGCTCTGCCGCGTGGTGTATCGCTGCCGGATCCAGCGCCAGAGGGAAGCATCGAATTGGAAGCAGATCACAGCGAGCTTCGTCGAATGGCCAAGTGGCCAGTGGGTGGAAAGAAAAAGAAAGGGAAAAAGGAAATGTCGAGAGGCCCCGAGAAGCGGTCTGGGATGTGCTGATAGGTGTCAAGAGCTGGGCAGCACTCCCAAAGGCGCGGAAGGTGGTGGTTAAGGAACAAAGAGGGAGACTACCGTAGGGAGATAGGTATATCGAAGATGTCGGAACGAGAAACCCCACCGTAAGAAGCTTCGAGGTCGGCTTTGGCGTCAGACACACTAGAAACTCGGCAGCCCGCACCAGGGAGATTGAAGCGATTGGTATTCCGGCAACCACCAGAAGGCAAGGTACCGGCGCCAGGGGAGGCTGTACCACGGTCGTGGATCGACCAGTTTTGGGGCCGATGCAAGGGAGGTGGTGTGAGCGAAACCACAAAATGGTAGTCGCGGAGAAAGAATGGGCAGGTCCAAGCAAAAAAGTGTGTCCTGGTGCAGTAGTCTGCGAGAGTCAGTTGATGATATCCTCCAGAGGGACGTAACCCCCTCTCAACGAGGTCCAATACACTTGTAAAATCACGACCCTGTGCTTTGCCGTAATTGATATGCCGGGATGTCGGTATTAATTCTTAATTAATTCTTTTTTTTTGGTATACCCTCTCAAGGCTCTGCAATCTTTCCGTCTCCCTATTCATCTCCACTTGGGCTGTTACTTCGTGGAGCTTGACCAGCGCCCCATGCGATCGATCCAGGGGCCGCTTATCCTCTAACGTACCAAGCGTAGTAGGTAAAAGCAAGCGGCAAATACAAGAAATATGGACCAGGCGCTTACATAGTGTGCGTTCGCGCGGGCCGTTCTACGTCGTCGCCCAAAGGATTTCGGTTTGGATCGTTGGGTCGGGGTGAGACTAAGCCGCGAAGCCACGAAGTCTGACCTGTCAGTCGGTTTGAGGTGACAGATGGCCGCTCAGGCAGGCCGTCCGATGGCATAGGAAGCGGGTGACCTGAAGAAGATGACGCTTCATGCACCTTGGCTCCAACGCTGTCGAGTGGTTGACGATGACGGTCGGATCGTGGACAGGCCGGGTTCGAGGGTCGAAGCTCTGATGCGTTGTTTCTGTTTCAGAGTTGGGGACGCGATGACCACTCGAAACGTGCGGCTGCCTTTGCCAAAAGGAAAACACATCGGGCGGGCTGCTGTCAATGGGGAAGCGCGATTAATACTTGTTGATATTCTGTAATATCTTTGCCAAATAGCCGGGCTCCTTTGTGGTTCATCTCCGGAAAGGCTTTCGTCCTACAGGAAACGCCAATCCGTACTAAACTTGGAAGGTCGCACTCTGCAACCGCCAGTGACCTGTGCGCCCTGCTATTATGGGAAGTGGGGAAGCAGGCTCGCAATTCCGGCAGACGGTGCGGATCGGTTCTTGGCTCTTCCAGCGCAACAAGCAGTGTAGCATTCAAGGCTTCTCGAATGCTTTTGGCTTGTTCCTCGTTGCCATAATTCTTATTTCTTAGCTCTTGTGGCCTATAATACTCCGTACTCCGTACTCCTTTAAACTCCTCTAAACTCCTCTGAACTCGCAAGCCCCCATGAGCTGCAATCGGCTTTTGAATTGATGTTTTCCCTCGTCTACACAATACAGACTCGAAGAGTGCTCTCACTTGAGTCATTATTAGGTTTACTACTTGGCCTTCTCCATCCTTGGATCCTTTGGTAGTACTCCTGCCGATCTTTTTTCACTCACCAGCATCCATACCAGAATATCTATCTTTAGTTGACCGTTAACTTACGCGAGCATGTGGGTACGTTAGCTAGTAGCTACGGCATCGCGAGACGACCTTGATGGATAGCTGGAGCACCTTAGGGGAGGCGCTGGAGAGTCTGATTCTGCGCATAACAGGACGGCAACTCAAAATGCAGTGCTCGTCGTCTCCTCCCAGTGACTGGTAGTCAAGGAGTGTGTTTAAATGTTGCTTCTGCACTCTTGGTGCGCCATCCCAAACATTTTGCACCCGGGGAGTCCACGTGTTGCCGTATCTCTCAAAAATGATTTGGTCATGTGCGGTACAGTATAGGCACTTGGAACACCTCTTAGTTAACTTTATTTTGTCCACCTGTCAGCTTGATTCGTCGGCTCCTGACAACGGTGCGACATTGAAGCCGTTGTATGTATGGGACTGCACGCCAAGCCAGAGTATCTCTTGAATCGGATGCAATGGGGTTTGACAGCGCAGAGGTTTGCTCCGTACGTGCTCGTAAGAAGACAACAAGTTGAGATGGATGGAAAAAGGGAAGTAGCCAAACCCCAAGGTAGGCGCATTAGATTTTATCAGTGATTGCCTACCTTCCCGGTACATTATACGAGTCTCTGATCGAGGATATATCTGTACAAAGCATACTCCGTATGTGCGGTGAGATGCGGATGGAGCTATGTCCAGCGATGTATTCCCGTGGTAATTATTTCAGTATTGAGTACCTAAAACAAGGTAGTGTTCCAGCGCGCCTCAGGCGTGACTCAAATGGAAGACTCACTAGTGCGCTACCAAGGCTAGAAAGCATCCCTAACTACGGCTTAACATCCGTCTGGAAGCGATTCCATTGGACGCTTACGGACTTTTCGCCGGCCGCCGAGCACGCTTTTCCCTTTTTTTCGACCATCTGCACTGACTCACTACGCAGCCCCGCCGACAACTCGCTCAATCAGGTAGGTGTTGATCAATTCGATAGAGAGACTTGGATCCATAGGATTATACTCAGCGTCGGAGCGGCGGGCCCCTATTTGTCCATAATATACGTGAATACTTTTTTTTATAAATACTGGAGTTGAAGGCGTATGGTTTGTATTCTCGTTCTGGGATCAGTTGTTCATCACGCAAGCGACTCATTGTCAAATTTGATACCCGAGCTGTGAATTGTGTCAAGAAGATAGCTCCTGAGAGCAGAACAGAAACGAACACATCTGAACCCAAAGCCAAACTCGCCATGAGTGAAGGAGCATCACCTCTTAACCCCCGAATCAAAGGGGGCCTAGTATCCCCTCAGATATTGGAAGAATTGGCTGGCACACCATACGCCTGCTCCTCCCTGGAGCAGCTGGCGGGAGGTACGGCCAACTACACCTTCAAAGGCACTCTCACTTCTCCGCTGGTGGATGGCACCACTGAGGTTGCCATCAAGAATAGCAAGCCTTATTCTGCCTCCAGCAACACCTTCCCATTAGACATCAGTCGGTCGGTAGGTTGAGCATGCCGCAGGGGTTGATGCTGTCGTCGGGCCTCGCTAACACGGATCAAGTTTGCGGAAGAAGAGAGTCTCAAAGCCACGGCAACTCTGCCTCCTGCCGTGAGCGAGAGGGTTGTGGTCAGGACACCAAAGCTGTATCAATACAGCCGAGACACGAATACCCAGATCCTGGAGTATCTCGGGAACGCCATTGATCTCAAAAACTACGGCCTCACTCGCCTCCCCGGTGACCAGCAGGGGAACAAGGCACAAATTCTGGCCGTGGGCGAAGGCATCGGCAGGTGGCTGCGAAACTTTCACACATGGGCGGCGCAGCCCGAGCAGGCCCATCTGCGAGAGCAGGCGAAGGCCAACCAGTCCATGCAGACGCTCAAGTTTCGGTTCAATTACGGCTTGGTCACCCGTGCCGTCAACAAGTATGCAGATAGCTTGGGTGAGTCGGCGGAGGTGTTGAAGCAGGTCGAGGCAATGGCCGAAGCCGAGCTCAAAGATGAGAGCAAGCTGCACGTCATCCACGGCGACTTCTGGACCGGAAAGTAAGTAGAGTACCTCCTAAGATGGCATCCCTCAAGGGAGAGAATTCGGGAGGCTAACAACTGCCCCTCCTCTGTCAGCGCTCTGGTTCCCAATGTTTCGTTTGAGGAAGGCGTGCAAACGACAGTCTTCATCGTCGACTGGGAAATGTGCCAGATCGGTGTCCGGCCGTTAGACCTGGGCCAGATGATTGCCGAAATATACAACCTGTTCTTGTTCAAGGGCATTGAGGCTGGGAAGTGGCTGATCGAGGGGTTCGCCGAGGGCTATGGCTACGTGGATGATGACTTTGCCTACCGCGCTGCCATCCATACCGGCGTACATCTCGTGGGGATAACCCATAACGTGCCAGGCTGGGGCGACGAAGCGCAGGTACTGAAGGTGGTGGAGATCGGTGCGGAGCTCATAGTGCGTGCGTGGCATAAAGATCGCTCATGGTTTGAAGCGTCAGATCTGGCTTGCCTATTTCGCAAGACTGAATCTGCATGAAATTTGGGGGCGATCCTCCAACCAGGGGTGTCATGATCTTCGTGCGTCAAAAGTACGACGGCCAAGTGCGACGCATCAAGGGGGAACGGGCCAAGAGGCTGAATAGAAGCAGCTTCGACAAATAAAAAATTCGGATGAAGTCTGCCCGCAAAAACTGCCCGCACGATGCTCGTTGACACGGTACCGTTTGAAACTTGTAATCTCTCGCTGAGAACAGTTGACGGCTGCCACTCGGGTTGTTCTCCCGCTGCCATCCTCACTTCTGAAACATGAAGACGAGCATCACCGGGCAGACGTGTAAATTCGAAGGTGCCAACTGAAGCGGCCGGTTTGTCTTCGATATAGTTCACCTCGGTTGCCCATCTTGCCACCGGATGTCTTCTTCTCGACCCTCTTTGATTATCTTTCCAGTCTATCACGAAGCTCCGTCGAGAGGTCGGAATCTTGCGCCTGCTCAAATCATGACGGCAACGGGACGCCAGTAGCCTGCTCAGACGATGCCAATAACGCGGGTAGCCAGTCCTTGTCTATCTTGTGCCCTAGGGGATCTGCCAGAGAGACTTGATCAAATGACGACTGCGAATCCAGATCATCAACTTACTATCATTCATTTCTGTTAAAGACTACCCATACAGCTCTTTCGTGTTTATACCGTCGCTCTTTACGTCTTGCCGCCGCGTACATCATGGAACGAATAAATACGCCAGAAATTGGTATGTTCGCAGCCCCCGTATCTACTGTTGAAGCAGTCTGACTTACTCGCCACTGTATCATGTAGGCGTAAAAAAGTTTCCACGATCACTTCTCTATCTCGCTCTCCCTCTCTTAACATTCATAGCATACTGTATGTATCGTACAAATGTATCCCTGATTGAGGAACACGATCCATGGCTGATCTCCGCGTAGTGATCCTGTTGCTGGGCTGTGCAACAGGTACGCTCCGGGAAATATATCTAGCCGAATTTCAGTCCGATGGCGAGACGCCCATCGGGGGTGCACTCGTCCAGGTGGACATGCGGGTCGGGTACTTGGGTAGGTCCTGGCTCTGTCTCCCCGTCTAGTGATTCTTCGCCGCTGGGAGCTGACGCACCGCAAGGTATCTGCTTCGGTCCGGGAACATTCCTGTGCACCGCTACTGCGCTCGGGACGAAATCGGTGTCGGACATCGCTCGGACCCTCCCGCCGAATAGGAGCGGTGGTACGGATGCCCTGGCCTCCCTCGGCCAAGCTCTGCAGACCAACTTCCTCGTGCCCGGCAACGTCGGGCTTCTTATCTTGCTGTTCATCGACTTCGTCGTGAACGTTATGGAGGTCGCGGTCCAGTCTCCAGCCAAGGCCAAGAAGCGTGTGATAGCTGCCCTCTGGGTCCGGTGCGTCGATTGGGCGGCGGCGGCGGCAGCAACGCTCGCCATGATCGACTACCTCTCGCTCGTCATCACGATCCCCAACCTAGTACGGGTCGCCTTCATCGACCAGGTCAACGTGAAGATGGGCATGGCTGCCACCGCGTTGCACATCTCCGTCGCAGGAGTCTCCATGCTATCCGCCGTGATCAAGACCTTCCTGGGCGGCGATGAGATCCAGCTCAAGGAGAAGAAACGGGCTCATAAGATCATAGAAAAGGGGTCAGGCAGGATGCCACCTAGGAGGCCCTCTCCGGTGGGAAGGGAGGCGTTCTCGACGCCAGCTCCATACGAGACCAGGTTCAGCCGGGGCTATAGGATGACGAGGATTATGAGTCGGTTCTATGGCCGGTGATATATTGGAGCAGCTACCTGATTTTAGGAGTTTTGGGTGAACTTTTTCCTCTTCTTCAACTAATGCAGTCAACCAAGCTGTATATATCTTCAACAGTCCAAATTCTTTCACACTCTATAGTAAATAATAGTTCTGCTTAAAACTTGCAGCTTTAGACCAATGCGATCTTGATGAAAGAAAGTCACATTTATGAGATGAGTTAATTTTTTTTGGGGAATAAAATGAGGCAAACCATTGGCATAGGAAATCAACTTTTGCGTCTGCTCCGAGGATCTGATATAAGATGCAGGCTACTTGTATCTCGTTTAAGTGGCAAACGCCATACTGTGACCGGTCTCAATTACTACCCATGATATCGAAAGAAAAATACCTGGCGAAGGATATGCCCTACAACCGGGGTGGAAGACCAAAGTTGTAAGCACTTGAATTAAAGCCTTGCATTAAATATAAGCCCATAAATTCGCTTTTCAGAACTAGATCTACGATATACTATGTAAGATACCGTGCCTTAAGATATTGACGGTTCGTTGCTGAACAAGAACCTTCGGGTAGTCGCATAGTCCATGTTCTAGGCTCCACGTGATTGGTAAGAGAGAATTCTGCCACACGACTCTTGAGAAGAGTCACTCGATTTTAAATTCCTCTTCTTCTTGGGAGGGCTTTCTTATAGAAAAGAGAGAGAAAAAAAGAAATACGTTCAAGACGAAGTTTGTGTTACCGAAAGGAAACCCTAAACGGCCCAGAAGACAAACTTCGTACTCTTGAAAATCCAGCGGCGCTTGTTGGAAATTCTTCACCTCTCAGGGTAAATTCGACTCTGCGAGATGGAGTCAACACCCGCTGCTGCGGGCCCACCGGGTAACCTGTGTAAGAAGTGCAAGCAGCAGGAAGCCACGCTGACGAGCAGGTCGGAAGCCGTCTGCAGGTGAGAGCAATCCGTGTTGCGTACGCCAAGTATCAAAGGTGCCTATCTGCTGACTTGGGCTTCCAGGGACTGCTTCATGAATCACATCTCCAGCAAGTGCGCCAAGCAAATTGCCCTCGTCGCGAAGGAGCTCGGCCCGCTCGCTATCGCGGGAAACAGAAAATTCCTACTCGGGCTGTCTCTAGGGGTCTCGTCGACGGCCCTGCTCGACCTGCTGCACGAGAATGTCCGTCGCCAGGTGACCAAGGGGCACAGGCAACCCTTCGAGGTCCTGGCACTCCATGTTGATACGGAACTCTCCTCCGCCGACGGTGCCTCGTCTCCTGCCGTACTGGACATTCTTGCTAGACACCGCGAGAGATATCCCCACTTTACGTTCGAATCCGTACCGGTGTCATCGGCGCTCGAGCTGCGGACGATAGACTGGACGACGTTGCCGCCGCTAGAGGCTGGGAAGAGTACCCGAGAGAGGATACGAACGCTGTTCGAGCAGCTTCCTTCGACTACGTCCAAAGCCGACATTACCAGGTTGCTCATACGGCATATTCTCTTCGCACGAGCACTGCGTGACTCGCACAATGCGCTCCTGCTCGGATACAGCACGACATCGCTCGCGGCGCTGACGCTGGCGGAGACTGCCAAGGGCAGGGGGTTTTCGCTGCCCTGGCAAGTCAACGATGGAGCAGTTCCGGTCTTGGAGTACGACGAAACAGTACGAGAAGGAGACGGCGGCCGCGTGGGCGGGAAGGAAATCGGCTCCGTATTGATGTTCTACCCCCTCCGCGACCTGCTGCGCAAGGAGCTGGCTACCTACGCTGCACTCGTGTCGCCGCCTCTGACCGAGATCATCCTCGAGGCACCAGAAAAGACCGCTGCAGTGGTTTCGCATAAAGACCTCAGCATTGAGGAGGTTATGGTCCGCTACTTCAGCGAGGTTGAGCTGAACTTTCCCTCGATCGTAGCCAATGTCGCCAAGACCACGGGCAAGTTGGATCGAGTAGAGGCAGCCGCTAGATGTGGCGTATGCAGCATGCCGTTGGACGAACAAGGGGATGAGAGGTGGCGAGGCGAGATAGGGGACGACGGAAGCACCCCTGGCAGTGTCTGGGAGAAAAGATTATGTTATGGCTGCAAGAGGACCATAGGAGGTTGACCAAGAGCCTCGGCTTATTTATGAAATGACGACACCAATAGAGCTTCACGTAAATAATGATTTCTTTTGGCTTTTGTTTCCTCCTTTCCCATACGCGTATCCCCCCCTGCTGAGGGCGAAAGGAAGAATACCATACGGTCTATCCATCTAAACGAAGTGTTATGTGCAAAGTCGAGGGTGACAACCTCAGCGTTTCTGTACATTTTTGGCCCACTCAGGTACCGTGTCCAACACCGTATACGCCAGCCAGCAGCAACAATTATCCAAAATCTAGACCGTCTTCAACGCCGATCCTGGCAAAATACGGTCCTCCAGTTTTCTTACGAGCTTGTTGGTCTGCTCCGCCAAGCTGAGGGTCAAGATGGTGTGAGGCAATATCCTGGCGAGATGGGGCAGGAATCCCTTGTAAATGGCGAAGAATCCCTCGGTCCGTATTGTCTTGCCGAGACAGTCGAAGACCCCCTTGTAGAGATTACCGTTCTGGTTGTACATTCGAGACATGATGGTATCTAGAGGGAAGGTTCGTTAGTCAGTCGAGGCACTCCGTAGGTCAAGAGTAAACTACGAGACAGAGAGTGTGCGTACCTGGGGGGTGCATGAAGACGCAGACGACGAAACCCGAGACAGCACTGCTAGACAGATGAAGAGCTGGTCCTTCCTGCATGCCCAGATGGCGCATCAGACGCCGCTTGGCGAAGAAGTAGGTGGGCAGCTGCACGGAGCTGCCAAAACCGGTCCTGATCATGGCGGCTCCGACACCACGATATAAACCGCGGATTCCCTCCCCCTTGTAGATTTCCGAGAGGCCCTGTACGGCATTTCTGTACTTGTGCTGCGTTCCCACGGGCAGGAAGGGCGAGTAACTCTGCAGTCTCGTCTTGACGAGGAAGAAAGGGCTGCCCGCGGCGGCGCCGATGATCCCAGACGACGCGCCGCAAAACATATTGATGCCCAGGTTCTGCACCGAGCCATCCTTAAACAGCAGCGTCGCTAGGCCGTTGCGCATCGGTTCGTAGAATCCCAACCGGCAGCCGTTCAGCAGGACCTGGTAGATGTAGGCGCATCCCAAGCCCCGGTATATGCCGCGCACCCCTTCGTTCCGCACAATCACAGACACGCCGTGCACAGGGCCGCGGTAGTGGTGTGGTTGGTGGCCCTTGTCCTGGAGCTCTCCCTGCAGTTGCATACGGATCTTGACGGTCTCGAATGGATGGGTAGCGGTAACGGCTCCGCAGGCGGCGATGCCGCCGGCCACGAAGGCGCTGCATGACAATCGTGTGAGCGGAGATGCGCATTAGGCACGAGCAGAGGGGAAGAGAGTTGGGAGCATACCCGAATGTCGTGGACATGGTGGCAGTCGCGCGACTCCGTCTCTAGCCGAAGCTGTCGCCTAGTCAGCGAAGAGAATCGAGGGACCGCAGGAGCCGAGACAGGTTGACTACAGGCGTATCGTCACGTCTCCGACTCGAATGGTAGTCGCGTGAAGTGGCGCTGAAGTCGCGACAGGTATGTAGAGGCTCACGACAATAGAGAAAGAAGTTGTCACCAGGAAAGGAAATGATCCAATGGCTAGGGCTTATATCGGAGCCATTGAATGGTTTCCTGACTCTCTCGCTATGAGGACGTGGGACCACAGCTAAGTTATCCGAGATCCTACGGGGTAGCTAGAACAGACGGTAAACCCTGTCGGCGCATGGGTAATTTTTTTTTTTTAAAGCTCTGGATTGCGCATTCGGAGCGCAATCCTGTGCCGGGAGCTTTGGCACGGACCAAGACCCAATCCACTGGAACTAGGCACTTTACGCATTCCCCGGCTCGGCGCGGTTTAGTGAATCCGGCATCGGGCTGCTGTTCAAAGTATTGTACGAATTAGCCCGTCAAGAACACCAGTCTCGGCGGAAGATATAAGGTGCTGTGCGGAGCACAAATGGTCGTGGCAAAAGCAAAAGCCCCAAGGCCTAAATATCATCGCCTCCCGGCGGATTTATAAGAACCGCGTGTATCATCTAATCAGAGCCTAGGTACATAGCTCGCTGTTCGACCTCACGTTGGCATCCGGGCAAGGGAGGGACAGAGAGCATCGACCACATTGGGTTCTAGTTCAAAACACTGCAGAATTTATCCTTGGCGCGAATTGGAATTGGGTATTATCATCTTTGGCCCCCATATGTTCAGTTGCCTTCCCAGCCGTCTCGGGGCCGGAGAGACGGAGCCGAAGTAAACAGAGCTAGATGTGTCGGCTGTGCTGCGATTAAAAATACATTTCAAGATGGATAATTGGGTTTCCCTTGATACTCAGCAGCTTTCGTACATTTGGGCCTTTAAAGGGCCTGTCTTGCTAATATAGGAAATAGTTGATGATTCATACTTTGCAGCGGCAAGCAAAACTCCCAAGTTCTTTCGAGATAGAGAGATTGTCTCAGAGACAGTAGCTCATCAATTCGAATTGTTTTTAAACACGCCCCCCAAGAAATGGCCGGCTATGGGTTTATAGATATGACAGGATACCTCATAAGCAGTTGGTGACACGTTCTCAGACAGAGGAAACGAGTGCCGAATACAATGAGAACTGTTAGTCATTAGCTATCATTGGTGGCGTTTCGTCGGTTGCCCGCCAGGACTCTACAAAACGCTGCGAGGACAGTGTATACAAGTGATCGGGCTTGAGGATATGGCGGCATATCTCTAAGCAGTCTTGCATCAGAGCCAGAGCGTCGTCGCACCGCCCTTGATTATACCATGTGGTGGCAAGATTGTGCAGGCTCGACACTGTACTAGGATGCTTGTCGCCGAAAATCTCGCGTCTTTGCGCCAGCACTTTGACCTGCATCCTCTCGGCCTCATTATACCGTCCCAGCGTGTGCCATGTGGCGGAAAGTTGATGCATGGCGTCGATTGTATCCGGATGCTTGTCGCCGAGAATCTCGCGTCGCAATGCAAGTACTTCAACATGCATAGTCTCGGCCTCGTTATATCGGCCGAGTTTGTATAAAATTGCCGCCAGATCAGACACCCCCCGAATCGTATCAGGATGATTGTCGCCAAGAACTTCGCGGCGCAAGGCAAGTATTTCGATTATTATTGCCTTTGCCTCCTCATATCGCTGAAGCGTATAGAAGATCCGCACTAGCTCACCCATGCTGCGCAATGTATCAGGATGCTTGTAGCCAAGAAGCTCGCGCCGTAGTGTTAGTACTTCGAGGGTTAACGCCTCTGCTTTGTCACACTCGTCGAGACCGATGTAGGTGGTCGCTAGATTGGACATGCCGTGGATTGTGTGGAGATGTTTGTCGCCGAGAATCTCACGCCGCATCGCCACGACTTGAAGTTGAATCGGCTCGGCCATATCGTATCGCCCAAGCTGATAATATGTCATCGCCATATTAGCCATGCTCCGAAGCGTGTCGAGATGCCTATCTCCCAAAACCTTTTTACAGAGCATGTAAGCCCTGTCATCTACCGCCTCCTTCTCCCTCCATCGCCCTCGCTCGTAGAGATAGTCCGACACTCGCAGCAAAAGATCCGGTGCTTCGTTCTCTTCCCTGCATCGGTCGGCCCATTCGCTTACTCGCTGGGCATGTACAACATATTTCTCGCACTCGCTCCACGAGTTCGCTTCCGAAACTGGAAATAGATCAGAGACGACGTGTACTGCTACTGTTGAGAAATAGGCTTCCTCGTCTTGCTTCTCAGGCCTGCTAAGCCCATATCGTGTAGCTTCTTGGACCAATTTGTGCATCTCATAGGCCTGGTTTTCACCATTGGAAGCCCGCGCGCTCAGGAAGGAGAACTCCCGAAGGCGGGTGATTGCGCCGATAATTTCTTCGTCATTGTCGTCATCGTCGCTCGATGAGTCCAGATCACGAATTGCCACATCCTTCTGAGCGTCCCGTACTTCGATACCATATGTCGCAGCACACTTGACCAAAGCATTCGGAATATTCTGATTGTCTGTGAATGCGAGAATGTGGAGGATATGATATGCCATCTCATTCTCTCGTCGAATGTACTCGATCGAGATGCGCCATGTTTCCAATATGCTGTTTGATACGTGCTCCCGCCGATGCCGGTCAAATTCCGACTCCTTCAACGCCTTCCACCGTCGTTTGCCTTGCTGTAACTTTGACAGGTATGTCTTGATCTCGGTCTGCGTCCTTCGCGTGTATGCAGCAGCTTGCGAAATGGCAAGCGGTAGCCAGTCAAGTTCGGTGAGCAGCATGGCGATGTCATCCTCCTCGTCGACGCCCATCTTCCTGTTTCGAACAGTCTCGAACAATGCGATCGCCTCGGCCGAAGTCATGCGGGAGACATTGATGGCACGCTGTGCGCCAACAAGGGTCCCTGAAATCCGCTCGTCGCGGCTTGTCCACAGCACCGTCCCTGCTGGACCGCGGGGAACAAAGGGGCCCAGTTTCGACTGTTCTACGGACTGTCGACCGACACCGAAGAGGCCGAGGTCGTCCGCATTGTCGAGAACGAGCACCCAGCATGGGTCTGCCTCGATGTGCATGCGCACTGCCGCCAGGAGCTTCTCGCCGTTGAGCGTCTCCGCAAGGCCTAGCCTCCTCGCAATTGATTCATAATCTTGCGCAAACGCAGCCTCATTGTCTGCATGGACCCAGAAGACGGAGCAGTTCGGGTCTCGGCAGCGGCGGTACGCGAACTCAAGCGCAATTTGTGTCTTCCTTTTGCCCGGTTAGCTCGCCGGCATCGACTATAGCATCGAAGCGGAAATTGAGCTTACCCAGAACCGCCTAGGCCCCAGAGTGCCGCACTCTGAAAATCTTGGGACGTGGGAAGGAGCGATTCAAGCTCAGCGAAGACGGCGCGGTCAATAACATCCTCGTTGCGAGGGAACGCGATAAGCCGGTGAGTTGTCCTGGCAGGAGGAGACTCTGCAGTTTGTCAGGCCGATGCTTACCATCGGACACTTCAAGAGACGAGAAGGGGAGGAGGCCGTACTAATTGTCATGCCAGTGGTGCCATCGGCGGCTAGCTGGATATTGTACCTATTTCCGACGTGTACCTCGGCGGAATCGCTTACAGTCAAAGTTTGGACAGCGGTGGTTGATATTCCTTCAAGTGTCGCGCCGAGCAGCGCCATGGCTGGTGCTGAAGCTGACCGGGCAATCCCATGGGCTAAGAAATGAAGTGACCATCATGATGCCTTGTCTCGTAGCGGTTCTGTTGTAGATACTACCTGCGCCAGGTTCAACAGCCGCACACGTGACAGCTCCATCATTGAACCAATGACAGCGAGACATGGTACTTGATAGAGGAATATGGGCTGGAATATCAGTTTATCTCGAACTCCAAAGAAAACAAATGTACAAGTTGAACGTTGGGTCGTCTCCGAGCTGCTAGGTACACTACAACGGCGAGGTAGTATAAGGTGGGCTAACGAAGAAGCACGGAGAAGTTCCGCATCCGAGTCGGCACGCTTCCACCAGTTCATTCAACCTCCTCAGTACTGGACAGTACGATACCTTGTACGCCCTTCCTTCGTCTTAATGGTTCAGGTCGGTGCAACAGGGCATCGGGTTCGCTTCAAAGCTGTGGCAAGAGGCCAAATATTCTTGCTTCAGAACTTATGAAGCTAACTCAGCAACTTAGATGCGTAAAATACATATCTTTATATACCGCAAATCTGCTCCTGCACAGGGTACGGAAGCGTCTGTATTTAGCAGGTGCCTTTGAAGCGCGTGTGTCTCGGATTGATGGCTCTGGCGGTTTATAGATTACATTCCAGGGCAAATTCACACCGCCTGGCAGAAAATAGGTACCTTGCGTACCTGCCCCACAACCTCCCAAGCTACCTGACTTCCCTTGCCAACTCCCAACTCCTTCCTGCATCTAGCAAACAGCCTGCGACGCGCACCGAGACTCGGACTTCGACGGGAAGCAAAGGCCACTGACTGGGCGCCTCTTTTCCGGGGGTAAATTTTGAATGCTTCTGAGCTATTCCCCTGCCCCCAGTCGGCTGTCCAAAGTTCCGAGCGTCGATCTAGGTCGCAATGGCGTCTACTCCGATGGACCTTGACGAACCTCCAAGTTCGACCCTCACGGCGCCTTCGTTGAATATCACGCGGACTCTCGGCGGTCCCCTACCGAGCACTACGGCCGTTTCCGATGTGATATCCTCATTCCGGCCGACTAAGGTACACACGCTCCGCTGCTCCTCCCGGGCCTGACGAGGGCATCGGCTAATCCACCACAGGTCTTTCCGAAAGAAGAGGGCCTCGAGGAGAAACCGCAGCCTTATGTGCTGTCAATTGATTTCGACGATCCCGGCGACTTGTGCATGACTTCAGAGAGCGACGATACGATTCAGATCTATAGCGTCAAAGACGGCCGGCAGGATAAGAGCCTTGCCAGTAAAAAATACGGAGTCAAATTGGCCAAGTTTACGCATAATAGCTCGAGCATCATCTACGCCAGCACCAAACAGAATCGTACGTGACCAGCTCTCCTGTTTCCCTGACCCCCTCCTTCAGTTCCTGGCAGTCACAAGTGGCTGACGCGTCCCCAGATGCAATCAGATATCTTGCGACCCAGGACAATAGCTTCATCCGTTACTTCGAAGGACACGAGGCTACAGTGACAAATCTAGCGCTGCACCCGGGATCCGATAATTTCATCTCGTGCAGCCTGGACAATACCGTTCGCCTCTGGAATATCTCGAACAAGCAGTGGGTCGCGAAGCTCTTCCTCGAAGACCCTCGGCTCGCGGCCTGGGACCCATCGGGCAACGTCTTTGCCATCGGGTGTCCAGCGAGTGCCTCGATCCTCTTGTACGACTATCGCAACGCTACCAAGGCGCCCTTTTCCACCTTCGACCTGGAGGCAGTTCGGTACCCCGGCGATCCGGAGCATGCTCTCTTCACCGGCTGGACGCAGCTCGCCTTCTCCAACGACGGAAAGCATATTCTGGTGGGCACCAAGTTTAACGGACACTATCTCTTGGATTCCTTCGACGGCTCCTTGAAAGCTTATCTCAAGAAGCCCGGACCTGGCACGAGCCGCCCAGGAGTTGGAGAGACAGGCAACGCCCCTGAGAGCAGCGGTGATTGCTGCTTCTCTCCGGATGGCCGCTATGTGCTCAGCGGAGCCCACAAGGACCTCCTCGTATGGGATACCTTGGCCCACCCCAGCGGCCCTCACAAGGAGCTCGAGCCTACCCATGTACTAGAAGAGAAACGTGAGGCTAGTGTGGTGGCTTTCAATCCTCGCTACAATATGATCGCGACGGCCGATAGGGAAGTCATGTTCTGGCTTCCTGACCCTCATTCGTAGAGTTTGTATATTGGCGGTTTGGGCATGCTGCTGCATGGTACTTTTAGCACGGCGCTCTGGGGGGCGGAAAATCATTCTGTAAATCAGGGAACCTTCAGGGCTGGTAGGCTGGTTGGCTTGTGATACCCTTTTTGCAAAGAACGGACAGGGAGTGTACACTAGGAGCTGCGGCACGAAATACGAATTACATAAACCCGTAGAGCGCGCTCATCTACGCAGTATGTATGGCATCAGCACAATGGGATTGGCCGCACAGCATTAAGTGAGGATTTGACTTGAAGTGCTACTGTACCGTCCTTTTGTTTTGCTAACCCCTTACTAAGTAGAAGCTACAGGAAGTACAGTGAGGGGTGAGATCATCGCGCCGCCTTTCACCTCGAAGCTTTTTTGCCCCGCACCACCTTTCCCAGCCAGCAGCGTGGAATTTCTTCCCCACTACGAAATTCGGCGAAATCACCCCCAAGCCGAACCACCCACGAGACTCGGGATTTCACCAAGCCATCTCAACCTCGCGCTTGCTCTGCACAATTCTGAGTCGGCACACCTGATTTCATCCTTCCTGAGAGTCTCGTCTCCTCGAATTCCTCGGCCGTCAGGACCAGTACCTGTACTCGGGCCAGGCCAAAAGAAGCAGAATACCTCATCTGTCCTGCCGATTCCTCTCTCGGTCACGCGATGCCTTACTACGAGAAGAGCGAGGACTGGCTGCGCCAGTCTGCTCTCCTCCTCGAGGCCCAGCCAGAGGCGGTTCGTTTCCC
>FTLB01700840.1_pt1 | contig 17507 bp, 22 predicted proteins | sample 1658291 | NCBI WGS metagenome assembly FTLB01 (sample SAMEA3914812, study PRJEB12502) | metagenome | biome: forest; material: soil | place: Canada | collected 2011-07-07 | depth 0.1 m
ATCGCGACCCATTTCAGGAAAAGCCATGTCGACTCGGCTCCAGCGCTGTCTTCCACAAGTCTGACCCAGTCGTAGAACCTCCAGGCTATCAAGATCGCCCAGAACGCGACCGCATAAGCTCTCTGGGTAGGGGCATCGACGATTCTCGTGGGGATGAGTGGCTGGCTCGTTGAGGCTGTCTGAGTAGCATTCTGAGGTACGAGAGGGATGCTACTGTTGCGCTTCTGAGAGCGAACCTGTGTCGTAGGTGATGGCCCAGGCTTATCGGCCATGTTGCGAGCGATGCGGTCGCAGCGGCGCCGTGCCGGCCGGGGGGGGAGGAAGAGTTAGGTTAAGTTGGAAGTCGATATACTGAGGCTAGGGTTTATTGACATCAACCGTCGAGCTCAGAGCGCGCACGTTCGGAGGCTGCCTGCGAGACAGATTAGATACAAAATTATTGTTTCGTTTCCCATGAGAGCAAAAAGCAAACCTTCAGAAGTTGCAAGGAGCTTCGACATGCTCTATTGTAAATGGTGGCTGGAGAAAGCACTCGAGGTTGAGGCTCACGGAATCGAGCACGCGGTACAAAATTTAGGACCATATTTCACGTCAAGATCTGACGCGCCTTAGGATGATGGATTCTCGCAGGGCAGGTATGATTTGGTAATCTTTTATTGACCAATGGGCGGCAAGTGGGGGGTGCAAGAAGGTCCTGGCTAAAGCTCTAAGCTCTTGGACTCTGTGGTTCTTGTACCGAAGCATGAGTCTCTGCGGGGCGAAAGACCCAGAACAAGAAACAAGAAAGGCTCTCTTTCAGCCAACTACCTTAATCTAAGGAGGTAGCTTAATATCGTTGGAAATCAGCAGCGTAGAGGAAGGAGAGGGAGCGGCAGTATTATTATGTATTCTACTATTTTCTATGAAACTTTGGGATGCCGATGTTTTCTAAACCTGTGGTCTGGATATCATACGGTGTCATTCCGTGTAGACGTAAGTCCAAATCCCCATAAATAGCAAGAACCAGGTTGATCAAGCGTGACGCTGCTCTCAGAAGATCCGGGGCAGCCTTGTAATAGCCCACCTTCTCTTTAAGAGAAATGAAGACACTCCCAACCCATAGATGCAGGCATCCGTTCAAGCCATGGCAATTATTCTGCCAATCCCTCCGATGCACGTCGCCAAAGTGACGACTGGATTTTTTTTCCGGGGTTGATGCTAACTGGGCAATTTGCTTGGCACCTTGTGGTCGCTACATTTGCAAGGTCCAGTGTGACCAACCCACCAGCTCCCATCAATACTATCAAACAAAAAGCTTGGTGAATCGAAAATCGATAGAAAGTCTTAACGAATTACATTCTCTTTCCGGGCCCAATCTCTCCGGACAGTACACGCTGCCTTAACCCCCCAGGTTGCCACCACCCCTCCCCGGCCAGAGCCGCAGTCGAAGCAGGTTTCATTGTCCAAACGGTAGAAACAGGCGCACAGGTCGTTACGCCAGCACTGCCCGCCAGCAAGGTTCATTCTTTGACTTGACTGCTTTCTCAAAAAATCTCCATCACCCCCTAGACCTATTTCACTCACCTCCAAGCTTGGTGGTCGCGGAATGGCCACTGAGGACCCCCCCGTGACGGCTGAAGCTGCCGGGAACATGGAGACATCGGTGAAGGGAGAGTCACCTCCTCCACTGGTTCGACGCTCTGGCAGGGCGCGGAAACGGCCCGGGAGTTTTCAGGGAGACAACTTGGAGAAGCCGACTTCCGTCAACACGGCTACCGCGAGTACGCTGTCACCCGAAGAACCGCGTAGGAACCCGCGGCGGAAGGCGGCTCCTGAGCAGTTCGATATACCCTCAGACTTGCTTGAGAATTCTCTTGCCCCAATGGGCAAACATGAACGCAGCGAATGGGCAAGCTGGACTGAAGTGGAATCTGATCCCGTTCGTATTGCTTAGATCTTACTATTCCATCCTCAGCAAAGTTACGATTCTGACATCTTAGAGGCGTTCTTCAACACCATTCTTCAGGAACTGGGTGTTCATGATATCCAAGCTCGGGAGCTCTTTTCCCTCGACTTCCTTGGAGATATTTTGTGAGCTAATTGTGTTTCCCGGTTGTCACGCATACGATCTTTCTGACTCGAAGCGCACCCAGATCCCCCGTCTACGGACTAGTCTTTCTCTATCAATACCTGGGCGAGGACAGCGAGGATGGCACGGAAGACAGTAGCAGTGTTTGGTTTGCCAACCAGGCAAGAGACTGCCTCCAAATGATAATTGCGAGAAACCAGCTGACATTATTCCCAGACTACAGCCAATGCGTGTGCTACAGTTGCGCTCTTGAATATCATAATGAACGCCGAGAACATCGAACTCGGAAGCGATCTTAATGATTTCAAAAGCCAGACCCGTGAAATGGATCCGCCGTTACGAGGACATATGATTACGACCAATGCCGCTATCCGGACAGCACATAACTCTTTTGCCAGGTCTTTAATTCCCGTGGGTTGAGCTATTCAGCATATAAACTAACAGGGGTTCTGCAGACGGATTGATCTTCTGAATGCTGATCTATGCATGGAGAACGACGTGCAAGACGCCAAGAAGAAAAACAAAGGATCATCAAAAGGTCGTGGCCGACCCAAGAAGAAAGGACCGCAGGAGCAGGCGGCGTATCATTTCATTGCATACGTCCCACTCGAAGGGAAGGTTTGGCAACTTGATGGCCTGCAAAGCTATCCGACTTGCCTGGGTACTATATCACCAACCAAGCCGACACTAAGGTGCGAGTGATGCTAACATGTTGCAGGGGCTTTCGAAGGAGACTGGACAGAGTCGGCTCGGCCAGTCATAGAAACACGTATGCTTCAGTACGAAACAGAGCAGGTTTCGTTTAATCTTCTCGCGCTTTGCCGTAACCCACTTGGGTCAATTCGCCGGGATCTGGTAGAGAAGATCCGGTGTTACGACATACTTGTTCGTACCGCTGAGAGTCAAGGTTCCAAGTTGTCCCCTAGTTGGGTTAATGGCGACAGCGCCTCGACACGCCAGGAGAATCTGGCACTCTACGGCTTGTCTGAATGGGACGTCCAGGCAGTCTCTGATGACAAGACGGAGAAAACACTCGGCGTCAGAGATACCTCATCGTATCAGCCGGCTGAACTGGCTGAGATAGCTTCAAGGCTAGAGAGGGAACAGGAACAACTCAGGTCGGAGTATACCGCACAGCTTGCGTCGATGGATGACGATGCCGGCGTGGCCACTGGCCGAAAGAAGGATTACAGCCTCGTGATTCACGAGTGGATTAAGAAGTTGGTTGATCGTGGGGTCTTACACGAATTGCTGGATGAAGCTGACCATACGAGCCTGCTATCGTCCTGAGATGACGAGAGGGGTATGGGATATGGAGCGAAAGAAGCGTGATCATGGTTACTGACCTACCTTCTGGTCAGCCCCTTTTGGAGCCTGGGAACGTACTGGGCACATGCTAACGGAATTGGTGGGGGATATGCGAAGCCTACTGGTGAGGCGTAGATATCAGTAGCAAGCGCAGCATCTCAATGACAAGCTGACTGGGACACTCCAGGGGGCTCAATATCACCCCTGGTATGAAGGGCTGTATATATCTGTAAATTCTCTCACGAGCGAGGTAACAGCTCGGAGGCAGGCAGACATTATTGCCGGCAATACTACTACATACTCCCTGCTCGACAGATCAGGACACAGTGAAACTATGCCAACTCATTAGAAGTTCCACGGCCTCATACATGAAAGATTGGGTATATCTGACAGACTGACTCGAATTAGGTAAGTCCACCTCCATATGTCAGTTTGCAACTAAGACAAACAAGTCATAATAACGTACACTTGGACGAAGCGAAAATCTGTATTTCGAGTTGAAAGCAACCGAAGCTTTTCCAGCGGTGGAGGGGTCGCAGAAACCCACTATCCACCGTGGCCAGTCCCGTCGACACGAACGCGCGATTCCCCGTATCAATTAATCTCAGTACTGGTACTTTCCGGACCCCTGAAAACCGTCCCCCACATCCATAATCCTTAGATCGAGAAGCTCTCTCAGGCACATTCCTTCCCCAAGAGAGCTTGACAACTGGCGACCTGAGCCCATCACCAAGCAAGTCGCCTGTTGCTCACCATGCCGAGTCTTCTAGGTAAGCTCCATCAGTCCCACTCGCCAACTTTGAATGCCCGATTCTGGCGAAGCTAACCAGTGATCGTCTTACAGCTGGTCTGTTGCGCCTTAGGCGTGATCCACGTATCCTGAAGCTTCCTCCCTACCTTTCGATTCTTTGTATCGTCGTTGGCGTTGTCTGGCTCCTCCTGCTCCCTCTCGATCGAAATTCACGACGAACCTACATTTCCGAAAACGCGCTTCTTCCGGGCCAGGTGCATACCTATTTTGCCGGCAGCGACCAAAATGTCTTTCGGGCTTACAAACACGAGGTGAACGCTTTGGTGGACAAGAGTAACATCGAGTAAGTTGGGGCACAAGAAGTCCACGACGAGACCGCTGGCTGACAGATTCACCCCGCCAGGGTCAACGACAAGCTTGAATCCATCGTCACGGGCCTTGGTCTCAAGGCTGGCCGCCAAAACTTTACCTACCTGTCTGCAGGCCAAGCCTACGCAGGCGAGAACCTCTACGCGATTCTCCGAGCTCCAAGAGGCGATGCCACCGAGGCATTGGTGCTCATTGCGGCGTGGAAGAATGTGAAGGAAGAGCTCAACCGAAATGGAGTTGCCTTGGCGCTCACCCTGGCGCGATACTTCAAACGGTGGTCGTTGTGGTCCAAGGACATCATATTCCTGGTCACGCCCGACAGCACTGCGGGACCGCAGGCATGGGTGGATGCGTACCATGATGCCCATGATTCGAGAAGGGTTGGCAGCTTGCCGTTGAAGAGCGGTGCGCTGCAGGGTGCGGTGGCGATTGACTACGTCCAGGACAATCGCTTCCAGAGCGTGCACATCACGTACGATGGCGTCAACGGCCAGTTACCGAACTTGGATCTCATCAACTCGGTTGTCAACATCGCCGGTGGTCAGATGGGCATGGGAACTGCCCTGCAAGAGATGTGGTCGCATGATGACAAGTATCCCGACCGACTGCGAACAATGTTGCGAGGCATGCTGAAGCAGGGGATTGGAGCTGCCAGTGGCCCGCATAGCTGCTTCATACCATACCACGTAGATGCCGTGACACTGCAGCCATATGGCGAGGGTTGGCAGGACGAGATGGCCATGGGACGCGTGATCGAGGGAACCTTCCGGAGTCTGAACAATCTCTTAGAGCACCTGCACCAAAGCTTTTTCTTTTACCTCCTCATGGAGCGTGAGAGATTCGTCAGTATCGGTACCTATCTCCCCAGCGCCATGCTTGTCGCCGCCAATTTCACCATTATGGCCATATCGCTTTGGATGAAGAGCGGCCAGCCAGGAAGCACGGGTGAAACGTCGACCCAAGGCGCGTCGGAGGAGACCAAGGCCCCTACTGTTGAAAGGCAACTCTTTCTTCCTCTTGGGGTCGTCGCTGTTTGCCAGTTTTTGGGCATCCTGCCCCTCTACTTATTTAATCACCTCCCGGAGAGTGTACGTTTTTAACCCTTCCTTTGACTTTGAGCCGACGGCAGAACGTTGATATTGACCTGGCTTCCTTTACTAGCTGCTGGCCGTGACGTTTGCCGCATTCGCCATTTTCAACGCAGTCTTGCCGCACATCTTCTCCCATCTTCTGACCACTTACTACAAGCCGTCGGTGCAACAATACCAGCTGATCAAATCTTTCTCGCTGCTCCTCTTAGGAATGTTCCTATCCTTCTTGGCCACCCTGAACTTCAGCCTCGCGTTCCTGGTCGGCTTGCTGGCGAGCCCATTGAGCTTCACTCAACCTTGGCCGCGGTCGATCTTGATCCGCCTGGCCTCGACCGGCCTCTTGAACGTGATAGCGCCGCCTACGGTGCTCTCGATCGTCTGCTTCGTGTGGAACCTCAGCATCAGCAGCGTATTACGTGACGCCGCCTATGGCTGGAACGTTTGGGGCATGTATACTGCTGTTGTCGTATGGTGCGTGTGGTGGCCAGCGTGGTTGGTCGGGAGTATCACGGTACTCGGGCTGCCAGAAGCGAAGGAGAAGACCGCATGATTCGAAAAATTGTATTTAATATTTTAATTGTACAGCACCGCCTTTCAAGATACCAGGTGGCTGCTCTCGGGCAGCTTAGGCAGCATCGCGGGGGGAGGCGAGCACGGAGTTCAGGCACGTTACATAGAGCGCAGGGGAGCATTTGCACAAGCCTATGATTGTACCGGCTCATTCTATCTTTTTCGCCAGTGTCTCGTGGTCATGTGTCTATCGCGCCTGTTGGTACAGAAGGCCACTCCTTGCCCAGTTAAATTCCCCTGGGTCTCGTCGGATACGGAATAACCCTCTTATTCTCGCAACCTGTATCCCATAATCTCTTCATTCTCCCCCTCTCTCAGACACATGCGCTCTCTCTTTTCTTTCCTGTGTAGGAAGACTGTCTTTTAAGCCGCCCAGACATCTTGTCCCACTCCCTCGATCCAGTTGCCAAGCTGGTTCACGCTTGAGTCCCAGTCCTTTAGCCGCTGGCGCATGTTATCGATCTGCTTCATATCCAGGATCTTGGGTTGGACCCAGTTTATGTGGGCGACTTCGTCCACCTGGTCGATGGTGCCGCGCAAGAGGCCGAGGCTCAGGGCCTTCATGATCAAGTGCTCGATCTCGTCGGGTCGTACCTTGGTCTCGGCGGCGATAGTGGCGAAGGTCATGGCACGGTCGTGCGGCGGGCGCCGGAACACGGCCTCCGTGAGGGCTGCCAGGTAGATCTTCTGTCGGAGCTGGTTGCTGTGCTGCGCGAGCAGCGGGTTGGACGAGATGTGGCCCGAGAGCACGTCGTAGGCGGCAAGATCGCCGCGGTTGAAGGCAAACAAAAGCTCCCGGAGCCACGCATCCTCCTGCTGCTGGGCGAGGGCGTCCAGAATGGGGTGCAGCAGCAGCTCTCCGAAGTTGTAGATGCTCGAGCTCACCAAGGCGGCGATGCTCAGGTCGTAAGCTCTCCTGCGCCGCTCCACGGCGCTGAGAGAGGCCAGGTCGATGCAGGCGAGGTAGAGGAGGGCGTTGCGGTAGTAGGAACCGAAGTCGCTCTTGGCTTGGTAGTAGTCGGCGTTCGCGCCGTAGAAGGCGGCATGGACGATGGTCTCGACGGAGTCAAAAGTGTCGAGTATCCGCTCGGCGGCGTCGAGGTCTTTCCGTGCGCCATCAAGATCCTCAAGGTCGAGCTTCACACGAGCGACCGCGACAGTGGCAAAGACGAGGGCATCTTGGGAATCTTCCTTGTCGACCTTCTTAACCACAGCTTCCATAAAGCTGAGCCGTTCCTGGTTATCTGGGCTAGATGTTAGTGACTGGAGTCTTTTGCTGTAATCAGCGACCAGATGGGGAGCTACCTTTGCATTGTGTCGCAGCTTTCAACGCAAGATCAACGAGCTTCAGCTGGTTGATCTTGTCGGCGAATTTGAGGATGAAGACCTTGTAGAACTGGAGGCGTTGAGGGCCACTGCCAGGGTGGTTGAAGAACTCCAGGAGGGAGTTGGTAAGCTGGTGCCATAACTTCCGCTCCCAAAGGTCCTCAAAGTCCAATACGAGGGGCTGAAGTTCCTCCGGGGCTACGTCTCGCTGCTCGACGAGGAAGTCGGAGATGGTATCAACGTTCATGGCCATGGTCTCTTGCTTTGGGGGGGTAAGATAATCGGATCGATGGTAGGGACAGCCCGAAGGAAGCTGAAATTGACCCGCGTTTCGCCTTATTTCACCGCTATACACGAGACAAGATCGATTCGGATGTCTATGTTCGAGTTCGTCGCGAGGATTCGAGAGGTGTCGGGGATTGTTCAAGAAGCAAGCAAGCAGGCGAGCAAGGGCAGGTCGAGCAGAGCTTCTACTCACGGTTTGGTTTGACGCGGCTGTCGTGCAGCCTAGTTGGAGCTCAGTGTCCCCACTATTATTAACTCATCAGCTTGGGAGCCATCCGCCAATCCTCCGTCGGACGTGGTGGTCACAGTGAGATGGCTCGTGCGCCGGAAGACGAAGTTTTACCGATGCCGAATTGGACCAGCCTGATTGGCCGATTGGACCCGTGATGGATGTGGGCAATCCGAAAGCAACGAATGGAGCTGTCGAAGTGAAGCTGCATCAGCAACTGCCACTCGACTTCTCGACGCCAATTGCAAAAGCAAGAGCTCTGCTTGCTATCCTCTCCCTGCAAGAATGGCTTCCCTGCCGACCGCCCTGCGGTCGACCCAGAAAATCGCCAGGAGCGCCGTCCAACGCCGGGGCCTCTCGGATGTCACCATCACTCGCACTGGCAAGCCCATCATCCGTACGCAGGGTGGCAGGTAGGTGATAATGCTTGTCCAAATTGCCTTGGTAATCTCGAGAACTGACTTGATTGAATAGATCCTCGCTGGGAGGTACGAAAACGATCGCCTGCTGCCCGATTTCCCGCGACTCTTTCTGACTTGGAACAGGCCACACCGCGACAGTATTTGGCGCAACGGGCGCCTTGGGCCGATACATTGTGAACCGACTAGGTGCGATCCTCTGGAATTTGGCATACGAGAATTAGCCTTTGCTCACCAAAAATTTGAACAGCACGACAAGGATGCCAGGTCGTCATTCCCTACCGGGAGGAGATGGCCAAGCGCCATCTCAAGGTCACAGGTGATCTGGGCCGAGTTGTATTTGTTGTATGGCCGCTTAGCTCTCAATTCAACGGGACCTCGTGCTAAGGATGCATTCAGGAATACGACCTCCACAATACCGAGTCGATTGAGGCGAGCGTTAGGCATTCGGATGTTGTCTACAACTTGGTCGGGCGGAACTACCCCACGAAGTAAGATCGAGCCTCTCGACGATAGGACGCCTGTCTTCGCAAGATGGACTAACCAACGGATCAGGAACTTCTCTCTGGAAGACGTCCATGTTGAAGGCGCAGAGCGGATTGCCGAAGCAGTCGCCAAGTATGATGTGGATCGGTTCATACATGTATCCTCCTACAATGCGGATGTGAACTCGCCCTCGGAGTTCTACGCCACCAAGGTACGAGCGATCTAGCCTCGAGCATGAGCTTTCATGGCTAATCTATGCTTCCAATTAGGCCCGTGGTGAACAAGTCGTCCGAAGCATCTTCCCCGAGACCACTATCGTTCGACCCGCCCCTATGTTCGGCTTCGAGGACAACCTGCTCCTTCGGCTGGCGAACGTCATGAACCTCTTCACCTCTAACAACATGCAAGAGCGATACTGGCCCGTCCACGTACGTACACTATCTCTCTTAGGCTAATTATGAGGCGCGTCTGACGAAGTCGTATCCAGGTCATCGACGTTGGCGAGGCTCTGGAGCTCATGCTCTACGACGACACGACCGCCTCGCAAACTTACGAGCTCTATGGGCCTAAGAACTATTCCACGGCCGAGATTGCCGAGCTTGTGGATCGGGAGATTTACAAGGAGCGCAGGCACATCAATGTGCCCAAGTCCGTCCTCAAGCCCGTCGCTGGTCTCCTGAACCAGCTGCTGTGGTGGCCCGTCTCGTCGGCCGACGAGGTTGAGCGAGAGTTCCACGACCAGGTCATCGACGACACAGCGAAGACATTCAAGGATCTTGGCATCGAGCCTGGTGAGATCAGCAACTTCATCTACCACTACCTCGTAAGTAAAATTTCGCGTATCCAGGTTGAGATGGACGCTGGGGCAGCGGCTAACACCCTCCGAAGCAAGGATTCCGAAGCTCTGCGTACTACGATCTGCCGCCAACCACGGAGAAGGAGAGGAAAGAGGAGAGGAAATACATCCACGTCCTGGATGACCAGTAAAATGTGCTTTCACAGGCCTCAAAGTAAAATGGCAGAATGGTTCTTGCGTTGCAAGTGGGATTGTACATATGTAGTACCTAGACCTTTTTTCCTTGACTCAATCAAACGCATAAGACAACCAAATCAATTCTTCGATGTTTTTTCTCTTGATATTCTGCAGCCGGCTGCTCGTCTCAATTCTTCTACATCGGAGGGGATATATGACGACCTGCTTTTCAGATTTAATTGGGAAACATGAGGTACAATACGGGAGGATTGCGCAGAATTTAGACCGCAAAAATTCTCCATCAGACACAAGCTTCCTACCAATAACTTTGAAGCTAGCTCCACACATTTCGAGATCAGCAAAACAAACGCAACAGCAACCACATGCCGCTGTGTTCAAGATGACTGGCCAAGACAGTGATGATGAGGAACTGTATGTACGCTTGCTCCTGTGTTCTCATTTGTTCTACCATCTGCCCCCATACAACCCTCTAGTTTGGCCGCATGACTATCACATCGTTGCCCTCCCGCTCTTACCATCTTGCACAGGGTCCTCTCTTCCTCTACCCTTGACGCCTTGAAGTCGTTCTACGCAGAACGAGATGCTCATGCCGACAAGTTTTCCAAGCTGAAAGAGGCGTCCGAGCAGCGGCATGCCGGCGCGCAGCAGCAGGAGCCGCTGTCGATGGAAGCTTTCACCGAAGACTGGAACGAATCCCAGTTCTGGGTAGGTTTGGTTTCCTTGTAAGAAGGGTTGCCTGGGTCTCTCCTCTGCCATCCTTTCTCGGCCTTTGTCTCGCTCGTACTCTCCCAAGACCAAGAAACTCGAACCCTCTGGCTTACGTATGTGTCCCCCCGCACGCAGTACGCAGATGCCACCGCCAATCTCCTCGCCGAGCAGCTTCTCGACGGCGCCACGGCGGACATGACCATCGCTGTCGTGTCGGCGCCGAGCGTCTTCGTTGCTCTGAAGAACATCGTGGTATGTGTGAATTCTTTGCCTCACTGCCTCCTCCCTTCACCCTCCTCCCATTCCTCCCTGCTATAGACCAAGATGCGGAGGAGAACGAGGCAGCGACGGGGAAAGCTTCAACTTTGGGATCACACTGGCTAACCATTCGCTCTCTCCCGTGCCCCATGCCCAGGCTACCAGGGAGATGAAACCAAAGATGGTCCTGCTGGAGCATGACAATCGGTTTGCCGTATTCTCGGAGTTTGTCTTCTACGACTTTGCCCAGCCTGTGAAGCTGCCCGGTGCGTACACCCTGCGATTCGTGGTACCCCTTCCAACGAAGCGCTCGAGGCGTTGCCCGATTCTGAAGCTGATGATCTCCATGACTAGCTAATCTTCGTGGTACCGTCGACCGGATCATCTGCGATCCGCCATTCCTGAGTGAGGATTGCCAGACCAAAGGTAAGAGGGATCCGTGTTGAGTTTTTTTTTCTTTTGGCTTCATCTCGCATAGTCGCATACCCCTGGGGGCGGAAAAGGGCAACTGACGCCTTGAGCAGCTGCGTTGACCGTGCGATGGCTCTCTCGGGCCGCTGGCATGGAAGCAAGTGACAAGGGACCGACGCCCAAGTTGATCGTTTGCACGGGGGAGAGGATGGAGTCGCTCGTGACCAAGCTGTACCGATCCTTTGGGCTGGTGACGACGGACTTCGAGCCGACGCATGCTCGGGGTCTCAGCAACGAGTTCTACTGCTATGCCAACTTTGAATGCAAGAGTTGGAAATGGAGGCCACAGTCGGGTGCTGGGTCGGCGTAGTCGCGCTTCGGATGGCTTCGCCCCGTCTTGATACCACCAGGAGAAGAGCAAGAGGCGAGTCAATGTTGAGTAAAAAAACAAACACATCTTATGCTCCGGGACTCTCTATCCATGTAAATGCTAAGCACACCCACGCAAGGAAAATAAAAGAATTTTCTCGTCACACGCTTCATCAAATCCATCTCTCTCCGTGTTCCCGCATCCCTTGTTTATGAGACCCATGGTATTGGGACTCGCGGATACCAGCCAGCGAAGGACTGCTGCACCTCTTCGGCTGTCTAGTGGCCGATGCCCGTCCGAGTCGGACTGCGTTCTTCTTGACCGTGCGGGGGGGAAGAGGGTATCACAGTCCGCCCCTCGGACAGGCCTTCCTATGGCGGGTCATCAAAGTCTTGCCATCAATCGCTCTCCGACCCCTCGACCGGATGGCGACGAGGGGGCGGAGGCGCTCTACCCCAGCCATAGGGTATCTCATCCTATGCTAGAGACCTAATGATGTAGAAGAGAAGATAGGCTTTGGCACTCATGACCTCGGACTTGCTGGCTAGCTCAACTTTGTGATCGTTGAAAGCAAACCACTGCTCGCGCCGGAAGGCGTGGTTAGTCAAAGGGTCCAAAGCGCGTAATAGCAGGACTTGGGGAGGAAATCTCACCTGGTCTCCCACTCGGCAGTACGAGACATAATGTCCGGTGTCGATGTCGCCAACATGGACGATGACGCTCAGCAGGTCGTAGGTGCAGGACCGGGCCAGTTCGAAATTCTCCCTCACGTCCTGGCCCCTAGCCCGGTTTGTGTATGGGAGCATGTTCAACTGCAAAGGAAAGCTTACGGGTGTCTCGATCTTGACTGCCCGCTCGTTTCTTCCCTGCTTGTACTCGAAACGCTGCATCATGAAAAGGTCAGTCCTAGTTCTTCAAGTTTTTGCCACCGGGGAAGGGAGGAAGCGTGAATGTGCCGGCGTGGGCCGCCTTTCAACCACGAAGCCAGGCGTACGTACCTTCAGCTGGATGGACAAAACATTCGGAAGCCGTTTTAGGCTGGTATGCCTCCGCGCCTGTTGCATCGAGTTGCAATTGTGGCAGCGGTATTCGCATTTGTCCGACTTGATGTATTCCTCATCCAGGCATTCCTGCAGGGTCATGGGTGGCGCCCGGGGGCTGCCTTTCTTGGTCTTCTTATGCGAAATGTTCTCGAGCGGGAGGCTGAGGTCGAGGAAGCTCTGAACTTGGTTGGTGACACCGTTGCAGTGCTGGCATGTGGTGGTTGTCTGCAGCTTGCCGTAGAACGTCTGGTGGATGATGCAGTTGCAGCTATGCTCGCTGCCGGTCTCGGGCTTCTTCCCGTCCCCGTTTCGCTCGTGTAACTCCTCGGCCAGGAACTGGAAAAACTCGTGCGCATCCTGCTCCTTGGTGGTGACCAAGTTCTCGAATGCTTTTCTTTCGCTGATCCAGAATCCGGAGAGGATGTTAGCTGCCGTATAGCCGTTTGTGTTTTCCAGAGCGTAGAAGTCTTGAAACATGTCATCCATGGCGCAGCTCAGGCAGTGTGGCACTTCGCAGGTGCCGCTCTGGTGGCCATCGCTGAGATAGAAATTCCGCAGCATGGGATTGTGCAGGACGCTCTGCAGAACGACATTCTGATAGCAGGTCGCGCCGGCATTGTAGATGCCGCGTAGGCCGTTGGCCCGACAGGAGGCCGCTGTAGTGTTGGCAGCTATGAACCTCGGATCCTCCTTGCTAGACTCAGTGAAGAGCTCATCATGTTTTCTCTTCCGGCCTATAGAGACAAGTATTAACGGCAGCCCAGACCTCTTACTGTGCCACGGGGGGGGAGGGAGGGAGAGGAAGAGAGAGGGAGGGAGAGGAGGAGAAGAAGGGATGGTTCGCGTAATAGAATCTAGCGGAGAGAGAGGAGGAACTCACTGTTGGCAGAAAATGAACCAGTTCCAATCTTCCGTACTCTGAGCTCCTCGAATGTGGGATCCCAAACCAAGTCGTCACACATCTGGCAGTAGAGAGCACCGCTTCTCGAATCAACAACTAGAAGAAGGAGAGGGGTCCACAGGTCAGCTGGTTTGGGGGATCCTCAGAGCAAGGCTCTCTGCAACAGAAACATACAGAATCGATGTGCTTTCTTGGCGCCATGCTTTATCCGCTCCTCCTCTGTCACGGTGGAAGGGCATTGAAGGCATAGGTAGTTGGAGGTGAGCGAGGTGACAGCCTGGCCATCGGCGGATTTTGAAGTCTGAGGGACGATGGGAGTTGAGTCCAAGATGCCACGAAGGATCATCTTGTAGTGGGCGATGGAAGTGTTTGTGACAGCCTGGTCCTGATTGAAAAGCCGCTGGACGTGTTCTGTATAGGGTCAGACAGAGCCGGGTCTCTACTTCCATGTCAAGGGACTGTCGAAAGGAACATACCACAACCATACTGAGGAGTCCCTGGGATGGGTGATTTGACCTTGACCGTCTTCGGAGACGCTGGTGTAGTCGGCCGCGCGGACATTTTGAATGATTGTTTCTCACGGTATGGTAGCAGAGAGACAGTCAGTCGTCTGGTATGGAAGCTGGATTATTGTACCGAAGCTTTCCAGCTTGATTGCAAGAAATTGCGCCTTGGTAAATGGCTAAGGGGTTGTCACGAGACCGTGATTCTGGGAACCGTCCCAATCGCTCGGTAGGTTCAGAAGGCGAGGTGCGGGTGATAGGAGGTAGAGAGGAGGTGTTGTTGAGAGCAGTCCGAAGCGATTGTGACGTGAAATCTTGCTCGGCACCTTTGATGTGGATGGGCGAGAGATGGAAAAAGAAAGGTAGGCGAATGGACGGAATCTGAGGCGATGGCGCGACTTTGCATTAGCAATCATCTTTCAGTAGAAGGCGACAGATGGGGAGAGGAGAGACAGAGGAAATGGTACCGTGTGTCTTGTCGTGAATATTCAAGTACAGCAGATTGTGATGCAGCTTGTGCAGTTCTGTTGTCACTCTCAAAAAGCAACAAGTTGGTGATCAATGATCGCGGTTCCGCTTCAGCAAGCGTTCAGCGGTTCATCACGCTGCTTGGGGGAAATTCCTTATCGAGCTGCATTGTTGGAGCTTATCGGCTGGTCAATCGGCTGAACCACGGGGCGGCTCCCCACAGGTTTTCAGCTAGGGACGTTAGCTGGTTAGGTTCCCGATCCCCATTTTTGCAGGCTCCTTTGTAGGGTATTTTCAGGAACATATTAGGTAAGGCTCTTGGATTTTACTTAGCTTCTAACCTTACCCTCTGCTTAATTAGGTGCCTATTGGACCTCGCTTACCTACTGTATGTCCTGCCCGCCTCCCCTACCGGTAGAAAGCGTGCATCTTGCCAGGCCTCGGCTCTCAGCTGGGGACCCCTCCGACCCCACTACTTGTGTCCTACTCCGCGGGTACATGCTTGGATGCTTGGTTGAAGAGTCGCCTCACTTTGGAGACGACAACATATCACGCATATCTATGCGCCGCTCTTCTTGGATCTTCTCTGCTCTGGTCTCGTCTGACAAGTTTTTCTGGCAAGAGGAGACGTGTTGCTAAGGCACTGAAATACAACAAAATACCCGGCAAGGAAGTCGTGATTCTGCCAGAGAATCCGCAACCGTAACTGCCGATACTCAGTTGCTCGAGATAGAGTATATTTGCTCTGCATTACATTTCATGTACCATCCCCCTTAGACACCTATCAGGTACATCAACTGGGCCCATTGCGCCAGCTGCGTCCACGAGATCCGATCCTCTCGGGCGATCAGACGATCTACGGTGTTAGCACTCAAGCAGTACTACGTCGCTTCCCGACCAAGTTCGCTCTTTTGTGAATGAATGCGCGTTCCATCGCTTCCCAGGGTCAAGATGACAACCCAACTGGTTCCGCTCCCTGAGATCGAGCGTGTGAGCCCCGCCTGCATTCGCATCCTCGGAGGCAACCCCGGAAAGTTTGCTCTACAAGGCACCAACACCTATCTCTTGGGGACAGGCCCCAGCCGGCTTCTCATCGACACAGGCGAGGGTAAGCCGTCGTGGATCGCGGCGCTGAAGCGGACACTGGAGGAGGAAAAGGCGACGTTGGCGAGTGCTCTGATTACGCACTGGCACGGCGACCACCAAGGGGGGATCGAGCATCTCCTCGAAGCATATCCCGGCACCAAGATATACAAGAACATGCCCGAGAGCGGACAGCTGGATATTGAAGACGGGCATACCTTCACGGTGGAGGGCGCGACGCTGACCGCCGTCCACACGCCGGGTCACACGACTGACCACATGGTCTTGGTCTTCCGCGAGGAGGATGCCCTGTTCACCGGTGATAATGTCCTCGGCCAAGGCACGGCCGTGTTCGAGGACCTGAAGACCTACCTGGCCAGCCTGGAGAAAATGAGACATCTCTTCCAAGGCCGAGCCTACCCGGGCCACGGGCCGGTTCTCCCGGATGGTCCGGCCAAGATCGCCGAGTACATCCGGCACCGGAAGCAGCGGGAAGACCAGGTGGTCCAGACGCTCCGGACCAAGAGGACGGCGGCTTCGGATACGACGGCGAGCGCTTGGGGGGTCATGGAGCTGGTCAAGGTGATCTACCGCGAGGTCCCGGAGGAACTCCATATCCCAGCCTCGGGAGGCATCATGCAAATTCTGCGGAAACTAGAACATGAGGGAAAGGTGGTACTCGGAGAAGAGGAACGATGGTGTCTCACCGACCGGTCCACCTTGTAAAAAACAGGAAAGAGAGAATAAAAACACTCAGTCATGGTATATTGGTCTTAGCTGTCGAAGCGGCCGGTTCTATGGGGCAAGACCAGATCCACCCGCATTGACGGCCGCAGAGAATTGGGGTTTGTTGGCTTGTCATGGTTGCGGGTCGAGCTGGCTTCCGGTGGATGCGAGGCACGCGTGGTATGGGACTCTGGGATACAGTATCAGGCTCGCAAGTCGATTTGATATCGAGTGTCTTGGTCCATAGAGTAGCAAGTGGCCTGACATGTTGGGACAAATCGTGCCATAAGAGAACATGATCAGCTCTCCTTTTTCCCTTATTGAACCTAGAATGTCATGGTAATTAATATAGCTCTAGCTTGTCGAACCGCGCTGGTGTAGTCATGAATTTGACGGCGTTTTTGGGGGTTCGTTGGCTCGCGCTCCGTCTTGCTCTATCGCGATTCCATCGTACCTTGCGACCCTCCGGAACGCGGCACCGGTACCAGTCGGCAACGGGCTCGCGCCAAGACGAAAACTAATAAGTCCGCCTGGGATATGGGATGCCAAGTGGAGTGGGGATGAGATGTGATTTTTTTCTTCCTCTCCAAGGGACGAACGCAAACTATTCGCTAACCGTTATCCCCGGGGGTTGCCCAGGAGTAGAGCACAGTGGTATTTCGCTCACTCATCTCGGAGGCAGGGGGTTGTACGCGATTCGACCGTTCTCAAGGACAACCCCCCACACGCGAATACCAGGATGATTTGTTACTACTTCTGGTCGTTCGCGGATGCTCGAGGCACGGACTTTAGGACTTCCTTTGAGTATCGCAGACGAAAGGAAGGGGGGGAGGCATGGCATCTGACTATGAAATCAGTTCGTTGACAACACAGCTCCTATAGGCACTACTGTATCCCACCCTACAGTACCTGCCTGCCGGCCGCCTTGCTACCTGGCGATGGACCCCTACATTCCGTACATTCCGTGCATTCCGCCTTTTACTCGTCCGGTGCCGGGTCGCCTACTGTACTACCCCCGTCGTTTGGACTTTTGTCTATCTCGTGATCGAACCAAGGCGAGATTCTCCGTATAGCGATGGCCCTATCGAAGTGTATCATAGGAATCATGCCCAACCTATGGCCTGTCATTCTTTCTTCCAG
>FTLB01843443.1_pt1 | contig 17497 bp, 14 predicted proteins | sample 1658291 | NCBI WGS metagenome assembly FTLB01 (sample SAMEA3914812, study PRJEB12502) | metagenome | biome: forest; material: soil | place: Canada | collected 2011-07-07 | depth 0.1 m
GTGCTAACGTTTTGTCTTGTACAGCTTCGAACGGTGCTCCTGAGAGCGCCCCTAGGGCACCCGCCCCCCAAGCCCCTACTGGCAAGCCCACCACGTCCCGACCGGATGAACCTCTGCAAGACACGTCTTCTGACCCTGCTCCGCTAGCCCCTGCCTCCAACGACAGCCGAAATGTCGTTCGCAGGAAGCTGACAGGCTACGTCGGCTTTGCCAACCTCCCCAACCAGTGGCACCGCAAGAGCGTCCGCAAGGGCTTCAACTTTAACGTCATGGTCGTCGGTTAGTATCCTTCCTGGCTCCTCTCGCCCGGCAGCTCAAGATCCCGCATGCTAATACAATGGGCACTCTCCAGGCGAGTCTGGCCTCGGAAAGTCCACCCTCGTGAACACCTTGTTCAACACCTCTCTCTACCCTCCCAAGGAGCGCAAGGGACCCAGCCTTGACATCATCCCCAAGACCGTCACCATCCAGTCCATCAGCGCCGATATTGAGGAGGCTGGCGTTCGCCTCCGCCTCACCGTGGTCGACACGCCCGGTTTCGGTGACTTCGTCAACAACGACGAGTCCTGGCGCCCCATCGTGGACAACATCGAGCAGCGCTTCGACGCCTACTTGGATGCCGAGAACAAGGTCAATCGCATGAACATCGTTGACAACCGCATCCACGCTTGCGTGTTCTTCATCCAGCCCACCGGCCACTCCCTCAAGCCTCTGGACATCGAAGTCATGAAGCGCCTCCACACCAAGGTCAACCTGATCCCGGTCATCGCGAAGGCTGATACCCTCACCGACGAGGAGATTGCCGACTTCAAGCGCAGGGTATGTACCCCTCTCTTCTTTTTTTCTCATCTGTCCTGAGAACTCGCGGCTAACATGCTCCAGATCCTCGCCGACATCAAGTTCCACAAGGTCCACATCTTCGAAGGCCCTCGGTACGAGCTCGATGATGACGAGACCATCGCCGAGAACAATGAGATCCTTTCCAAGGTCCCCTTCGCCGTCGTTGGCGCCAACAACGAGATCACAAATGCCGACGGGCGCAAGGTCCGTGGTCGTCGCTACCCGTGGGGTGTGATTGAGGTCGATAACGAGGAGCACTGCGACTTCGTCAAGCTCCGCCAGATGCTCATCCGTACCCACATGGAGGAGCTCAAGGAGCACACCAACAACAATCTCTACGAGAACTACCGAACGGACAAGCTCATCGCCATGGGCGTCTCCCAGGACCCCAGCGTCTTCAAGGAGGTCAACCCCGCCGTCAAGCAGGAAGAGGAGCGCGCCCTGCACGAGCAGAAGCTCGCCAAGATGGAAGCCGAGATGAAGATGGTCTTCCAGCAGAAGGTGACCGAGAAGGAGTCCAAGCTCAAGCAGAGCGAAGAAGAGCTGTACGCCCGCCATCGCGAGATGAAGGAGCAGCTCGATCGGAACCGACTCGAGCTCGAGGAGAAGAAGTCGAGAGTCGAGAGCGGACGGCCGTTGGACAAGGAGCCCAAGAGGAAGGGTTTCTCCCTGCGATAAACCGCCCCTCTCTCCCTTCTTCGTTTGCTTGTTTGCCACGACTTTGTCTTCGTATCATGATGCCCTCAAATACCAGCCTCCCGCGCGTGTCCCTTTCCTTCCATTCTTGTCTTTTTATGTATCCCCCTCTTTCTAATCAATAAAAAAAAACCTCATAATCTCGCGGAGACAAGGGTTTTCCTACCCAAAAGGCGACACAAAAAATCTACTCGGTGTCACTCAGGCTCCGGGGAGGGAGCCGTGTCCATAAAAAGTGCTTCAGTGCCAACAAGGAGGATGTGGGCTTCTGAGAAGTTCTCACGGCGTATGTGTATCGTCGCTACGGGAAGGGTGGCCGGTCGGATGGTCTTGAAATATGATGGAGCAGATATAATCGGCGGTCTTTCCTTTTTCTCTGTGTTCTTCACCTCTTTTTTCTTTAGTCTCTCACACTCTCTCCGTCTTTTCCCTTATCTCGTCAAGAAGCTCCGGCGACCGCAGCAAGCTCCCACCCCTGTCCACGCGCGCCCGCGACGACGCTTCCTGCCGATAGGGATGGCCAGCGGCACTGGCAGTAGGCGGCGGCGTCGTGACCAAAGGAGAGGACAAAGTTGGCAAGACAAGTCTGGCAAACGTACAACCCTATTCTTCACGCTCCCTAAGTCGACATTTCGGGAAAAAAAATACGGTCTTATAATCAACGACAATTACGTCTATCCACATGCATCGCGCAACTCACGAAGCCCTTCGTTCTCGGGTCGCGGGTCACTTGGTTCTAGTTGCCTCTTGTCTTTGGTCGGCTGGATGGATGAGCTCTCGCAGCAGACAGGCAGGAAAGTTGGGACCAAATGTCCTCCGATGTATTCCATTAGGGTCTGCGGGACGTGGCGGAGGATGGAAAACTAGAAGGATCTCTCTTGTTCGTCTTCTATCGTTCTTGTTGTTCGCCCAATATCCCCCGACGTTATTGTCACACTCAAGCTAGTTTTCCTTGTCTCTCTCTCTCTCGGTGTTCTCAGCCCAGGTTCATGGAGCTTGCCGCTCGGGAGTTCGCCCTCGTTTCGCTTGCTGTGTTCGCCGCTTTCTGAGTTTTCTTTGCCCCCCCCCTTCAATAGCTTTGTCAGTCTGAATTGAAAAGGATGGTTTCTTCTCTGAATACGTTTGCTCGCTATTGTAAAATTTTGAGCTACTGTAGTAGTGAAGCACGTGTTGCCTGTCAGAAATGTTGGGAAATCGTTGGGTTGGAAGAACTTATATCAGCATCTCGAACGGCTGGAGTAGAAAACATATCAGATCTTCAGCAATCATTTCGGACAGTATGAACGTTTTTTGCATCCGGAATTACAAATGCCCTTCAACTTGGACAAGTGGTGATACATAGAAGTACATCCATCTCCCGCTGTAGTGTGGAGATGTAAGCGCAGCTGGCACAGTAGTAGCTCTACCCTTTTGGACAAGTAAAACCGCCTTCTATCATGCCATATATATGCCTTTTCTCTTCTTCTCTCTCTCTCTCGCTCTGTTTCCCTTTTTTTCTGCCAACAGTCGTTCCTTTCGTGCCTGTCCCCCAGCGACGCCGTACTTGCTCCTCTACCGTCTACGCAGATACCAGTTGAAAGCAAGCTGGCTCACATCGGCGGGGAAGGGCGTCGGCACCTCGGCGCTGCCCTTCCTGGCGACGGGGTGCCGCAGGTATACGGCGGCGCAGATGTTCTGGTTCACCTCGAGATAGGGCGGGATGAAGGCGAAGGGCGCCATGAAGGGGCGGGGGCGCCAGGGCGTCAGGTAGGGTTTGCTCGTATCCACCGGATTGTCGCGGAACTCATCGTGGTCCTTGACCCAGCGGTTCTCGCGGAGGCTCGACAGGCTATGGTGGTCCAGATGGTAGTTCTCTAGCTCGGCGCCTTCCGCATCCTCGCCGCCGGTCCGCGCCTTCTTCGCGTTCGTGGTAGTCAGCTGCAGGCGCGACATCAGGGTCATGAGGTTGTCAACCGTGCTGTGGGACTCCTCGACCGACTTGTCGCTGCCGCGGACCCGCGACATCTCGCTCTTGACGTTCTTGACCAGCGAGCGGATCTCCTGCTTTCGCTTGGCCGACAGGTCGTCCTTGCCGCCCTCGAGCACTTCCTTCGCTTGGTTGAAGATGGCCTTCAGCCGGGTGAACTCTCGCTCCTTAGCGGCTTCGGGCGACACCTCAACCTCTTTCTCTACCGCATCGGCAGCCTTGGTCTCGGCCGTCACAGCCTCCTCGGCGGGTTCCTTGGCTAAAACTTCGGTCTCGGCATCCGCTTCGGCCTCGGCCTGCTCCTCAGATCCTTCTTCCGCCTCCTCCACTGCCGCAGCCCCCTTCTTAGGCTTGTCTTTGCTGTTCGGCCGCTGCCTGCCCGTTGCCGTCAATACACGATCGATGTCGACTTGGAACATATCGCCGGGGTTTAATTGGTATCCTGGGTAGACCATCTGGAGAAGATACTTGGTTAGCTGCCTTACTGCACGCTGCTGAAAGGGGAGAGGGGGGGCCGTCTGAAGTGGCGGGAGGTTAGGCACGCATACCTTGACGCCGTTGACCTTGACAGCACCGTGCACGACGAACTGTCTCGCCTGCCTGGCACTACTAGCAAACAGAGATCGGAAGACAGCAATGTCCAGCCGTCTCTCCATCGGGGCATACGTCATCTGCATGTAGGGCGTCATGTTGGGTCGGATGCCGCGCAGGAGGCCCGGATCGGGCTTGCCTTCGTTCAACACGGAATCGCCCTCGCGACCGGAACCGCGTCCAGCGGCCTGTTCACTGCCATCGTACTTGGCGAGATACTCGGGATCCATGTCCACGACGGACAGCAGGCGGCGGCTGAACATGCGCTCCCACTTGCCCTCCTTGATGTGCTCTCCATGGTACCCGCGCGACAGCGCCTTGGCCTTCCACTTCTGCTGGAAAAAGGTGAGGTGGCTAGTGTTGGGGATCTTGAGGCGTGCTAAGTTGTATAGATTGTATTTGTTCCATGTTTGCCGAATGCGCTGTGGTCGAAGCAGTCAGTATCTATCTTGTCTCGGGGAGCCTTTTTATGCGCAGCACTCGGAAAGTGTCCGGCCACCCAAGGAGGATGAGAAATGGGGAAATCGTGGCATCGACATACCGGTCTCTTGAGGCCGTGAAACCTTAATAATCTCCTGTACTTCATTCTTGCGGATAGCGAGGTCAATTGGCCCCTCGAAGTCGCGCTTGGGGCTCGATGACACTGAAGACTTCACGTTCTGATGCCGCAGCTCGCATATCGACCAAAAATTTCAGGAGAACACGCCTCACGTGCAGCTCCCTGTCTAGCTCGAAATTTGCTAATCCCCTTTGGGCTTAGGTCCTGGAGGAAAGTCCCTTGGTGGGGTGAAATTTTGGGCGGTGAGAGCCGCTCGAAAATCTTCCCAATTCAAGCTCCACTGTCTGGATTCGCCTGCAGTTTTGTCGCTTTTTTTTATCCAAGAACTTTGAGTTGATCGCTTTTCTACTAGGCGAGGACCTGACACGAGATTCTTTTTCGAGTCTACTATCTGTTCCCAAAAATAGAGAGCATTTACTGCATCTCTAGAGACCCTTTGCGCTCTACACGTTCTGCTACTCCGAAACTTGGTAAGTTTCTTGTCACTGGGTACTCACTGAACCTTGTGAACTCTGACTCTATCCTCGCTTTTTTTTCTTTTACCCCGCCGCCCTTGTTCTTTGACTCTTCCCTCGCTCCTCGAACCGACGAATGCCCTTTTTTTACTCCCTCTCCAGTCGTGCGCCTCTTCTGACCCTTCACGATTGCAGATTCGCACCTCCATATTGTATCTCACTTCGTCGAGAGGCAACTGTACCGTTCCCCACCATGAGCGACGCGCCTGTCAACGCCGCCGTCGAGACGGTCGACGCCGCCGAGGCTACCGAGGTCAATGCCGTGGAGAACACTTCCGATGCTATCGCTGAGACTACCGGAGCCGAGGGCACCGATGACTCTGCTGCCAAGAAGGCGGACGGCGGTGCCGACAACAGCGCTCCGGCCCCCCTTCTGAAGCCGACCCGTGGGCTGGAGCAGGAGCGCAAGAAAAACAACAAGTTTGATCCCAAGTCCCAGGAAGTCACTGACGATCCGGTCCGGATCCGCAAACAAGTAATGTCACCCGCTGGCGCCTGTGAAATTTGACGACGGTGTTACTAATCCCCACCAAGGTCGAGTTTTACCTGAGCGACACCAATCTCGCCACGGATGAATTCCTGTGGAACCTTACTGGAGGACCCGATAACAAGCCCGTGCCTCTCCAGAAGATCTGCACCTTCAAGCGCATGGCCATCTTCCAGCCTTACACGGCTGTTGTCGCCGCGCTCAAGGACAGCAAGTTTCTCGACGTCGAAGGCGCCGAGGGCGAGGAGACCATCAAGCGCAAGAAGGCCTATGTCTCGGTCAGCGATGCTTCCAAGCGACGAATGGCCGCCAGCGTGTATGCCAAGGGATTCGGAGACGAAGAGCCCTCCACCCAGTTCGATCTCGAGGCTTTCTTCAGCCGTTATGGATCCGTCAACAGCGTGCGCCTCCGCCGCACCGACGATGGGCTCTTCAAGGGCTCCGTCTTCGTCGAGTTTGCCGATGAGGAGACCGCCAAGACGTTCCTTGCCCTGGACCCCGCGCCCAAGTGGAACGATCACGACCTGAGGATCTTGTCCAAGGAGGCATACGTCAAAGAGAAGACCGATATGATCAAGCGGGGCGAGATGGAGCCCGGCCACCCGCGTACGTCCTTCTACGAGGGCCGGTTCAAGCGCGGCAGCGGCGGCCGTGGCCGCGGCCAGGGACGCGGAGGCTTCAACGACCGTCGCGGCGACGGAGATGCCGATGATTGGAAGAAGCGTCGGGACCAGGATCGCAAGAACGGCTTCAAGGACCACCGCGGCGGTCGCGGCCGCGGGCGGGGAGGTCGTGGCCGCGGTGGACGCGACCGCAATGACAACCGCTCTCAGGGCCGTGACAACAACAATGAGTACGTCGCCGCCCAACCCTGTTGATCTCCCTAAACCCCGTACTGACATGCTCGCAGCGGCCGCCCTCCCGTCATCCAGGCCACCGATGAGAACGGCAAGGTCACGAAGGACGACTCGACCAGCAAGCGATCCCGCGACGACGACAATGCCGACGCGCCACCCGCGAAGAAGGTCGACGTCAAGAGTGATGTTGCGGCGGAGGCTTCGTAAACTGCCCCAGGGCTGGGCATGACCGGCAGCATGGCATAGAATCCATGCCAGCCCCCCCGACGAACACACAAACACATACCCGTGTTCTCATTGGCCCGCAAAATGTACTACCCCCCAACTCACCCTCCCCGCCAACCAAAAGAAAACCAGGCGCTCTCCAGAAGACAGATTCTGTCGCTCTTCAACCGACCAGTCTAAACCTCTCATCCTGCACCCGCTACAATGGCCAAGCGATTGAAAGCTGACTGGTCGTTACGACTTCCCGTCTCTCCTTGCCGAGGTGAAGAAAAACTCGGCCATGATATGTCTGCTGCTGAAGACTTGCTCAATCGTCTGCTAGCTGCTCTCTGATGGCTTCTGCTACCCGCCTGGCCAGCCTTCGCGCTGCTTGTTGAGCTTCCTGTCGGGATTTGTCTGACAGGGGCGAAGTTTGGCGAAGCAAAACAACTGAAAAAAGAAATCGAGGTCGTATTCCTTTTTTCCCAATGCATGTACAATATTAGAACTGGCTGTACGCAGGACCCAAGTCTCCATCCCGTTTGGAGACGGACTGATGGGCCTCGGCGACTCCCTGAGCCCATAAATGGCTCTACTATCTCGTTGTTTTCATACCTTTTGCTTCACGCTCGTCTCGCAATTTCATGGTTCCGTGGTGTCATGCTTCGTCCAATGGGCTCCCAAATCGAACACTCTGGGTCCCTTTATCCCAAATGTGTCTCGTTTTATCATATCTCCAAGCCTCCTCTACGTAGCTGTTCTCGTCCGTAGCCCAGCCAGTTTCCACCAACCCCCTTGGTTCTGGATTGTGCGAAAGTCCCGTCGCGCTTACGAGGCAATCCAATGCCACGAGTGCGGCTCGGTCTCGCTGGGGTTCTCATTTATACCAAGAGTCCTGCCGCGGCCGAGTCGCCTCCGTCATCGGTACCGATCCCGGAAGGTAAGCTTTGGCCGGATCGCCGCACCCGGCCTTAGCTCCAGTTACGCCCGGATGGATCGTCATAGTGCGTGCGTGCTTTGTGGTTCCCTCCCGGCAGAGCAATCACTGCGAGAGGCGTCCCCCGCACTTCTCTCAGTGCCGACGAAGCGGCCGAGGTCCTTTGGCGAAGATGCCTTTTTCTCTTTTTTTTGGTCTTGGTTCGGTAGTTCGCCTTTGTATGCCAATTCGACCACTTTCTGTCTCGTCCAAGGGGCTCGCTCCTGTGTGAATTGTTGCTCGGCTTATCCTGCCGGGGGGACCCCCGATGCGCAAACTCGCTCATACATAAGAGATAGGTAGGCTTGGAGATAAGGTCATAAGGTAGAGAGGTACCTAGTCCCATTTATTTATGTTCGTATGAATGTATGTGATAACACCCTGCTCACCACTTTCCGCTTAGCTTGTACGCACCCCAGATCAATATCCCGAACGAGGTAAAAATCAATCAAAGGCGGATCGCCCTAGGATCTTTTGCGCTCCCACGACCTTCCCGAAACAACCCTCGTTGTATGGCCCACTTCTCAAGTTCTAACCCGAGCGCCGAGGGTTTTGTCATCGGCGCCAACATCCGCGTTGTAGCCGTAGCCCCTTAGGCTTTTTTTTTTGCAGCTACTCTATGTAAACTCGGTCCTCAGAGGCAAGTAGCGGCCTCCACACTGGCGGCGATGGGGGCGGACATTTGTTTTTGGTAGTTCTCTCCGGCTTCTGGAACTGGTCTCGTGTCCTGTCCTTCCCGCTGTTTGTTCCTCTAACAGACTCTCTTTCTCTCTCCCCGTCTGACCAAATTTGACTATGGCTGGGCCGAGGAGAGGAAGCAAATGCCAGGTTTCCCGCTCGCTTGAGCACCAGATAGACGGTAGGCCGGGAGACTTCTTGCTCCCTCGGAAATAAGAGGCAAAGCGTAAAAGGCGGCGGGCGGACCTTGTTCGTGAAATTTGACCTGGAGTAAAACGGTCCTTTATTCCATCTAAACTCCGATCGAGATGCGCGCAAAATGTAACCAACTCGCTCCCTCTACTATTCCGTACTCGCCTCCCCCCCCTGGTTCCCAACTAAGATGGACATGGCCGGCACTTGTTGCCGTGCATTTGGAGAGGGACCCTCTCCCCCCCCCCAAACTAGCAAGGGAAAAAACATGACGATGAGATAAAGGTAGCCGAAGTGACGTTTCTATCCTGGTTCTTTTCTATTTCCTCTTTTTTTCCTTTCTTTAATTATGTACCTTTATATACCTTAGGCTTACTCCCTGTGTAGTTTATTCCGCTACACATAGTACGTTATAGTGACTGCCCACCCTCGCTATCACGGTAGTATATCACCAGCGTATAGTACTACAAAAGTACGTACTGAACCTACTCCTGGTCACTTGGTCGACTCAAGGCCACCATCTGCTACTGGTCATTGGGCCGTCCCAATAGGCTTTTGTCTATTCAAATTAAATCCCGTCTAGAGACCCTGTTACCGGGTTGGTGGTGTTTGACAGCGGGACGGGTGGTGCTGAGCAGCGCGGTTCGGTTATATATGCGTCCGTCAATCTTTACCCACTATTAAGTGATGACCGAGAAAGCTACCCCGGACCGGGCAGATGGTTCGTCTGCGCCGTCGAGCACGACGGCTTGGTCGCCGGTGACGAATGAACACCCAGAGGAGCCATCCGGCCCCGCGAGGCATCCAGCCCCGTCAGAATCAGACCTCGATCCTTCCCTTCCTCCTCGACAGGGGGACATGGAGTACGAGAAGAGACCAAACTCGACCGACTCGTCGCGGCACAGCGATGATCTCACCAAGGGTTCCAGCCACGAGAAGGAGAATGGGGAAAGCAGCGGCAGTGGCGATGGCGAGGAAGACGACGACCGGGATTCGGGCCCGGGGTTCGCTCCCATCACCCGCTCCGTCTCGGAAGTGCACGACGGAATCGAGAGCCGGCACGACGTCGAGGTCGGATCGGTTGCGGAGAAAGTCGACCCGGAGCCCAGCCAGAGGGACCCGAATCTCGTCGGCTGGGAGGGGCCGGATGATCCCAAGAACCCCAAGAACTGGAGCTTCAGCAGGAAGTGGGCCGCCATCACCATCGTATCCTTCTTCACGCTGATCTCGCCCGTGTCCTCGACCATGCTGGCGCCTGCCACGCCGCAGATTGGCAAGGACCTCGGCATTGACTCGTCCTTCGAGCAGGCGCTCACGCTCTCCATCTTCGTGCTCGCCTACGCCATCGGCCCGCTCTTCCTGGGCCCTCTGAGCGAGCTCTACGGCCGCGTCCCCGTCCTGCAGCTCTCCAACCTAGTGTACCTCTTCTTCAACCTAGGCTGCGGCTTGGCCAAGACCCGCGGGCAGATGATCGGCTTTCGCTTCATGGCCGGCATCGGCGGGTCCGCGCCCTTGGCCATCGGTGGCGGCGTGCTGGGCGACCTGTTCACGGCGGAGCAGCGCGGCCGTGCAATGAGCATCTACAGTCTGGCGCCACTGCTCGGCCCGGCGATTGGGCCCATCGCTGGCGGTTTCATCGTCCAGCGCGTCAGCTGGCGGTGGATCTTCTACGCCACCACCATCGCGGACGCCGTGATCCAGGTCGCCGGCCTGTTTCTGCTGCAGGAGACGTACGCGCCGGTGCTGCTTGCGCGCAAGTGCCGCCGCATGATCAAGGAGACGGGCAACCCGGACCTGCGCGCCGAGTTCGCCAGCCAGGAGCGCACCGTGTCGCGGATGCTTCTCAACGCGCTGGTGCGGCCGTTCCGCCTCTTGTTCACGCAGGCCATCGTGCAGGTCCTGGCCGTGTACATGATGTACCTGTACGGGATGCTGTACCTGCAGCTCAGCACCTTCCCGCAGCTCTGGGAGGGCGTGTACGGCGAGAGCACCGAGATCGGCGGGCTCAACTACATCGCCCTGGGGATCGGCCTGTTCCTGGGCTCGCAGCTGTGCGCGCCCGTGCAGGACCGCATCTACGCCGCGCTCAAGAAGCGCTATGGCGTGACCACGGGGCGCCCCGAGTTCCGCGTCCCCATGATGATCCCGGGATCGATCATGGTGCCCATCGGGTTGCTCATCTATGGCTGGGCCGCCCAGTACCGCACCCACTGGATCGTGCCCAACATCGGCGTCGCCATCTACAACGCCGGCACCATCATGTGTTTTCAGTGTATCCAGGGCTATCTTGTTGACACCTACACGCGCTTCGCCGCCAGCGCCGTCGGTGCGGGCACTGTCCTGCGCAGCCTCGGCGGCTTTGGATTCCCTTTGTTTGCGCCGTCCATGTATGCGAGGCTCAACTACGGCTGGGGCAACACGCTGCTGGCCTTGATCTCCATCGTGATCGGGTGGCCGGCCCCGATCTTGCTTTGGAAGTACGGCGAGATGCTGCGGAAGAAGAGCCCGTTCGCGGCTGGCGGGGGATCATGAGATGGGATACGATGGGGAACAGAGAAAATGGAAGAGCAAGCGACTCCGAGCGGGAAATTGATAAAAATCTAGTAACGAGAATTCTCGCTTTTGTCAGCCATGGATGAGAAGATGGCCCGTGTGAAAAGGAGAAGAGCAAGACGCAGGAATATTTTGCACTGGCTGTAATACCTGTATAAAAATACTGGGATTTGTCAGGATACCCAATTCGCATAGCATAGAGGCGACCGCATAGCATATGACAAAATAGGAGCAAGGCACTGAGGTGATAATTTGAGTCGTGTCGGGACTGAAGTTGTGTCATGTTATCATTACCTGATTTTCGTGCAGCTTTGCTTGGCTCCTTCCTTGTCTCTCGCCATATATCTTTTCTCCGTATCACTCTCCATCACCCGCGCTGGATCATAATCTCTCGCCCACCACATCAAGACGCTCTGGCGCACTATCTGTCCTCCAGGATTCCCTCTCGACGATTCAACAACCCGATCCCGTCATGCCGTGGACTCCTCCTGGCGCAATGTACTTGCACGTCCCGACCGCGCCCTCCTTGGTGGATGAGGTCTCCGTCAAGGCCAAACTGATGCCCTGCATGTCGATGTTGTAGCATGGGTTCCGCGTCGAGCAGGAGACGGCCGTCGTCCGGTTGCTGGTCGCGGCGAGGAAGCCCGTGAAATTGACGAATGCGATGTTGGAGACCAGCATGTTGGATGTGCCCGAGAAGGACCCGTTGTTGCCGCTGTCCTGGTTGATGTTGGGCCCGATCGCGGCGCCTTCGGTGTAGAAGTTCTCGAAGCGGAGATTGTTGACGATGCCCCTATTCGTGCGCGTGTCAGTGTCTCCAGTGCTGCAGCCGCGAGACTCGTGGTTGGCAGCAGCACCCAGGTGCGAATCATTTGGCCCGGGAAACAGCAAGGTGGAAGGGAAGGGAAGGGGGGCAGAAGGAAGACTCACCAGCCGCCTCCTCGGGGTACTCCGCCGCTCTCGTAGCCGGATTGAGGGGCTTCCTCTCCGATCCACGTCTTGATATAGGCTGAGTTGTGCATGTCTTCGTTGTAGGTGAGAATTCTGACATCCTTGAAGACCGCATTGACCACGGATGAGTCCTCCAGATACTGGCCCAGGCTGCCGATGGCGATGCCATTCCCTCCATGGATTGTCAACTAAAGGCATTGGTCAGCCCAGTCGCGTGTCAACATGGCTGAAAGACCCCTGGGATTTTGTAAACTTTGGCTTACGTTCTGACAGTACAGATTATAGGACCGAGGCTTGATGGCGATTGCATCATCTCCGCTGTCCCAAGTCCACTGCTTAGCTGGTCATCTCTCGTATCTATACATAAGGAACATACCCTAGCAATGAGTCAGAATCGTGTACAATTCAGCGATGAGATAACCTGGCCAGTCGACCGTATGCTCGCCTACCTTGGTAAACAAAATTGGTTAGGATGATATTGTTTGCATCCATGGTATCGAAACCGTCGGTGTTCTGGACCCAGTTCGTGCCGTATGGCGCATTCACCGCCGTATTGTTGACGAGAATGTCGTCGAACTTCATGTTGGTACCATTCATGATGTTTATAGACCAAAGAGGCGAGTCCTTTACATAAACTGCGAAGGGGGCCCAGTCAGACACAGAGTCGTCCATGGCTACCCGTGCGGGGGGGACACCCAGGGAGAAACCTACAATGCTCGACCAAGACATCGCTGACGTTCCAAAAGACAAAGGGCATCGGCCGCCCGGGCTGTGTGACGGCCTGCTCGGCGTTGTACCAAGCATTGCCGGTGCCGTTGATGCCACCCGTGCCGTAGCCGTTGATGTGAATTCGCTCGCCGCTGATCACGAACCCGGCATGGTGGTTCTGGAAGGCAATTGGGTACGAATTGTTCCTCCAATACGTAAGATTATCGGAGAACTAGATATGTGCATGCGGATATTCGCTACAGTTAGTCCTCCTCTTGGATCGGTGCCATTTTAGGGAGGGCAGCCCTGTCGACGTCTTCGTACCTGCCAAAGACCTCTCCACTCAATAGTCACGTCGCTGATGACGGGGTTCAGCACGGTGGCAATGTGGTACGTCCTCCCCTCGAGGAATACGACGGTGCCTCCGTTGTTGCAGTTGTCGAACGCCCGGAGAATCTGAGGCACATCGTCACGGTTGCATCCGAGAGGGGTCACGGTGCAGACCTTGCCAGAGCTGGCCGGGCTCCTTGGCAGCGGGCCAAGGCCTGGGTACGCCGCAGCGAAGGCAGCGCCGAGCAGTGACGAGACGAGGAGGCGCGTGAGCGAGAGTGCGGCCATGGCGTGTCAGCTGAGGGAGTCAAGTTGCGCGAAGAAAGACCATGTACTGCGCGGTCAGGGCATCGCAGAGAACAGGCCACGGCGCCGCAAGTCCTGGGCACTGCCAAGATATACTCTCCAGCGCAAGGGCATGCACTCTGTGGTGGTGTAAGTCACATCTCGACCGAAGGCACTAAATTGGTTTCCAACTCCCCCAGGTTACCCCACAGCGAATATCAACAATATACATGGTGGAGTTTACGGGGAGGGCGGAAGATTCCCATTGACGGTGGATTATTGGCCGGATAAAAAATGGGAGACGCATGATTGGAGGCAAAATGAAGGCGCTTCTAAAGAGCCTCTTTAGGATCTACATGGGCGTCATCCAACATGGCAGGATCCCTCGGGCGAAATCTTGCCGAAGCGTCCACGTCCAGCAACCAGGCAAGCTAGCGCTCCCTTGCAATGCCCACCTCATATTGCAGTTTCCTGACGGGCTGCCTGTGCATTGCGGCCGTTGCCAGGGCTTCCGCCCTGGGCTCCATGGCCCTAAAAGAACTGATCTATTCGTGGGTATAATCGCGCATCCAGAAGCGGCCGTGAGAATGAAGAGTGCCTTAAGCTAAGAAGCGATCCCGGGAGAGCCCAAGCAATGCGCCTCGCTCGCGGATTCGTGCCGTTGCAGAACCTCCAAGCCGGTTGGCTATTACGTCGGATCCTGGTCTATCTATGTGTCGTACTGGGGGGGGTTCTGCCGGAACCGCCCGCTCTTTGACCAGATTGCTCGCACCCGAGGCGGATTCCTCTTCAGGTTGACGCCTAGCTCTTCCATGAGCCTGACCACATCGTGCATGTTCCTATGCTTGGCGAGCGAGTATGCACTCCTGTGCGTGCCTCCGTCGCTGACGTTGGGATCCGCACCAGCCTCGAGGAGCACGGTCGCCGCCTCCGTATATCCTCGGAAGCAAGCGATCGCCAACGGCGTGGACCCGAACCTTCCGCCGGGCCGGTTGACGTCTACCCCGGAGCCGGGTTTCAGCAGGATCTTGAGAATTGGTACCATGTTGTACGAAGCTGCGTAGTAGAGCGGCTCCGTCCTCCGGATCGCCTCGATGTCGAGGGACATGAGGAGGAATTGGACCCAGGACTCAAAGCAACCACCGCCGGGGTTGGCCTTGGTCGCGAAGAAGTCGAGGATGAGCTTTTCATCTCGCGGATCCGGCGGATCAGCGATCAGATGATCCGGCCAGAAAGTCGCCGCATACTCCAAGAGGGGATATTTCTCGAGGCGCGCGGTAAGCTCGCCTTCGCTGGTGACATATCCCTGTTCGAATTCATAGAAACTGAGATAGGACAGACACTTACGCAGTATCTGCCTGTTAGCTCTCGTTGATTCCAGAGCAAAATGTGCGACTGGTGAGGTGCGAATCCAGGAGGAGGTGAGAAAGGAGCGGATAGAATCGTGTGCCAGTGTCACATAGCCATCGTCGACCTGTGCTAGACCGACGCATATGTCTAAGGCATCGTTCGGGTTGGACAGACGACAATCGTCGTCCAGATACCTATCTGAGTCATGGAGTACCATGGCTTCGCTCAGGACTTGTAACCTCAACGGCCGTGTTGAAAATGCCAGCCATGTCAGGGCCTCGTAGGCGAGTGGAACATCAGACTGGGGAACCCTCTGTAGAATTCGGGCGTACGTCTCGTTCAGCGTCGCTGGCAGGTCGCTCAGGGTCGTCAACACGTCACGCCCTGTCCTAAGACTAGCTAGTCTGTCCATGCAGAGCTGTGCCCATCGAAAGCTTCAGGTCTGGTCAGCGACGAGAATATGTTTAAAGTACATGGCACGTGCTCGACTTACGTTCCGTCAGCACCGAGCGCCATGCGCTTGAGGATGCGGTCTTTGATCTTATCGCTGAGGACGGAGAACCCCGGCTCGTTGTAAAGCCTGTGACGAACGTATACTTCGATGTCGCGATCAATCGCTTTGCTGGACAGCCTCAGTACGGAGAGTTCAGGGCTCTGTATCTGAGGGTTCGACGTGCAGGTTACGAGGACTCGAACATTTGGGCAGGCGCGGCAGAAGGAGAGAAGAAGGGGAACGATTTGATTTTGATGGGAGGTCTCGTTGAGGGCGTCGATGAGCACGTAGAACCGATCGACGAGATTCAGGGCGGACGTGGCGAGATCTACAATCTCGGCGATATTCAAGTTGCTCCGGGCGGAATGGCTCCCTCGTTCCTTCAAGGGCCGAACGCGTTCCACAAGCTCTGGTTTGATCTTGACCAGCTGGGCCAGGACGGAACCAAAGACACCCGACGGAAGCTGCGATGCTGAGTTGTCCCATGAGCAGTAGTGAAATCCACAGCCCCATGCGTCGCTGGATTCCGAGCATCTGCGTCGAAGTTCTCCGACGATGCTTGAACTAAAGGGCTGTTAGTTGAGAAGCCTATTTACGGGGATAAGGAGCAAAGCGCAGTGCGGTCACTGACAAGAGGGTAGTCTTCCCGGCTCCGGCTAGAAAGAATCCATAACGTTAGAATGTGGTCTTCAATCACTCTTTCTCTGTCTCTCTCTCTCTCTCTCCTCTGGCCTGCTTTACTGAGCCACAGGCTCGCATCTCGGGGAGGTCCTTACATTTACCAGTAATCCACAGAACAGGTTGGATGCAGTCAGAGCCTGCCCAGCCCTCAAAGGACTTGTCAAAGAACCAGCCGCCAGTCCCCGGCACGCGATCTCGGGTGGCTTTCTGGTAGTCTTCTTCCGCGTCCACGGGTGCGAGCCACCGGATGATCTCCTGGGTCTCCGTCATCATGCGGTCCAGCCTCCGGGCGATGATATCCTCGTGTATGGCATTCGTCAGACGCTTCATCTCGTCGTAGATGGCAGAGGTGGTCTCGGCGTTGTCCTGCATGATGACCATGATGAACCAGGTCTTGGCCCTCTCCAGCGCCGACACGAGCTTGTTGACCTCGTCCTGCTTGAACGGCCACGCCAGGCTCTGCATGGCCCTGCCGAGCTTGGTGCTCCCTCTGTCGAGACGCTTGCGGATGCTGTTCAGCGTCTCGCGCGTCAGCTCGACCATGCCTTCCATCTGCGGAGATTGCAGAGCTTTCTCGTCCGTCTTCCGGTACACAACGAACTGGTCGAGCGTGCCCTTGAGGGCAAACAGCTCTTGGCTCAGCTTCCGGATGTCATCCTTGGCGCTCTTCACGGTGCTTATGTAGTCATAGAGTTCCCCGGCTATGTCCACGCACGAGATGGCGAGGCCCGTGATGGAGAGGGGATCCATCTTCGGAAACCAAAAGACCAGAGCGTGGTCGTTTCCTCTCGTTAGGCAGATGGAGATATGTACCGGGGATGGAGGACTGAAGCGAAGGCAAAACAACGGGCTGGCAAGGGGCGCGGGGAAGGATAGAATTTGTCGGAGCTGATGGCGGCAATGACGCGGAGCACACGACCAGGGATCCGGAGCCGAGGAGAGCTAGGAATCCGGTCCACGGCCGCCTCTCTTCTGCGACAGCGGTTCTTACCAGAGTTGTGCAGTCGCTTCGCAATAAATAGCAGAGGTTGGTTTATTTTTCTCCCTCTTCAACGTACCGCTGGCTTGCTTCAAAGTGTGCATCAGCCCACGGGGAGGGGATTTGTGTCATCATTCTGGATGCGCTTTCAGTGGGGACGCGGCGGAGGTGAGGATGAGACACAACTCCGCATCGCGGAGCGTTGATGAAGCGGCCAATCCGGGGACCGAGTTTTTAATTACGATACATAGAGGCAGACACGACATGTATGGACTTGAATGTATTTTTGGGTAGCCAGGAGTACAGCCATTGTCGACGGTGGCTTGTGGCTATCACTTCATGTATTAATGTTTTCTTTTCTTATATTTTTTTTAAACACAAAAACCTCCATACGTCTTACCAAGGAACAGTGCCTTGTAGTCTCAGATGACCCTTCAAATTATTGGTAAAAGGTTGATTTTGGTCCCTGTCTGCCCATATTTATACAAGTGAAGTAGTCTATAAGCAGTCAGATTCGTGTTCACATGATTACAAAACATGCAAGACTTTTGAACGTATTGCCTACCACGCGCGTCTCACCTTAGGGCAGAGCCATGTGTTTTATAG
>FTLB01001773.1_pt1 | contig 17477 bp, 15 predicted proteins | sample 1658291 | NCBI WGS metagenome assembly FTLB01 (sample SAMEA3914812, study PRJEB12502) | metagenome | biome: forest; material: soil | place: Canada | collected 2011-07-07 | depth 0.1 m
CCCCATAGAGGCCACGAAGGGGCCAGATGTTCCAAACTCTATACAGGAGCCGCGCCTTCGACGACGCTCGCAGTTTCGCCTCCTCTGCTTCCACGTCGACTTTCACCTTATCATACACGCTGGGCAAGTATGTCGCCGAGTACTTTGACCGCAATGCGTCATAAGACTTTCGATCGTAGTTGGCCCAGAACTCGTCTTCTGTATAATAGGTGTGTGCATACAGCCACTTTTTGCCCCCTAATTCGTGCACCTTCTGTTCCAGAGCGCGGTTGGCCTGCACAACCTCACGACGGTTGAACGATAATGGCCCCCAGATGCCAAAATTTAACATGCCGGGCATGTTCGGGTCGCCAAACTCAGAATGCAGGCCGTGGCTGGAGTCGGGGGAATCTCGACTCAGCTTGAGCGGGCATAACCAGACCGGGTAGATACGGAATGTCTGATCAAGCCATTGCTGGAATTCACTCACTTTATCGTAAGGGATACCAACGTCCTGGAGTAGATAGAAGTCGGATAACCCACTCTTATGCATGGCTCGGTACATGACGCGAGTATGGAGAAACGGGTCGAGGATACGTCTTGTAATGCGGTTGAACGGCGTGAGGAAGTACTTGAAGGCGTACCGACCGCCCCAGAATCCGCCGCGATCGTAGCGAAACAGATAATCCACCAAAGGTATATAATCCGTCACAGTTCCCGGCTTTTGCCTGAGTTTCTTAACGACCCGCTCGGCATGGACGTAGAACCAGGGGTCTCGGCTACGCATAAACTGACGAGAGTCTCGTCCCTGGGGGAGCTCGTCAACCAGGCGCCCGGAGCATATGAGCGTGGCGTCTGCAGAGTACATGATGCCATCAACATAATCAACCTCGCTCTTCCTTGTCTCCTGAACGATCTTGGCTGTAGCGTCGGCAATGTTTGGTGAAAGATGGTAGGTCATCTCAACGTAAGTTTTAGCAGGGATGAGCTCGACTCCCAACAACGTCACAACACCAAGGGTACCAAAGGCCGAGGCTGCCCCCCAAAATAAATCTGGCATTTCAGTTTTGGATGCCGTTGCTACTTCGCCGCTTCCTAGCACGATCTCGATGGAATTGATGGACGAATCAAAGGCACCGTACCGGAAGGAGCTGCTCTCGCCCGACGTGCCCGAGAATCCTCCCCCGACTGTGATGCCCGGGAATTCCATGACGACTGGCGGTATTAGGCCGTACTTCAATGTCGCTTCTACCAAGCTGTCCATGGGTACGTTTGGCTCGACCATGGCAATGCGGCTTCCCTGGTTGATACTGAGCACATTGACGAGCATGCTAGTATCCACCGTATTGTCCAATCGTCTCTGAGAGTGACGGGTGCTGTTTGTCGATCCGTGGTAGATGCGAAACGGCCGACTTGACTCAGCAAACTCTCGGACTCTGCGCGCAATGGCAGCGACCGCAGCGTCATGAGCTTCCATGGTCCGGACCCGGGATTGCGCGTCTCTGAAGTGGGTGCTACGTTGGTATTGAATTGCCGAGCGATATACTATCCAGGGGGGAAGGGCGGAAGTGAATAAGGAGAAGGACAGGCCAAATCAAGTAGTGTGAGGTATCGGTTCAAAACGTAATTGGTATGAGTTCGACTTGAACGTGCGAATAAACTAGCAAGAGATGTTGGTGAGAGGCTGGGGCCCCACCGCGTGGCGTGTAAGATGGTACGTGAGATCTTTGTACAGGTCTGGTTAGTGCGGCGCCTTCCTAAAATTAGGCGGGTATAAAGTACGGGTTACGGCAGTCACTAACCTATAATTAATTGACAGCGGGAATAAATCTCTGTAGCTCTGCAATGCAGCACTATGTCTGAAGTAGGTAATGTTGATCTACGATAGCTCCGCATTGGTCGCGGCTCCGCGGTGATGTCCATTTCACCATGTTACAAACTTGTATTTTTTTGGACAGGATAATAATTGAAGGAGAAGAGGATTCGCTATTCTGCTACTATGACAAAATGTATTCGGACATTGGATACTACAGGGCGTAAACAACCCCCCGGTAACTAGAAGGATAATTATTAGTCTCTACAGGTACAGATGGGGTTTAGAACCACGAGTTTGTGGCAAGGTCGAGCTGTGCCAGATGAATCTTCTGCTCTTCAGGATCCGTAAGTTCTAGTGTGGCCACCACCGTTCCATCCTCTCGAGGCTTGACGAAGTACGGCGCATCTATCTCACACTGGGTTCCTTCATCAGGCAGTGAACCATCAAGCAAGTATGCTCGCACATGGCGTGCCAGACACATGGACGGCATCGCGATAGAGCAATGGCCGTATCCTAATACCTCGACCAGCCGGGAGCCTTCAAACGTATCAACCGCACTTCGAGCAGAGACGAGTGGGCAGATCGGATCAAATGTCGTCGAAAGTACGAGGAGAGGATGCGCTGTCTGTACGCCTCGACGCGGGACGTAACCATGAGACTTGGGGATGCTCCACAGCTGCTTCGCAAAATAGGTAGTGAATTCGCTCTCGCTGAACTGGAACTGGCCGAAATAAGGAAGCAAGAAATCGAGCAGGTCCTTGCGATCGCCTTGCCAGTATGTCGGACCCGATGCGCCATCGTTGAGTGTAACGAACTTGTTGGCGTCCGACGTGTTCTTGGCGATCGAGCCATCGTCGTGGTACGCCAGGAACGCCGCCGTGCCATTCCCTTGGAGCAGCGCGGCGAGGTGATCGGCAAGTTCATACCACTTAGTTGGTTTGTAAAGGGCGCTGAAGATACCAGAATACCAGACGTCACTGTACTGGAGCAGGCCGTACGTGGTGCTATTGACATAGACGCCGAGCGGCTCGTCGCGCAGCTTCTCGATGGCCGGCAGGAGCTTCTTCTCCAGCTCTTCCTTATTGTCAGCAAGAGCGGATAAGCTGCAGTTGTCCTTTGCTTTGTAGCACTCGTCCAGGAAGCCTCTGAAGACGTTGTACGAATCCTCAAATGCCTCTGTATCTAGCTTGGCCTCATACCAATCGAACTGATTGGCTACGCCATCAATTATGACGCGCTTCGATCGCTCGGGGAACAAGGTAGCATAGGTCTGGCCCAGAAGTGTCCCGTAGCTGAACCCCCAATACAGCATGTCAGTTTGTCCGACTGCGTCCAGGATGCTATTCATATCGGCGGCGGTTTGCGGCGTGTTGATGTAGGCGCCGTGTTCGCCGGCGTTCTCAGCGCAGGCTTTGACAGAGTTCTGCGTCCAAGCGTAGAGCTCTCCGCTATCCTCGGGAATTTTATCTTGACGCACAGTCTGGAGCTTCTGTCTCGTAGCGTCGTCTGGGTAGCAGCTGGCCAGTGGCCGCGACCCATTGATGCCTCGCGGGTCAAAAGAGAGCAGGTGGAATTCCTCCCCGACGATTTCGCTAAGTGATTCGCCCCGACGGAAGACGAATTCGGTGCCGCTGCCACCAGGTCCGCCCGGGTTGAGAAGAATGTTTTTGGTAGCGTTCCGGCCACGAAGCCGAACCAGCGGGACGCTGAACGTTTTGTCCCCAGAGTTGGTCTCATTGAATTGATCCATGGGGACATCAATGCTGCTGCACTCGAGCGGGCGATTGGCAACCGTCCCGCATGAAGTCCAGCTAATCTTCTCACCAGCATACCGGATTTCTATATCGCGTGACGATGTACTAACTTGCCGCGATGCTGGGCGAAGATAAGTAACGGCCCCAAGTGTTGCGCAAGCGAGGTAAAGCGCAATTCTCCATGTGCCGCGTCTCTTTTCTCTTCCCCGACCTGGATGGCGCCAATTGTCGCCAGCGACCAGAGGCAACTTCTCATCCATTTTCTTTGTGGTGCGCGATAGGATAGTCCGCGAAATTAGAGGCTAAACCGTCCTCACTGCAATGACTCTAGACTGCTTGCTAGTTAACGAGTTCAAAGTATTGTAAGCGGTTGGTCGCCACGCCAGCCGTGGCTGTCAGACGAGCGGGGATTTGGAGAGGAAGCGGGGTCTGTAGGGCGGTCAGCGCGGGCAGTAATGTACTCAGAGTCTCTCAAGCTCGAAAGCTATGTGGCCCCGCAGACCCCACCTACTATGAATCGTTCCTATCCCAGGGTTAGGGTTAAGCTCTCGTGGGCCAGAGCCATGACAGGTACCAGGTAGAGGAGATTTTACTGTGAGTTACTGAACAATTGTATCTCCGTATCCGTATCCAACAGACCTATCGAGGAATTTTATGGCCACGTGTATATTCATGAGATCAATATGCATCCATATTGCCTTCATGTGCTCCTGCTCTGTATATCACCTTCGTCCCTTCCTTCAATTGAAGTGGGTTGAAGCGGGCTGAAGCTTGCTCACTCTCCGACCTCGGCAGGAGTGTGGGGTGGGGGATCGCGTCTCCTCCAAGTTGGCGGGGGCGGGGGCGCGACTTGCCCTACCATAGAAATCATACCCTTTGGGACGAAAAAGCCATCCCCGACTTCGCTCTGCCATATATCTTATCGAATATACTTCAATTCCCTCTTCAATTCCTCTTCCAATCTCCCTTCATACGATATCCCTCATTTCTCAATTTGTGGAACATCTTTGCTTCTGGATTAGGTTGAACGAGCCCGTCCGTCTTTGAAGAAACGCAAGCCTCCTTCGTCATAACTCTAAACTTTCTGACTTTCTCCGTCGGACCTCCCACCTCGTCTTCGACTCATTCTCGTGCTTTGTCGCACACGACCGACCCTTCTTTGGACGAATCCCGTCGGACAAGTATTGCAATCATGGCGGAACACAACATTGTTGTTTTTGCGGGCGACCACTGCGGCCCAGAGGTAACTGACTACCCCGGAGCTTTCCCGCTTTCCTGCCCTTGACTATGGACGGAGAGGGGCTGACTTTGGTGACTTGACAGGTAATTGCTGAGGCAATCAAGGTACGAGTCTGATATTTGCGACCGGCAGTCGAGCACGTCTGACGCAGGATTCAGGTTATCAAGACAGTCGAGGAGCTGAGCCCGACTGCTGGCAAATTCAATCTGCAGGAGCACCTGCTCGGAGGGGTAAGTTTGTCCCCCCGACGACGGATCACGCGGCCCCGAAGACATGCACGAGAGAAGACTCTTGCTAACCTCGGCGTTTCTCCCCAGTGCTCCATCGACAAGACCGGCACCCCCCTCACGGACGAGGCCCTCGCCGCCGCCAAAGCTGCCCACGCCGTGCTCCTCGGCGCCATCGGTGGCCCCGAATGGGGCACCGGCGCCGTCCGCCCGGAGCAGGGCCTCTTAAAGCTTCGCAGTGAGATGTGCGCCTACGGAAATCTCCGTCCCTGCTTCTTCGCCTCCGACGCACTCGTCGAGTCCTCCCCCCTAAAGGCGTCCGTCTGCCGCGGCACCGACATGATGTTAGTCCGGGAGTTGACCTCAGGCCTGTATTTCGGAGAGCGAAAAGAGTATGATGGGGATAATGCGTTTGATACTACGGTTTACACGAAACCAGAAATCGAGCGTATCGCACGGCTTGGCGGCTTCCTAGCTAGGACTAGGGGAGACTCGCGGGTCATCTCGCTGGATAAGGCGAATGTGCTGGCGACAAGCAGACTCTGGCGTTCTGTGGTTTCGGAGGTCTTCAAAAACGAGTTCCCCGATCTGAAGGTCGAGCATCAACTTATTGATAGCGCGGCCATGATCATGGTTAAGAACCCGACGCACCTGAATGGCGTTATAATAGCGCCTAACTTGGCAGGTGAGCGAAGTCCCTCGTCTACCTCGGAAGACGATTTAACTGATGAGTTTTCAGGGGATATTCTCAGCGACGAGGCGAGCGCCATAGCCGGAAGCATAGGGCTCCTCCCGAGCGCGAGTCTCTGCGGGATTCCAAGCTCTGCAGTGCCTTCCATCTGTGAACCCATTCATGGTAAGACTCCTATCCTCTACTCGAACCCTCATGTAGACATCAGTCGCTAACGCAGATGACAGGTAGCGCACCGGACATATCAGGGAAAGGCATTGTTGTGCGTCAAGACCCCGCGTTTCGGGCGATTCCCATCCATTCGCTGCAAGTACAGAGCTGACACCATTTCCAGAATCCCATTGGCACCATCCTTTCCGTGGCCATGATGTTCCGGTACTCTCTGGATCTTGCTCACGAGGCTAAAATCGTCGAGGACGCGGTCCGCGCCGCCATCGACGCCGGGCTGAGAACCAAGGACATGGGCGGCAGCACGAGCACCGTAGAAGCAGGAGATGCCATCGTTGCTGAGCTGGTCAAGCTTCTCAAGGCGTGAGATGTCTCCTGCGAAAAGGAGAATGGTCAGAGAGGTTGAAAGAGGGAAATGAAGGTGGACGGGTGGAAGATTTGAAGAAAAGAGTGGCTAGGAAGCGAAATGAGTCAAGAAAAGAGGTGGTGGGGGAAAACAGCGGTTGACAGAAAAGGGGCTGAAAAGAGATTGGTTGACGCTGAAAAGTGTTGACCAAAAAAGGGGTTGCCAGAAAAGGGGCAGACAAGAATCAGCTACGAGGTTAAAGCCGTCTGAGAAATGACAAAGAGGGCTAGAAAAAAAAATAAGAATCAAAAAATCATGCAAAAACATAGAAATGGGGGTTGCTTAACTTTGGGCCACTTGATAGTTTTACTCTCTTCAGGTGCCTTTATGACCAAGAATATGAGAATATGCAAGAGCCCATAGCTAGCGGCATAGTGTACCATGGAGTCTCCCGGGAAACGCACGTAAGGGACTGGCCGAAGAAAGATGACCCCTCCTTCCTGCAAGTGAAGCACACAGCTCGTCACCAATGAGAGTACGGCGATCTATGCAGCCTCGCATCACAGAACTTTGGGAATTATCCCACGCATGACGCGGGCTGCTTTTTAACAACGTGTGCGTCTGGAACTTTGGCAGACTCTTGCTTCTGAGTAACAACCTCACCAACCCCCCAGCTTCATTCTGTTTCTCGTCGAGTCAGCCAATCAACTGTCGCTCATCGCTGCATTGCTGTGTATCCTGTTAAATATCTTTTCTGTTAGTTCAGTGTTTGTACAGATGGAACTTGACATATTCCCCCCCGCAGTTCTAAATGTCGGGTTGGCCGCATTGCTCCAGATTGGCGCAGCGTACATTGTCTCATTGCTGATAGCCCAGCAAGTATGGTCATGGTATCGACTGAGCAATGTGCCCGGGCCGTTCTGGCATGCGCTATCTATATATCCAATGAATAGGATCACCATGAGCGGAAAGATGAGCTTTCTCCTGAAAGATCTTGGCGATAGATACGGTATGAACTGGCTGGAGAGACTTCCAACGAAAAAAAGCCTCCCGTACTGATGCCTAGGGTGATTCAGGGCCCCTTGTGCGCGTTGGCCCAAGGGAGGTCCTCTTTGGCGATGCTGAAACCTATCGACTTCTATCGGGCGTTCGATCGGATTTCACCAAGGGCCTTTGGTACGAACCAGCCCGGATCCTGCCTGACCAAGATAGTCTCTTCTCCATGCGGGACGATGGACTTCGTAAGGAGCTGAAAGCTAAACTGGCCCCCGGGGTGCGTCCTACCATCCCTCTCTTTCATTTCTCGTATCCAGATAAGTAATGGTAATTAACTTGCGTGAATCATAAAAGTACTCTGGCAAAGAAGGCTCCGGGTTTGAAGTTGGTGTCGACAAGTATGTCGCCGAGTTTGTCAGCCTGATCGAGCGAAAGTATCTCTCCACGGCGGAGGAATACCGTCCCATCGAATTCTCGCACAAGGCGCAGTTTTTCGCCCTAGATGTCATCAGTGAACTGGGATACGGGGAAGCTATAGGGTTTCTGGCAAACGACAAAGACATGTACAAATATGTCGAGATCAACGACGGGTTTTTCCCGATACTGGCTGTCCTCTTGAACATGCCTTGGTTGAGCCGTTTACTGAAAACATGGCCATTTAGCAATGCTCTTCCGAAAGATGGCGATGAGGTTGGATTCGGTAGATTGATGAAGTCAGTCATATCCAACATGTTTTAACCATCCTTCATGCCGTCCGGCTTACCAACTAACCACCTGGTAGACTTGGTATCACCCTGGTCGAGAAGCGCCTCCAGCCGGATGCCGAACCCGGAAACGACATGATGCAGGCGCACATCCGCCACGGGCTGACGCGTAAAGAGCTTATGGCGGAAGTCTTCCTAGAGCTGTGAGTCATATGGATAGATAGGAGGTCAAGAGTATAATCATAGGAAGGCTTGGACGGATAATGACTAAGCTCCATCTGACTAGGATCGCGGGCTCAGACTCCACGGCAACAGCAGTTCGGATGACACTCCTCTGTCTGCTCAACACACCATCTGCGCTGCTCCGTCTTCGCCAAGAGATGGACGCAGGCATAGCAGAGGGCCGCATCAGCTCCCCAATCTCCGACGCCGAGGCTTATAAGCTTCCGTACCTTCAAGCGATGATCAAGGAAGGCCTCCGGGTGTTCCCCCCGCAGACGGGACATAATTACAAGCAGGTGCCCAAGGGAGGCGCGAAGATTCACGGATATTTCCTGCCAGAAGGGACGCAACTGGGTGTGAATATACACTGCTTGATGCGAGACCGCGGTACCTTTGGTCCTGACGCAGATGTCTTCCGCCCCGAACGTTGGCTCGAGGCTGCCGAGGACGAAGCACGACTAAAAGCCATGTCCAGCACCGTGGATCTTGCATTTGGATACGGGAAGTTCCAGTGCCTGGGCAAGACAATCGCAGCAATGGAGTTGAACAAGATATTCGTCGAGGTGAGTTGGACCCCGAGCCGTCCGAGAGTGGCGAGTTGCTCACACTGTTCGTAGCTCTTGAGACGCTTCGATTTCGCGGTCGTCAACCCGCCGTCTCCGATGAACTTGTGGGATGCTGCGTTCTGGGTTACAACAGATTTCTGGCTACGAGTAACATCTAGAGAAGGGTGAATGAGGACTATCTACAGGCTTTCTCCTGCGCTATTTGTTGTTTTCTAAACGATGCTGCGTCCCTTCGTTTGCTACGCTGGGAATAAGAGTGGGCCAATACATCCAAATCACACAATTGCCTTTGCGACACACTAAGCCTCTCTGAACGTAGAAGTAGAACTTCCTTTCGTGGAATAGCCATTGGTCACCGGAACCTTACCCGTGGCAATATCGACATTCGAGATTGTTCGGTTGAATAAGGCCAAGGCAGCGGCAGCTGTGTTTTGGGTTAACACTGACTCGAGGAACGACATGAAAACATAGGGTTTACCTACGTTGAAAATATGGGACCTGATGCCCGGCGTTATAGACGCGGACGAAACTGAAATTGCCATGCTGGCGGACGGCGCCTACCTCGGCACCGTCCAAGAGGAATGGTGCATAACCTGCAGCACGGAAGTCGCTGATTTGGGAGTACGGAATTTGCAGGCTGACAGCTTCGTTGCCCAGCCAGTTGCAAATATAATCAGCGTCGCCGGCGTAGAGGGAGACACGAACACCACTGTCGAGCAGGTGGGCGAGATCTGGAATGGTCGTTGGAAATTGGTAGTCGCCAGCCCGCTCGAAGGCAGTGGAGACTCCTATGTTGGTCATTGTCCAGTTGAGCGCAACAGCAGACTGGTCTTGGATCTGAGCCTGGTTCAGAAATCGTTTGAGAGGCTTAACCGGGGGCACATCGGCGCTCCGGTTGGCCCGGACGTCATAGGGGCTACGGTTTCCAAAATCATAATAGAGGTCTACCAGATTCTCCAGTGAGCTCAGAGATTTTGTAAATTGAGTGCTTAGGTCACGAAATATGCAGCATACCTTCGATGTCTTGCCGGCAGACAACCTCGGCGTCGGCGCACATAGCCTCATCAATCGGTGTATTTCCCGTCGTGTCACGACAGCTATCAATCAAAGGCAGACAGCCGCCGGGGTTGTTCAGAGCGAACTTTCCATAGTTGTACACGGTCTCGTTGTAGTTCACGATGCCGTACGTGTTGTTGACGGAGAATTCGAGGTAATAGGGAGCCTGAACCTTGAAATCAAATATGCCGTTGCCAATCTGAAAATCCCAGTCAAAGCATTAAATAGCGGATTAGTTAAAAACTCAAGGATGACACAGAGGCAATTTGGGTGCGTCTGGCCGGGACTTACACCCAACGAATGCATTTCCAGCTCGACGCCCTTGGTATGGCCATTCTTGATTGCTTGAGATTGGTTGTAAAAATAGTCGTAGAAGATGGGACCGTCTACTCCGCGTTAATTAGCTCCTGGTGATCTCCTGGAACAAACAAAAAGAGCAAAAGGGCAAGACAGCTACGCACAGTGACCTCCGTAAGACTCAGTCCAAAGATTAAAAGATCGGGACTGGAGCTTCGCATCCAACTGCGGGAGAGCTGTGTAGAGAGCCTGGATGATGTTCCATGCCGAAACGGCCGCCTTGGGTGTGGTGTTGTCGTCCGTGCTAAAATTGTAAATGGGGTAAGCTATCTCTGTCAGCTGTAAGTACTTAGTTCATGGGTCGGTGTCCTGTTCTCACCTCCCTTGGTGCCGTTTACACTGGGGGGCTGGTAGTTGCCGTCTTTATCGATGGTTCCCGGGCCGGACTGGGAATATGACCAGCCCGTGCCCATTGGCTGCGAGAGATAGAGCACGTTTGACACATTGTTCCACGAGTAGGTGTTGTACACGGGCTTGAGGTCGTCAGTGGTAACGAAGCAAGGGCCGTGCTCTGCTGAGACGATTAGAAATCGTGAAGCTATGCCTCGGAGCGTGGAGTTACTGACCGACATATGCCGCCAGAAGAGAATCCGATCCCGGACCACCTGTTAACCACACCGTGATTGGGTCATCTTTGGGGTTGCTCCTAGACTCGTAGAATAGGAAATAGTAATGGTGGTCCTTATCAAGGTCTATGTATCCCGAGTACGTGTTTACGCCGGGCGTGGTCTCACAGAACGTAGGCTGCTTGTACCGAATTTGAAGACCTCCGGGGGATACGATGGTCTTGACGTGGGCTGGCTGAGCAGGTAGTTGACTAGGTAGTTGGGCATTGACTGCCTTCGAAAATAGCAAGCCAGCAATGGCAGCAATAGGAAATAGAGGCGGCATGGCTGTGGACTGTGCTGCTAGGGTTGACGATATGTGCCTTGCGTGTGTTTGGGCTGATGTGCTCCCGCTAACGCTTCGACTTGCGCCCTCTGGTTCCAGAAGAAGGAAATACCCCAGCTTTATGCTCTCTGATTTATTGATCCCTTGCGAAAATTAACGATTATGCCGGCAGCTATTAAGCCCTGCTGGTACTACCTAGAATCATCTTCCATATTTTCTTCCGGGGCGCGACCGTTGTACGATCAGATTACCGGCCAGGCAACTTGGTGCGCGATCCAGGCTTATCAATTCGGGACATGACTTTCACAGCCGCTCGTATCGGAACTCCTACAGAAATCTTGTGTCACCGTGGAGTCTCGGCTGCTCTTATGGATATTAAAGCGCTTCTGGCTGGCTATATCCGCACTAACGACCGTAAGCTCAGCTCGACACCTCGTAAATAGTTGATATAGTGAAAAAATTAACATCATCCTAATTATAATTCGTCCTTTCTGTTAACGATCCAAGTCGTTTGTGGAACGAGTGAGAATAGCCATAAATGCCGGCGAGAGCACGGATCAATGGGAGCAAGCGAAACCTTCACCTGCTGCATGGCAACGGATACGCTTAAGGTTCCAAAGAGTAATGATATTTGATTGGGTAAAATCAGCTCTTCTTGTAAATTATGATTCTGCCAATTGTATATCTCACCGGCAGTCAATATAAGTTCCCTCGGTCAGTCAGGTACCAAGTCTGTAGGAGATGCTGCCACAATACGAAAGCTAGTAACGGTTTATTTAGGGGCTATTTGGTGCCCCATTCCTTATCATTATCGGTGCGGAAGACTGGCTGGGAGATGGAAGGGGGAAGAGGGAGCCAAACTCCTTCCCCTGCTCATCGCGACTCAGCCCGGCTATCATCAAGGACATTTTGTCATAATCTCCGCAGTCATTTGCAATAGGGATAGCCATTGTAATACCTATAAGCTGTAGTAACAGGAGTGGCCGCATCTCATTCGTTTTCCTCGGTTGTTTAAACGCGGTTGGCTCAAGCAAGAAATCAGAATTGCTGACTCGCATTCAATTCGCCGGCACGCTTCCGACCCTGTTGCTACTAACCCGGGCTAAAGACTTCTGATTGACTAACCTCACTAACTAGGTACCTATACCCAGGCACCTGGTATCCCTGTAAGGTAGCCGAATTAGTTCAATAATCGTAGGGCGGAGGACCTGGGCTCCTTGGGGTCTCTCGTATTTTGTGCTCTCGTAATCGTCCGTAAGCCGAAATCAGCGCGTGCTCTCTTGCCCCACGACGGCCCCTAAACTCGAACGGAATCCTCCCGCCCTTGACGCAGCAAACTCCTCCTTCATCATCTTACTAGCATACGGAGACTCGCAACATTGGCATAAGCAACGGCCGCTCGAATCAGGCATGCAGGATGCTCCCCTTGTTATTTTTATCGACGGCTCTCTTGGCAGCCGCAGCCCAGGTTTCTGAGACAATTGACTTGAACGCGACCCTTCCAAGTATCGTATCTGCCGGTGTCGAAACCAAGGTAGGGTTTGTCACAAACGCCCCGACAAGCTTTCTGGCTTCCCATCCTCTTGTTTCAGTGTACCTCTACTCGACAGTCTCCAACTGGCCTATCTGTACGTATTGCATTTGCCAATGGCCAGTCTGCTAGGAAATCGCACCTCGTCACTGTGCAGCACTCTGATGAACTTAGGTTCTCTCTTGCCTTCATTCGATCTCTCTACGCTCTCGACGTCCGTCACAATACCGTCAAGTATTGGTCCATCGGGAGCATACTACGCCTTGGCATTTCTTCCCGTCTCGCTGAGCAACCCGCAGTGGCCATACAGCCTGCCGGAGTATTCGCCGTTCTTCTTCCTCGCGAATGCGACGTCCGCATTCTCCTCCTATGAAGTTCCTGACAGGACCGACCAACCATTGAGCTGGGCATTTGCCGAGTATTCTTTCAGCACCGCGGCCGATATTCCCTGCACCGCGTACGACTGCGTCCGCCAGTGCGCGGGCAAGCAAGCGCCGACGCAGCAGGCCTGGGCCAACGATACCGTGTGGACCAACTGCTTGGCGACGTGCCCCGGCGTGGAGATCGACCCGAGCAAGCAAAGCTCCGTGCTCGCGGCGACAACCCTTTTCGGCGGTACGCAAACCGTGGAAACTCCGCTCGCGACCCCGACCTCCGCCTGTAGCACGGGTCAGTACAACACGCCGTGCAACGGATCCTGCTGCCATTCCGGCGATTACTGCCAGCTCTGGAACGGCTGTGTGGCGATGGACTCGTCGATAACCGCCTCTCCAACGACACAAAGTGCGTCGGCGACTAGTTCGAGCAATGCCATGCCGGTTACGGCTGCGGGATCGAGGTATCTCGCGGGCGCCGGAATATTGGCTGCCATCATGTACAATATATAGACAATAGAGATCTCACGACCCCTTACCTGAAAGGAGCGACCAGATAATGTTGGTGTGATATGAGAAAACTTGGATCCAACTGACATATCTGAATAACAGACACGTCAAACGAACGGCGCTGTCAAGAGTATGCGTTCATCACTTGAAAAATAAATATATGGACTGAGTTACTATGTAAATTAAGTTGGCATGCCAAAAGAAAATCTAGGAAATATAAAGTATGCTCCTCATTACCCCAACCTATTGACTTTGCATATATCCAAAGAAATCGGACTGTTTCTAACCGCCGCAATTATTTACAGGTAGTTCTCGTGCACCCGAACCAGCTTCTTGTTGAGGAACTCCAAGATGCCCAGCTCCGACAGCTCCCTGCCGAATCCCGAATTCTTGATACCGCCGAAGGGGACGTCGGCGCCAGGGTTGAGCGCCGAGTTGATGAATACCATGCCGGACTCGACCTTGGCAGCAACCTCCTTGGCGTGCGCAATGTTGGCCGAGTATACGGACGCGCCGAGGCCAAACGTGGTCGCGTTGGCGATCTCGATGGCCTCCTCTTCGGTGTCGACGATGTAGAGGGAGGCGACGGGCCCGAACGTCTCCTGCATGAACAGCGGGTTCTCGCGCGAGATGTTGGTGATGATGGTGGGCTCCAAGTAGAACCCAGGACGGTCCAGGCGCTTCCCGCCGCAGAGAACCGTGGCGCCGGCTGCCTTGGCGCTCTCGATCTGCGCCAAGAGATCGTTGACACCGCTTTCGGCGAACAGGGGGCCTAGCGTGGTGGAGCGATCCATGGGGTCGCCGGCCGTAAGCGACGAGTAGATCTCGAGGATCCCGTCGATGAACTGCTGTCCGCGGTCCTTGCCGACGATGATGTACCGCTTGATCGAAGCACAAGCCTGGCCCATGCAGATCAGACGGCCGTTGGCGGCCACCTGGATGGCCTCGTTGAGCGGGGCGTCTTCCAGCACGAGGAGGGGGTCCGAGCCGCCGAGCTCCAGGACGACCTTCTTCAGGTTGCGGCCAGCGCGCTCCGCGACGGAAGCGCCGGCACGCTCGCTGCCGGTGAGGGTGACGGCGCGAACGCGGAAGTCGTCGATGAGAGCGTTGATCTGCGCGACCGAGCAGAAGAGGTTCTGGTAGACACCGGCGGGGAAGCCAGCGTCGATGAAGATCTTCTCGAATGCCAGGGCACACTGGGGAACGGTCCCGGCAGGCTTCACCAGCATCGTGTTTCCGGCAACGAGCTGGGGTCCCGCGACGCGGGCGATCTGGTAGTAGGGGAAGTTCCAGGGCTCGATCGCCAGGATGACGCCGATGGGGTCGGAGATGACCTCGGCGCCCGGGACGCCGGGGCAAGGCGCCGGCTTGAGAAACTCCTCGCCGTGCTTGGCATAGTATTCCAAGATATCCGCCGACATGTCGACCTCTCCCTCCATGCCGCCGATCGTCTTGCCCATCTCTACCACGGCGATCTCGGAAAGTTCTTGCTTGCGCGCGCGCATCAGGGCAGCGGCCTTGCCCATGATTTCGCACCGCTTCGCCACGGGCGTATTGCGCCACACATTGGTGTAGGCCTTGTCGGCATGGTCGAGCGCGGCGAACACTTCGGAATCGGACGCGTCTGGGAACGACTTCACCAGCTGCCCGTTGGAGGGGTTGATGGTCTTGTAATGAGCACTCTTTCCCATATCTGCGACTCTATAGGTTGGCTGAGAGTGAGTTGAGACGATTATAGAGATACTTGGAAGTGGTAGTGTTGATGTATGAAAGTTGGTTGTCTGTTCTTCAAAAGACCGGTGCTAGCGTATACTGCTATCTGATGTGCGGAATGAGCTGTTGAGAATTATCGTGAAGTCCATTCTGAATGCTTGTATTTATAACTGGTCGGCTCGGCTCTGGCTGTATACGGCCAGGTGAGGCGTGATAGCGGTGTAAACAACATGTCGTGCCGGGTCGTTCTCGGCATGATGATGAGTAACGTTTAGTGAGTAACAGTGAGAATGGCGCTAAAACTGGAGTTGCCAATGGGGAGCGTCCTGGCCAATAAACACCGGCCGGTTGCGCTAAAACAGAGGGCCCTATTCCCTATATCCGACAGGGCGTTAGTGCCATCCTCTTTCTCCTTCGCCGATAGGCGTTGTAGGCTGTCGAGCCGATTCTCCCCATGCGCGTGACGACAACGCCAAGCCAGCTTCATGACCGCCGAGAAAGTCCCGCATATGTTGACTGAAATCAGAAAATGCATCTTACACCATCGAGGTAATCACAAGAGGTAATCACAAGTTACTCAGCGAAGTATCGAGGCTGGAATCTTTCCTCGGGGCGGACTCGGCTTTGCTGCTGCCGTGGTGCGTTGTAAGGCAGAGTTCCGAGTGCTGGGCGCGTATATGTACCGCTAAGATGGCAAGCCTATGTCCGTAGATGGCAGTTTCCCCCGTTCTCCCCGTTCGTCGAACCTCAATCAGACCAGTCAATTGAACCCTGCTTCTCAGATTATTCTCTCACTTTTACTATTACCAAACTCCCTCAGAAGTATGAGTTCTGCATCGCGTCTGGAGCCGATCCCCCCGGAGCAGCTCACTCCGGAGCAGAGGAGGCTATACGATGACATCCTCTCAACTATTGGCGAGAACCTAGACGACAAACACTCCTTCGTCACAAGGAACGAGGAGAAGGCATTCATTGGGCCGTGGAACGGCTGGCTCCACGCGCCTGTCGCCGGTGCTGGGATCTGGAACCTCATCAAAGCCATGGCCCAGGACGAAAAGCTGCCGCAGAACCTAAGACAAATCGCAATTCTCACCGTCGGGTCGCACTTCAACGCGGCGTACGAGATCTACGCCCACACCGCGCTCGCGAGACAGATCTTCGACGACGACCAAGTTCGAGCTCTGACCAACGGAGCCATTCCGCAGGGCTTCTCGCCCGAGGAGAGGCTGGTCCACCAAATCGCAAAGGCTCTGGTCCGAGGGGGGCCGCTAGCGGATGACTTGTGGGCAGAGGGTGTTCGCGTCCTAGGCCAGGACGAGATCATCCGACTCGTCTTCCTGGTAGGGTTGTACTCGTTGGTTTCGACATGCCTGAATGGTTTCAATGTTCCCGTCCCCGCCGAAGCATAAAATCAATAAAGTAGACTCAACAAAGTAGATAGCAACCCAGCAGTTCTTTTTAGTAAATAAGCCATATTCTCAAAACATCTCTCGATTGTAGAACGTGCATCTCCCTACGTAAGGTAGCTAAGGTACCTAAATTATGCCAGGGGCCGGCAGACAATGTGAGGCCAGTGGGACATACTCAGATATTTGAAATCTAGGCTCACGTACGCTTCGTAGGCAAGCCTCACAGATGGTGCAGGTCTCGCCAATGCCAATTGTGCTTGATACGAAAGTTCTTTTGGGGAGGTGTCCGTCCCTCTGCTCTGTATGAAAAGCCCAGTATCGCATTGACACAACGCTTGTGAAGTGCCAACGCAGCTTTTGGCTCAGATGTAAGGGCACTCTACTTATTCTGATTACACCCTCTGACCCTGCAGCCAGGCTTGCCAGGGATAATAGCTGTGCCTGGCCCATTTTTGTGGATTTTCGTAGGTCTCGCCGTGCCCAGCAAAAGCTGGCACTCCCAGCCTTGCCAGCATGCCCAGCATGCCAGCCCAACTAGGAAACCACGCCATTTGTGTCATCAATCTTTACTTTTACTAACATACTCCGTAAACAAGGGAAAAACTGCAAGAGTAACAAGGTAGGAATCTAGTCAGGCCCGGCTACTAGCCAGAAAGGCTTATATTGATAGCTGGCCAGCTGGCAAGGCAAGTTGTCCAGATATGAATTGTGAAGGTGTTAGGACATCTACTTTGATCTGGACAACTGCAGTGAATATAAATATGGATTTTTTTAGTATAAAATGGGCTGAAGTTCTAGGTATCAGGCACGTCAGGTACTGTACCTGAGGTAGTTTGCCTTGCTGGGCACGTACGTTGGGCTCTTGGGGAAAACACTCAGCGAAGATCTAAAAAGGTGGGGCGATTCATTGGTTTAGTTTACCTTAAA
>FTLB01790638.1_pt1 | contig 17447 bp, 11 predicted proteins | sample 1658291 | NCBI WGS metagenome assembly FTLB01 (sample SAMEA3914812, study PRJEB12502) | metagenome | biome: forest; material: soil | place: Canada | collected 2011-07-07 | depth 0.1 m
TGTCGTAGGTGGCTAATTGGACGGTATAGGACTCGACTGCGACGACCTACGCGCTCTCCTGCCCCTCCGGCGAGGACGGGTCGGACTGCGGCGTCCCCCCGAACTTCATTATCACGCAAGGACCTTCCACGATGCACTACGAGTATAGTTACCAGGCCGACGACGGCAGTCCAGCCACTGTCGACGCCGGTTGCTCAATCACCAGCGACCACGGCTATTGCACTTCTGTGATGGTGAATGCCGGGCCCTCGATGGTCGGAGGGTCCGGAACGGCTTTCCCCTACTCGAATTTCGGCACGGACATCGGCGCTCAGGCGGTGACCATCCTGCAAGGCGGCGCCGCCGCTTCCAACCCCGCGGCGAGCAACACGGGTGCCGCGAAGACGACCGCGTCGGCGCCCGCGCAGACGACGGGGAGCCAGCCGGGCGCTACGAGCGCGGGAGCGCATACGACGGCCAGCGCGAATGGTGGAAGCTCGTCCAGCACCTCGAGTGTCAGCAAGGCGGCGGCTCCCATGATCACCGGTCCTGCGCAATGGCTCGTCGGTGGTGCCGGTGCGGCGATCGCCATGGCGGCGGTTCTGTAATGGAATCTTCAGGAATCGAGTATCGCGAGTTCCAGCTCGTCTTTGGGCGACTTGGTTACGAGATGCGTCCACCTCAGAGAAGTCTGCTGCGAGGTAATAAATGCAGCTAGAGCAATACAGCCCACACGAACGGACGACGTTTCATCACAGTCTACCGGCCCGAGCATATGCAACATTCGAGGCAATTTCCGAGCATTTTATGCATTCAGCGACAGTGTCAAATTGTAGGCGAGATTGGGCGATTGTACGAGTACTTCTTCCCGCCATCATAGTCGATAGACCTCTTTTGCAGGATGGGCGTGCTACGAATAGGAGACCAGCAGCGGCTATTAATCGACTTGAGCAATCAAGTACGCGTAGCTTAGAATGAGCATTAGACACTGTATTATCGCCTGTATTACCAGAAATAAAAATAAAATTTGATCAAGCCTTGGCCTGTTCGCGTGGTAAGCAAGGGCGATACCGATACTGTGACAAAAGGAGAGTGCACGTCAAGAATTACTAGGTACTTGGGCCCCCTCAAGTCCAGATCTTACAGGCCATATCACATCTCATCCCCGCCGCCTTCCTATTTCGTACTCGCAGCTGCCCCCTTCCTGGGCCCCCGTGCCTCTGGCAAATCTACTACTATTGTTCTCGTAATTAGTAGTAGGGTAAAAAGCTGTCGAACAATAAATTCTGCTATGACTTAAGATGTTAAGTTGCTAAAAGTTGTTATTATGACTACCTTAGGTTTTACTATATTACTACTAAGATTACCCCTAATCCCCCTAAAGGTCAGCCTAGAAAAGCATAGGACTAGCAGAGCTGCATTGTAATGCCATAAAAGCATGGTGGCCTTTTGTTACTAGGGCTGTTGCTTCTTTGAAGGCGACAATGCCAACTTCAAGACCACATCGTCACATCTTGGCAGCACGAATCCCCGATTACAAGCTAACCAATACGGACTCTAAGACGGGGAAGTTCGGAGATCTTTAGAATATGAGTTAGTAGAGGGAGAGCGCGGGTCAGTGTGTACGGAAATCTTCTTACCCAAGACCTGATACGGGATCCCAGCCCTTGGCGGCGGGAAAACCCCAGGCGGTCGTACCGTCGGGAGAGCTGCAGGCGTCGTTGTTACCCACGGTGATGTCGTTGAACGCCTCCGGGTGTGCGTACTATACACAAAGACGAAATGGTTAGCAATGCGGGACTATAAATCCGAGGGAAGAGACTAATGTCGTGTGCCTTAGTAGACAAGACATGCGCTCAGTTCACCAGACGCGCCAATCAGCACTTACCAGAGTCGGGTTGACGAATCCAAGCGTGCTCTTGCCCGCGGCAATGCGCTTCTCGTTGATCAGCGTCAACATGGAACCCCAGAGCGGCGCGCTGAGGCTAGTGCCGCCGATGGTCCACCACTGTCCACCCCACAGCACGATCTGGTTCTCGCCTACCGCCGCCACGTCGGGGAAGCCCCTGCCGCCGTGGTGGTAGACCTGGTCGGGCCGCGTGACTCCATCGAAACTACCATTGATGATGATTTGGTGGAAAGAGCCGAAGGGAAGAGTGGACTCGACCTGGTCGTAGTATGCCTGGACAGAGTCCCGCTGGTAGTCGGCCACCCCCCAGATGTTACTGAAGCCACCGCCGCTAGGGAACTGAGTCGACGCCACCTCTTCGAGGATCTCCCACTCGACAGGTGGGGCCGTCGGGTCCGAGCGCCGAAGCTCGGTGCTACCGACGGTCAGAACATAAGGGCAAGTCTGAGGGAAACTTGGTGCGAAGATGGTTCCAACATCGGGGGCCGCCGGCCCACCGATGCAGCCCTCCTCAGTCCCAACGCCGGCATCGCCTGACGACAGAATGACCGTGACGCCCTGCAGGCCCAGCTTCATGTACTCGTTGCACTGACGGTATTGGTAGTTGTTTGGGAGCAGATCTTCGATGGCGCCGTACGAGATGGAGATAACGTTGGTTGGTTTATATACACCGCACTGAAGATCCCCTTGATATCCTACCGGTGACGGGAACTGTTGGTCTGGATATACAGGATCTGCACATACTTCATCAGTACAATCACCAGTCTCGCCAAAGGCACTGTAGGTGCAGTAACTGCCGTCGATTGCGTCAAGGAAGGCTTCATAAATGAGTTAGTTAGTATCAGCGGCAAGGAGGACCAAGATGCTAGCCTACTATTCATCCAACCCTCGGTTCCTTCAATCTCGTAGAGCTCGTCGTCTGTTTGGAACAAGACTGGCTTCTGCGGCCAAATCAACGGCATGGCAGACTGGAAGTCCAGCGTGGACTCTCCTCCAACGCCGTCGACAAAGTTGTCGCCAACAGCAGCCACGACATCTTCGTAAGATCCAAAGGCACCGTCAATCAATCTGTTCTCAGGGTAGGTACCCTTCGGAATCTTTTGGTAGCTAGTATCAACTGCGTTAGTTATCGAATTTGCAAGTAACCATTGACAATCAGAGAAACATGAACCCAGCGGTACTTACGGGTATACGGTTGCCAGGTATGTGTCAAGATCGGCTGTGCTGTAGTGGTCATTCAGGTTCTCGAAGATTCCAAGCTCATTCCCAGCCGCCGCTGTCGTGCCGTTCGGCACACCATACTGCACTGTGCAAAGTCGAGTCAGAGGGCGAACTCTTGAAGGTCTGGGCGGTATAGAATATGACATACCTCGGATGCAATCGGCCGTGATGTAGGTACTGCAACTGGTAGAGTTGACTCCTGGATAGCTGCCATTGCCGATAATGTTCAGTTTGCTGATGGTGTTGTTGGCATTGGGATGGGTGGCTGGCCAGTGGATGGCCGCCTTGGCCTTGAATTCGCGCTTGCGCACACCATTGGCCCGCATTCGGATACCGGGCGTCACATAGTCAATATGCTCCTGAATATGAGCGGGAACGTGATATTCGTCGCAGGCGATGTCCTTGTGAGCGCCAGAGCTGTGCTCCCAGAGATAAAAATCGGTGACGAGGAGCTCCTCAACCTCTTCCACCTCCGCATTGAATTGGATCCACTATGTATACCCGTTAATAGGACGGCAACGCTTGAAACGGGTAGACTTAAGGTGAATTGAGTTCATAAACGCATATTGTATATGCGGTATAGTACAGTACTAACCTGCTTATTGGCTGACTGGCTGATCCGAGTCGGGGCAACGCCAGCGTCTACTAGCCAGCCAATGACAGCATCGACACTTGAGCGGGTCGGAGCGAAATACTCAATAACCTCCTCAGCAGTCATATGCTTTCCGTAATGGGCAGACCCCGGGGTGGATCTGCAGACGAGTATTAATGCCACTACTCACTAACTCCGACATGGCGGAGCGCAAATGCTTACATCTCCATAAGGCGGTCGTGCGCAATGTCCAAGTTGGACTGCTTCAGACCGATTCGTACGGGCAGGACGGTTTTACCGGGCAATTTACTCCGCTTAGTCCACTGCTGGGCCATGCGCGGAGTATGGCGCTCATGGCTGGCATGGGTAATCGGGACTTCACGCTTCCTCGGCGTCTCGGAGTGCAGGAGTGGGCTTGCGAGGATCTCAGCGGTAAGGCCAAGGCAGAGAGCGGCCACGAGCGAAGTGAACAGCATGATGCTCTTTTGCCGGTTTTAAAAGGGGAAAGCTGGAAGAGAAGGATGAGACTGGCGAAGAAAAGACGGCGGCGACGGCGATTGAAAAGCAACTTTGCACCAATCGACAGCATGGTGATGTGAGTTAATATTTCGATATTGGGCTTGATGAGGAAAGTGACTAGATACGACTAGATAGGAAGGTAGCTGGAGGATAAGAGCGACAAAGCGATGTCCCTAACGGGTGTGCCTCTGCATAAAGTAAATACGAGGAAATACAACATCTGTACCATGGAGAGTAACCATGAGCTCTCTGAGGATCGACCAAGGTTGCTTTGGGAGCACGGTGAGTGTTAAAGTGGGTACCGATGCGGAGAAGGCCAGGCAAAGGGATTGCGCAACGTGCGATCACGCAAGTCACAGTCCGCGCTATAATCTAGGTGCTATCTGTTTACCAAACTGCAGAGGCTCGAGTGAGGTTGGGCGCGTAAAATGTAACGAGTAAGCTTATGGAACTTGTTGTAACAACGTCGTCACCGCGTCGGGTCAAGATTGACTCTATAACAGGAGGGTAGGTGGGCTTCCTTCTGAGCGGGATAGTTGCGCAAAGTCGGAGCTAGTACCATTGAATAATCGCCTGCGACGTATAGTAGCATCGGCGCGGGTCGAAAGTGCCGAACGATACGAGGTTGGCTGTCCGCATCCTGGTTCCCAGCACTACGTGCAACCATGAACAATCATGACTTTGTAAACATGTAGAAATGCAGCGCTATAAGCTCCTAGACGCCGATTCTGTTCCAAGAGACGGATACTAGCTTGAGAGCAGGATCCCACAACCAACCTTCAATCATTCTTCGCCTTACAGCCTGACACTGAGTTGCCGCCCGTCCACTACTTATTGCAACAATGCTCTGCAACCGAATCATCAGTGCCCTGGTCCTCGCCACCGGCACCTTCGCTGTCTCTCCCATCACATCAGCGGATGGGCTCATTTTCAATGTCTTGTTGGTCAACCAGACGACCACTGGCGGCCCGTTCGATCTCGCGGTGCGACTGAACGAGTACAACCCGTCGATAGGCTTACCCGCCTACTTCGACTTCTACGTCGGAGTAGACTCCAACTCGCCCCAGCTAGTCGGCAATCTTGTATCTGGCGTCGTCTACAGTCAGGGTGTCGGCCCTAACGGCGAGCCCTACGACGATAAATACGCCCTCTACATTAACTTGGAAGAGGATCTCGGCGAGACCTCCGTCTATACAACCGGCTTTGGCAACATCACCGCAGATGCCACGTTTGTGGATGACGGCTGGCAGCTAATTTGGTCCGGGAGCGATGCTGCTACCTACGAGCTTGTACATTCCCAGCCTACCGGCATCCTTAGTGGCTGGCGGTTGTGCGTGGCAGATTTCGATAGCGAGTACGGCCCATGGTCGTTCCTTCAGTACGTCACGTACACTGGTACGCCGGAGGAGTCCCAGTATTGCAAGGACGTTACTGTGCAAACCACTGTGGCTTCTTAGAGCCAAGTTAGATGTGATATCGAGAGCTGGAACGTTCTGGTCTAGCAATTCCGTAAAACGAACGTAATAAGATGCAACGAATAATAGTGCAATGGGTGGCGTGGACCGGAAACTGGGCATCGATTAAGTACATACTGTCAACCCTTCCAGCTGGGGATTGCGCCGAACTTTTGATAATTTCTCTTCTTCAACTTTTACAAGTAGTATGTCGCATACAAATTTCACCTTGACCTCTAATATACATCTATCTCTCTATACTCACAGGCAAATTAATTCTCGAAATGAAACCATACTGTCCTTCTATCCTTTTGCAATGCAGCCTAACATGTGTGGCACACCAGGAACCACCGTATACCCTACCTCGTACTCTGATCGAAGAATAATTTGGGCAAGTCACGGTATATACGAAAATATAGTATAATAGCTGTAGGGATCTAATATGGAGGGACTTCGAGGATTATGTGAAGGAATGTGTGCGTGTAGTAGGCAATCGGTAGGAGAGTGGAGAGGGTTATTTTCGCAATGCTGGACATTATATTGAACAAGCTCTCGAGCTTCGAGAACAACATTTTAATACAGCAAGTTCAGCTTCCGTTTCCACTTCACCACGATACTCATCGATTAATGGCTAACAGCAGCCGTGTGATCTTGCGACATAACCTTGATAATAACGGCAGCTCTTTCCCTTGCTTCTATCCATACTAGCCAATCTCTTTCAACGGATCCTGAACATTCGAACTTCCTCTTCTGGTGGTACGTCGGTATCGCTCAATCTCAACGCAGCTATCTCATCCCCCATCAATCCGTGAACATAGGCAACTGACTTCAGAGAATGCGTGCCATCGTCAAATGGTTTGAGAACAAAGTATTTGCAGGCACCGAAGAAGAAGCAAATCGGATCTCCGGCCGTGATTCCTTTGTCTGCGATGCCGACCCTGCCCCCTTTCGTAGAGAAAAATACCTTTCATCGCAACAAAATTCCCATATACGCGAGCAACGGACCTAGAGCTTGCAAATCGTCTGATGACAAACTTGTTTGTCCTAGAGGTATACAATCCCGGAGCTCAGCAAGCCTTCTTCTGTGTGCCGCGAGTCCACGAACAGGGTCAGGGGGGAAATTGAACTGGTTGTGAGTATCAGAGTGCGACAAAAGCGTCTTCCAATACGCGTCTGCGGCTGCCGAGTCAGAGGCAACTGTGCGCCGAGTCAGAGTCTCGCAGCGGTTAAGCCATTGGAGCATCTTGTCGGCAGGACCATTAATACCGGTCATATCGTTACCCCAGTAGTAAGAATAGTCATCTAGAACCACCTCCACCGTGTCGATTTGCCGGCCACGAAGACGGAGGATGTTATCGTCAAGCGGATCTACCGACCAACTTTGGAGGGCAAAGTGAGTGGCATCGGCTTTGAATCTTGCCGGAGGAATGTTAGAGACTGTTCTCAGACTTCAATCAGGACACCATGAAGGTAGTGTCCCTGTCTTGCCAGGAGAAAACACCGCAGTCAGAACCGTTTCAAGCGGTAGCTCCTCCAGGAATGCAAGTGTTGCAGCCCGGTACACTTGAATATAGTTATCGGGATCCTCTTTGCAGTAGACGACCTTGATCTTTTCCTGAATACTTTGCGGTGCTAGAGCCAGCATTCCGAAGATACGGTCTTCTTTAAATCTGCATAGCCTGTCTCGCGCTCCACGCAGATAGGACCAGAACCATTCTCCATTCTGATGCGGATTTTCAAGGTATCGCAAAGGTGTGAATGAGTCCAGACCAGACGGGTAGTCGATCCACAAGAGCTGGGTATCGGCGAGTTTATCTCCCAGCTGTTGGAAAGCTGTCCATGGGATTGCACGGTCTCCGCAAAGCACCGTCGCCTTCTTAGCTAACATTATCTCCTGGAAGGTCCAGACCCTGAAAAACCATTCTCTCCGATACAGGCTTGGAAGGGCTGACCATAAAGCATGGCCAGCTTTCGGAATGCCAAGCCTCGCAATGTCCCTTGCGATATCCCTTATATGCACACCATCGCGGAGTGCCGAGGATATTGAAGTAAGTTCGGAGGGCTTGAGCAAGCCGTGTGGTTCACAAAAGCTATGCTGCAGGAGCTCTTGCTGCTGTGGAAACCAGATCCACCTCAGCACGTCCATGGCAAGGTCACTGTTGTTGCCTCTCGGACCCAGCCATATCAGAACCTCCGCGGCTCTGCCGTAGTACTCTCCCATCATCGGTACTATCTCGGACTTCTCGTCATCACTGCCTTGATTGATGCAAATCGCGTCGATCCATATTGGTCTACTGGAAGCAGCTTTAAGGAACGGCAGAGCATGCAAGAGATTTGAAGTTACGTTAATCTCGGCGGCGGGCGAATCTCGCTCACTCCAACAGGGTAGCCGGGTTGTATCGACAGATTCCCCCCAAACATAGGACAAAGCGTTAAAATCAGGCGCATCGTTCATTTGATAGGTGTTCAACTGCAGGCCAAAGCGATTGGGTCTATTCTCTTGCTCAATATTATCCAGCAGCCGGATTGAGCGGTCTGGAAGTTTGTCATAGACAAAGCTTTGATTTGGCAGAGATGTGCTTGCCATCTTCGTAGATGACTCCCGTGCCAGATGTTTATTAAGATCTTTCAGGAGAGAGCTTTGTTTCGCTTGAGAATGTGGGAAAAGGGTCAGTTTAAAGTCATTTTGACACGCCTTCATCGGCAGATGTAAGTTTAAAAGGTAGCTTGCATTATGTAAGTAGAGTATCTGTGCTTCAACTAGTGAGTGCGGTTAAGTGTTTGCAACTAGCGAGTCAAAGGAGGTTATTATGATAGTTGAGGGATTTTGTGGCGAGTGATTTATGCTGCCACGTGAACTCGAAAGCGGTTGCAATACTTAGGTTAGGTAGACCAATCTTAGCCATAGGTTAGGTATAATATACAAATACACATAAAACGTCCACGGTCATTAACTGTATTTGGAACTTGCCAAGAAACATTTATATATCGACGAGGAGACACTGAACCTGCACTTTACAGTACTTGACTGCTATCTTGGCTCCTAAGGGCTATCGGTCAGTTACTTCGGCCACCGGCTCACCTCTGGCAAATACTATCTTCATGCCCTAATCTCACTTCCAGCAACCGCTGCATAAACTTATCCTCCACAAAGTTTCTCATTGTAGTCTCAGCTTAAGTCTGCTTCTATAATTTTGCCTGTTTCTTTTTATTCCAGCAATTGTCTGAGCTGAACTACTGAGCTCCTCCGCCTCGGAGTCGAGGCGATCAGCGAGGGGGGGCTGAATGATGCGGGCATTCTGTCCTTACCCCGCATCCCGGCACCTAGGACTCGGCAGTGATCGATAGGTAGCGAGGTCAATAGTCGATGCACTCCTTCAATATAATGACCTGCAATGTAACGGGAATCCTAACCACTATTTCGACAAATCCACCCGCTCAGCAACTAAAGTTATTGCTGCCAGAAGCCGCAAGAAGTACCTACGATAGGCCGGGACTTGCTACAGCTACTAAATTAAGGGACGGCTTGAACGAGCGCTGAGGCTATCGAGGCAATAGAAGACTTCGTTTTGGGTATCACAGTAGAAACTTGGTACAGACTAAGGTACTCGGTATTACCTAAGTAGTGGATAGCCTAAAATACCCCAGGAAATTTCAACCAACAATTTCGTTACTACGGTAGCCTAGTAAAAGCACCTATCATATGATAGGTAAGTAAATCTGAGTTTACAATGAGTGTAAGAGAAAGTCGAGATTAAATGCATATATATTGCGACGTGGGTCATCTTGGTTTGTTCCTTGCATACCACGGTTCCAGCGACGCGGCCGGTGATTAAGGGTACAATAATACCAGACCTTGCTGGACCCCTGAGCGAATCCAGTCATCCTCAATTCAACCCCAGAAGGGCGACCCAAAACGCTCTCACTTTTCTAGCTGTTTCAACATCAAGCTTAGCCGCAGAATATGAGGCACATTCTCTCTGTGTTCAAGGCAGTGATGCCTATGACTTTTGTCATCGCTGGTACGGTGGTCGGAGCGCCGTCTTCTCTGCCACCGCCAAACATCGGACCTGCATCGGCGTCGACGCCTTCCTCGCTCAACGCCTTGGGCCGTATCTGCAAGGCGAATGCCTTCCAACCTTACCTACCGGTGAACGCCAAGGTAGAGTCGGTTTACGTAGTTCAGACTGGAGGTACTGCCGGGGAAGGTCCACCAGACATTGCCTATCCTGTCAATCCGACGAATCTGCCTGAGATGTGCGTGGTCACTGTCAACGTGACGTCGTCTCCACGATCGAACTACCGCTTCGGTCTGTTTCTACCCACCAAATGGAACCACCGCTTCCTCGCGGTCGGCAATGGCGCCTTTGCTGGTGGCATCAACTGGCTCGACATGGGCGCCGGTGCGCAGTATGGCTTCGCCGCCATGTCGACCGACACCGGTCATAACTCGACGGCCATCGATCTCACATGGGCAAATCAGAATCCAGACAGACAGCAGGACTTTGGATTCCGTTCTATTCACGGGTCCTCTACAATTGCTCAGAGCCTAGTCGAACATTACTACGGTCAGTGCGCCTCATACTCGTACTACTCGGGCTGCTCGACCGGCGGCCGCCAGGGTCTCAAAGAGACCTCCATGTACCAAACCACTTTTGACGGCATGCTCATAGGCTCTGCTGCCTGGTGGGCGAGTCACCTCTCTCCGTGGACTACCAAGATTGGCATCTACGACTTGCCTTTTGGCGGCCCAAATTATGTATCGCCAGCCATGTTTCCCGTCATCGGCGCCGAGGTGGTACGGCAGTGCGACGCGGCGGACGGCGTCATAGACGGCATTGTCAGCGCCCCCGGGGCGTGCAACTTCGACTTTGGACCACTCAGCTGCAGCAGTCCTGGCGCGGATCCGAGCAACTGCCTTACTGCCCCGCAGATCCAGACCGTCATTAATATCCGCTCAAACTATATTGCTGACGGCAAATTTGCCTTCCCCGGCCTGGAAAAGGGGTCCGAGTTCCAGTGGTTCATCTCCGTCGGCGCCCCGGAGCCGAGCCCTCTGGGCGAGGACTACATCCGCTACTTCCTGCTCAACAATGCGTCATGGCAGTGGGAAGACTACAACGACAATCTCGTGTGGAAGGCTGACGCGCAAGATCCGGGAAACCTCACGCCGGGCTACGATTTGAGCACCTTCAAGAGCAACGGCGGCAAGCTGCTCATGTACCACGGCATCGGCGACGGACTCGTCGCCACGAACAGCACGCTAGTCTACCGCGAAAAGGTCGCGCAGACCATGACTGGCGGCAACGAAGCTAGTCTCAACGGCTGGTACCGTACTTTTCTCGTGCCGGGCATGGGCCACTGTACCGGCACCTCCATGAACTCGCCCTGGTACTTTGCCGGGGGCAATCAGGCGGGCACACTTGGCACCTCTACCTATTCAACACCTGGCTTTCCTGATGCCCAGCACGACGCGTTGCTAGCGCTTATAAGCTGGGTTGAGAATGGCAACGCCCCTGATTCCATCGTCGCTACTACTTGGAACAACCCACAAGATCCTACGTCTGGAGTGCTGCGTCAACGGCCTTTATGCCCCTTCCCTGAGACGGCCAAACTTAAACCAGGCAAGAACGAGACATTAGCTACTAGCTGGGTTTGTTCATAAAAGAGTTGGCAAATTGGGTGTCATGTGCTGTTGATTGACATACGCGTGCTATGTGCTTGGTCACCAGGGTGAGCCTTAGAAATATGGTAAACTAGAGAAAATACACGAGGGATACATAAGCCTGATGGAGTATATGACGACACCCGCAGTGAGAAATCTCTGGCCTCATCCCATTCTGGAATCGCAGTAAGTTCAAGCATAGCATACTGTGGACTGCCTGACGGCCATATATGATATTGCCCTTTATCTTGTCTCACGAGCTTCGACGAAATAAACAATATACATGAAGACCTTTGAGTTGAATTGTTTATATTGCGGGGCCTAACTAACTAACTAATTGACTAGACCTATGCTTGCTAGGGGAATATCAACTTGCTGCAGTACTTCATTTATGTGTCTCAACTCCCCTCAGGCCGGATGTATTCAGCATACTCTACTGCCCGGGTTGACGATAGTGGTGGGCCAACGGGACCTTGACCGTTGGTCATCTGGACCTATGGTACCCATCTATCGATTAACCGAGATGTGTTCTTGTGTGTGGGCTACTTGACTACTATTATTTATCGATAACGCTTGCGCCAGCTTGAGACAGGGGATGCGAGGTTCATGGATTTTGATCTGTTACATCACTGGGTACTAATTCGCACGGTAAACATATAACGACCCGGTACCGGTGAACCCATTATACCCCGTTCCAAAGAGAAGGTATCTGCCGAATGCAGCAACACCACCGCGGGCGATGGCAGCCACCTCAATATCGCCTAGAATCGCACCAGTCGCCTTGTTAAGGACAACCATGCCGCCCATAGTGGTGTTGCCCGTGGGAGTGTTCTCGCCGCTGCGAGTGACGATGATGATATCATTGACCACACTAGGAGGGCCGTACGCCGCGTTGTTCACGGGCGTCTGCGTCTCCCATAAGATTTTACCGGTCTTGATGTCAGCAGCGCCATACCCACTATTATGTATGGCTTGGCCCGACGGCATCAGGTTCCACGAGACGTTGGCCGAGTTGATGGCAGTGAAATAGGCCCGGGAGCTATCGGCTGCAACACCCCAGCTGAGGCCACCGCCGACTCCGCCAGGTGCGACCTGTGTAGCCCAGACCATTTCGCCTGTCGCGGCGTTGAACTGGTGCAGAATGCCGTTCTTCTGGCCGACAACGAGGAGGTCCTGTCGAGAATCGCCGTTGGGACTCGGTACAAACGACGGAGCCATTCCGAAATCAGAGTCGGGGCCTGGGAATTCCGGGCAGTTCTGCGGCTCACCCGGCTTGATGCACGCCACGGTCCAGGCGTCCAATGCGCCGACCCGATTGATCCAGTTCATTCTACCCGTGTCAATGTCGAAAGCGATGACAGACTCTTGAAGAACGTCTTGCGGGAGACAAGTGGCCGCCGTTTCGTTGACACATTTCTCGAACTGGGTAGGCGTTGTGTAGGTGTTGCCAGTGCCGATGAAGACCTGGCGGCGACCCGGATCAATAGCAGGCTGACTTCCCCAGACAGCTACTCCTGACCACTCGGTATTATAGGGAAGCATGTCGTGGCTCCACACGTGCCTGAATGTACGCCCTAATCTGTTGAAGGTCCAGGAGGTCATGCTGCCAATGAAGCTGCAGCATTTGTAGTTCGGGATGCTGACGGCAGCGGACTCCTCCTGGCTCGACACGCCGACGAAGATTTGGTTGTCAAAGAACGTCGGGCTCTGGGTGATGATCGCTTGAGGGTGAGAGCTGACTTGCTGGAGTCCGAGCATTTTTCCGCTGTTGACGTCGAGTGCCACCAGGAGCGCGTGGGTCTGTGTCGCAAAGTACAAGACACCGCCGTTCACGTCAATTGCCGGGCTTGTGCGTGAGATGGGCTTGGTGATGATCTCAGTTCCTACAATGGGACCGAAATCCGTGATGATCTTGGTGACGTTGACCTGCCATACCACCTGGCAGGTCTGGTAGTTGACAGCAAGGAATAAGCCGCCCCATGTGGGATAGTAAGCTATGGTGCCTTCAATAACAGGTGTGGCGCTGACGCCAACCGGGTGGTCTATTTTGCAGTGTTGCGAGAGGCTCGACAGGCTCTTCGACGACACTTCGACGTCCGGAGAGGCTACCCTATTGTTGAATATGTTGCCGCCCCAGCCAGACCATTGACTGGCAAAACTACCCCCGACAGCCGAAAGGCCGACGAGTGCTTTGAAGAAGGAACGCATTATCGAGCGAGGATTGAACAAGCGCAGTCGATGTGAGAAACCAAGAAGGCGCCTTTGGACGGCTCGACTCACTGCCGCCTAAGATACTACACGCAGGATCCAGAGAGCAGAGCCACGTAATAAGTACGGAGCCATTCTCTCTCCCTCTCATTAACAGGGCATACCACAACTCTCCTACGGGCTTCCGTTCTCGCACTAACGGTTCACACACATTCGTTCATCTTTATCTGTGTCGTCAGCATCCCCCTCCCTTCGGTGGTATTCTCTAGTTTAACGACGAACTTGGTGTAAGGGCTAGCGGATATCCCTGCTTGCGGGTTTTGCGGGCCGTTTCGGAGTCTAAGGTATGGTCGCAGAGATGGCTCAATCTAGTAGGAGACATCGGGGCTTTAAGAATTGCAGCAATCCCTACCTACGTAGCTTGTGTTTAGCCGGTCCGGTCCAACTTGATTGTTGAAGCAGTACACGGCTTAATTCCGCGATTAATTAATCTCGTGAAAGATTAAGCTATAAGTCGTTATATAAAAGGTTTATAATTTTCTGTTTCAAAAACGCACCATAGGAAATTTACATGGATAAAAAATTGAGTATTTCTTGCTTTAGTATATTAAAAATATTGATTAAGACATTAATGTGTAGTGGCAAAAATGCATGGAAAATATATAGTTGGCAGTCTGCCTGGTTGGCAGGGCGCCATTTTAAATCCTTATATTCGCACGAGACTTGACGTAAATAGAGACTGTTCTCGGCGTATTGCTGAGAGGCATTAACTGGACTACATCGATGTAGTTGGAGAAAACTCACACATCACTTGACCAAACAGGTAGTTCGCGGGGTATTTACCATCGTGTTTTAGCTCCGCACTGGGATAGACGGATGGCAACGACTTACAGAGGTGGGAAAACTTCCTCACATTACCAGGCCTCTAATCGCGCCGAAAGTGTAACGCAACCTTGTTGCATAAGGCCGTGGAGGTTTTGGGTGGCATTGGGAGCGATGTGCGTTAGATAGCACGGCGGGCTACCGTGCTCTGACTCCAGGTTGTTGATCGACCACAAAAACTGGGAGAGATGCAAGCTGTTTGACTGGGTTTTTACCCTGGAGTCGTTGGATTATTAGACCAACTGCGCGTCTATAGAAAGCCAATAGGCCAAGCATTCATGCCCCAATCTAGAATGGGTACCTCATGAGCATCAGGTATGTCACTGGACGAGACGCTGTGGAGCGGCGCAACACACGTGGCAAACAACCACTAAATGCTGATCCCCAGCTCAGGTCCTGGAAGTACTGATAGCAGTCAACTTTGTTGTTCTATTCATGGAGCTAGCATCTTAGGTTGGCCCGTGGCTTCTTGGTCCGCGACTCGGTCTGACATATCCAACAAACGCCCGGAACGGAGTCCTCGCGGGACATGGCACATTGTCTGCCTTATTCCGGCGCCAGTCAGCCTACATCGTGCGTTGTACACCTCGCGTTTGTTGTTGTAAGATCGGTAGCTGTTCCTTAATGTTATGTATTGCTATTGATGTACCATCCATTCTATTAGTTGTACACGCTTAGCTGTTGTCAACCCCTAGCTGCTCTACAAAAATAAATCCATCGATACTGGATCCGCTATAAGAATCGAGTCCGCGGACTTAAGCTGATCTCCCCGGCGTATCTCTCGCCCTAGAGAAAAGCCACAGGGATACCGACCTAGTGTTGCTACCCGCCAACCTCTAAATATCGTCGGCAGCTGGCAACCACGATACTGCACCAGACGGCAGAATAAAAGGGCTTTAAGCCGACTGCCGTCATAACCGACTTACGGTGTGATTCGGACTCGACCCTGGAGCCAATCCTTGTTTTACAATCTATCCCCGCTTCCAATCTAGTCTATACCTTTTCTATAACAATTTAGGACCCACCTTCGAGTCATCATGCAACCTCTGCTAGGTATAGTGCTGTATCGCTCAATGTTGTGGTACCAGACCGTACCTGCTGGCGATGTTTCTCTGCATTGGAACACGGATCAGGCATCCGACTTAGAGAAGATATTGATTACTGTAGTTAATCGTCATCCAGCGTCCGCCCGTTAACAAACTCGTATAGCAAGAAGGACAGGTAGCAACAGAGCAGCAGCGCACCCATCCAGCTTCGTCCTCCGCTGAGGACAATAGCTAGTAGCACTGCGGCCGATACCCACATCGCCGAGGCCTCAAATACGGTAAAACTAGATGCTAACTGGTCTGCATCGCCCCAGACAAACAGAACGCCGGCGCATAGTGTGATGAGGAATATGTTGGACCCAACAGTGTTAGCCACCATAATACCTGGCTGCTTGCGCACGCCTCCGAGCACGGCGACAAACTTCTCAGGCAGGCTCGTTGCGATCGACAGAATGGTTGTCCCAACAACACTGTCCGACAGGGAGAGTTCGTGACCAATAGCGCCCGCGGTATGTGCTATGATGTAGCTGGAGATGACTAAGGCGCCAAAGCCTATGACGAGGTGTAACGCATGGAAACGAAGCGGGTTTGGCCGACGGCCCTTGTTGGGACGAGCAACTCGAGAGCTTCGGACTTTCCGGGCTGCATTTTTGGTCGAGAAGTCGGCTTTGTGGCCATAAGCCAATGAGGGCTTGGACGACCGCTGGCCCCTTTCTTCGCCATCAGAGCCAGCATCGGAGTCGCTCCGATCACTTGAATCATCGTCGCTGCTGTCGTCTGAATCGTTCTCCGGGGCTGAAAGTGTGCCACCGTAGATTAGAGAAGCAACCGATACGATGTAGAGCATAAAGCATCCCATGAGGAAGACGCCGGCCATGCGTTTGAGAGCTTCGCCAGGGATGACTAGACAGGCTAGCAAGAAGGTAGTAAGGGCCATCAGGACGACCGCGTATATCTTGGAGCTGCGGTCAAACGTGGCACTTCGAATAAACAGGAGTCCCAGCGAGAAACACCCAAGGATGTTAGCAATGGACGAGCCCATAAGGTTCCCAAGGGCCATGGCCGTATTCTTCTGGCTCAGGGCTACGATGATGACGACAAACTAGCCTCATAAGTCAGCAACCCCGGGAACTACTCCGAAACTAGGTCTCCAAGAATACCGTACCTCTTCCCACTCAGCCCCGCACGTGAGAAGGCCGATGAGTGTCGGCGAGACATTTAGTCGTTTGGCGACGATGGCTGTGTGGTCGACGAATTTGTCGGCGCCATATTCAAGGAGAAACAGACCGGCAATGAATGCGCCGCCATTGGCGAGAAGAATGGGGACGCTGGGCATTCTAGAGATAACCGAAAAGATATCGCAAAGCTCAACATACAAGCGTGCAGCAAGGAGTCGGTGCGTTAGGTCAGAGCAAGTAGCCCACCAAAACAAAGTACCAAGAAGGGAATTTTAGGAAAGACCTCTCTCGGCAATATAGTAATTACCCCGCGGGGTTGTCTCATCGCTTTGCCCAAGTCAGATGGGAAGATCGGATCAGCATATGACTGCAGGGATACACCCCATGCTTTTGTATTACTGCTTACTCGCTAATAACTAACTAAGTAGCCACTTTAAAGAAAGGCTGCTTTTAACTTGTTAAGCCTACCTAGCTAGCGGAATTTGGGAATGTAAGGGGTTGGAAGGGTGAATTTATTTCCTTGTGTATTATGGTGCTGTGAGATGTAAAACCCCTAATTTTGTTTAAATACACCAGTCTTAAAAACTACGTCTGCCTTATTATAAATAGTTATTTTCCAAGTAAGAGTATATAGTAATTTTTTAATATAAAAAGTCTTTTTAAATTATACCTTTACAATTTTATATTTAATTTATATTATACCTAGTACGTAGTAAATTCTTTTTTTTTTAAAAAAAAAAATCAATAAAAATTAGAAAGCCTAACTGTAACCCCCGAGTAGTCTACTATCTGTC
>FTLB01004171.1_pt1 | contig 17409 bp, 18 predicted proteins | sample 1658291 | NCBI WGS metagenome assembly FTLB01 (sample SAMEA3914812, study PRJEB12502) | metagenome | biome: forest; material: soil | place: Canada | collected 2011-07-07 | depth 0.1 m
CTTTTGCCGGGACATCCTTTATGTCCGAGGATCTGGATGCCAGGATTTCGACCATAGTTTGTAAGGCAGCTGTCATCTCACCCGCGTTGACATACCATACTAAGATATATCTCGTGCTCTCGTGGCTGCTACAGGGGCTACCCTGGCTGCATATAACAGGCGATTCCGGGGCCCAGAGGCCCCACGGTGCCCAATCAGCCCCTTCACGCTCGTTATTGGCCAGAAAGGAGCCTCTCGCTTCTGCAACCTAGGGGTTGGACCGGGGGGCGGTGAAGCATCAGATTTACAGGACCTGCCATAATGATTTCTAGAATACCTGCAGGTCGGATCTCATTTCACCGCTCAAAGGTCCCTTGCGGACTACGCGCAGCACCGCATATCGTGTCGGGCGTGGATCAACGACAAAGTGACCGGCCGCATGAGACCGTTAGCGCTGGGTCGCAAGGAAATGGGGATGCACGAGCAACCCTTGTGACGATCGCGCCCTCTCCGCTCCGAGAGCGACCAAGTCGTTCGCATCTTTTATCTTTACAGAAGAGCTGCGCGGCATTTTCCAGATCAAAACACCCAGTCGAACTAGGGGAACGGTTCGCCCAGTTTGGTACCGTAATCTGACCAAGGCAGACGGTTTTTTTTCTTGATGCGGTAAGTTTTGTCACCAACTCTTTCCTTCTCATTGGATTTGGGTCAGTCAGAATAGGCATCGATATATTGAGTAACCCCTCCTAGAAGAGCTTTCAAGCGAGCGGCGTTGGAGAGGCCAAAAGCACCGAAGGAATGTGTGGCTGGCTTCAGCAGGCAGAGTTGTCATGAGAGGCGACCGTCACCCGAACGATCCGTAGAAACGACGGAGGTCGGCCATGAAGTTGCGAGTTTGGAATCTTGGCCCTTTTCTTGACGGTCAGTTCCTGTGGGCCGAGTTTGCCTGGCGCATAAACGGCTTAGTGCACAACCAACCAGGAAGATTACGCCAGGCTTTTCCGCCTTGCTACCGCCAGCTTACTGCCAAACATCTCGGGCTCGATCAATGATGCTTGCCTACGTTTCAGAAAAGAGCCAGGTAGGTTAGACAGATAATTAGCTCTGTTTTCTCTACTGCGGTTATTTGTGTTTGTGTGTGTACGGAGGTGGTGTGGCTTGGGGCGCGCACGCCCCGTTGTTTGTCAGCCATTGTAGTTGGTGTTGTACCGGTACTTTCAAGTTACGAGCTGAAGCCTTATGTCGATTCGACGGCCTGGCACGCAGTAGACGAAGCGGCAACGTTGCTAGTCAGCGGGAATTTTTTCTGCATGGGGTATGTAAGTAAGGTAGGCTACATGATAGCCCTGCTGGGGATTTCGGCACTTGATCCCCAGTCGCTAAGAAGACGCTCTGCCTCGTCAGTGTTCATAGTCATCCTCTTTGACTTGCCTAATCCAGACTGCAGATGGAAGGAATATCGCAAACGTTCCCGACAAGCCGTGAGCGCAATTCTCAAGAGGGAAGCTCGAATTCTCTTTGTGGTGCATGTGCAGAGGGATTGCGATTGGCGCGGCGACGTGCGCTCCCCGTAACCAGGCGCGAGGTCTCGCCAGTGGAGGTAGCCAGATGGCTGTAACTCACAGCCGGCTGTCGTTGACAGTTGTCGTACGGCTTGTGAAACATGGAGCAAGTACGTTCCTACCAATCGCATGTCAAGCTAGACGAGCAGACGAAGAGGTTGGATTTGTGAGGAGGGTACAACCACAAGCGAGGGAACAGTGGTCCAGCGTCGACGCCGCGCTAACGCCGCCCGTCAAAAGGGTCTAAGCCACTACGTGGTGCGAGAAAGAGGCTCCAAGGGCGCTCCGTGACCGCTCCGAAATGTGATAGTGTGACATGCTGAGGAAAATTCCGTCGGATGGGCTGGGCAGCTCTGCACGGTGGCCGCGTAAGTGAAAAAAAAAATGATGATGCACTCACACGGCCCCAGTGGTCGTGGCCGAGGTAATTACACCAAGAAATGAAATGCTTCGATTTGAGTTTCGGTCGGCCCGTTCACCGCTGCTTTGGGATAAGTTTTCGAAGCTGATAAGTTAATGGTTTTGGGCTGTATTATATCTGGTCTCCGCGATTATCGGGCTCTAGCCGGTTTCTGTTTGAGCATGCCATACTCACTTTCTATAGGGCTGCAGGGGATACAATTCTTCCCCACCAGCGCAAGTCCCACGTCCCAACTCCAAAGTGCTCATGAGGCGATCCAAACTTGCCAGGGTTGCCCGTGCCGCAGTCTTGTAAAGCGCCGAACCAGACCGTGAGCCGGCCCACGCCGGATGGTCCTCTGTTTCGGTTTTATTGCCATGGAAGGGGAAGAAAAAAAGGCTCCCCTTGACGTGACATTAGATCTTGGTCCAAACTCCCAATCCTGAGTCTAGCATCTCCGGCTCGGGCTTCGGCTGCCTGGGTCATTCGTAGGCGCTGGAGAAGCACGAAAGTGGAAGGTGGCAAGTTGCAATCTACAGCAAGGCCAACATATCGCGTACGCCCTGATGGCTGAGCAAATAGAACCCGACAGTTTGGTCACCCCGGCCAGCCCGCCACCCGGCAACCCGGCGTAAAGGAAATTATCTCCCGCCCCGAAGATTGTAAACTACTTTTGGGGCCATAAATCTATAGCGCTGCCCGCCGCGCTGCAACCTTTTGAAAACGGTAAAGTTGAAGATGCACACCGACACTAGCGGTAACCCATGACCCCTTTTCCCGTCTTCACCGCTCCGCGAGGTTGGCCGCGGAGAAGCTTGGCAACGCCAACCTCACGCAGCTTCAGCTCAGCCAATTATTTTTCATCTCGAACCTCGTATCTATTCTCGGGTTGAGTCTGTTGTATGGATGCTATCTGATCATGGTTACACATGGATTTCACGCGGTCTTGGCATGGGAAAAGCCAGAGCTGTCTCATAGTGGAATCTCGAACTTGACACGAGATAGCAAACTTGAGGCTCAGTTCTACGAGTTTTCGGAGCTGAGTTCGGTTGGTTCGCTTACAACTGGCGGTCTAGGATTTCACCATTATCGAACACGACTGGTGATCTTGATCTCGCTCCACTTGGTAAGATGTCATTGCACCCCAATTCGGCGGTGTTGCTCATTTGAGAGATTTGTCTGGCGTAGGCTTTCTGACCCGAGCCGACGTTGTGATACCGTGCCTGAATCCAACATCCGCCTTGCTTCTGATATGTCTCGGACTCGCGAATCCATAAGATTTCTCTGTAGACTTCATAAACAAGCGCAAGGACGAAATAGACGCTCCTCCCTCCTTCTTTTTGGTGGTGGATGGAGCAGCTTTTAGACCAGCCTACTATTGGCAGAATCCCGCCCGTCTCGACTGAGGCTTGACTTGGTTTCTACAAGGGTCTCGGGTGACTCCGTTGTAGTTTTGTACAATCGACGTAGTATATTGTTTATCTCTTGGTAGCTGCACTCCCCTGGATTTAGCCGCCCCATTGGTATTACAGAAAATATGGAGACATTCCTGCTTATGGTCAAGCCGATGCAATAGCAAGAGGAAATAATGACACGGGAAGAACCATTTTAGAAGAGCAGTAAAGAATCCGGCGACCGAGAACCAATCGAGTCGGACCGAGGGCGATAGAAGGGCAAATTAGCACCCTTCGATTCTCTATCCAGCGCCAGTTTGATCAGGGATGTACACACGCGAGGTGTCAAAAGTTCTTCTTCATTCAAGGGGTAAGATGCAATTAGATCACGAACAATACGTCTATATGGAGGATAGTGCAGCAGTCAGGGGGAATACGATGCCAGGCTAGCGTTCAATGGTGCATAAGAAGGATACCTCGAAGTCGGTGAGAATCCAGGTTCAAGCCCCAAAGAGCCAATGGTATAGCATTTATCAGCCTCGGTATTCCTCTGTGTCATGGTCTTCTCATGTGCTTTGGGTGCTGAGATATGAACAACCGGCAAATCGGGAATGAGGACTGGACTGTTAACACTAAACCCTATCATTAACAGGAGCGGTAAAGCCGTCTTATCCACGCTCGTACAGCAAGAAGCCGAGTTGAATGCATTTTCCCAACTGACAAATTCTAGTGATATCATTCTGTTAACCATTATTTATTACGACAGAGCGTAGATCTTCGGTCATATCCGCTTTCATCACCGTGGGAACATTAAAGACGTTGTACTCCCAAAGTTCACGGCTTGGCAACTTGTTCTGTGTTTCTACCATTTGATAAGTATGCTATTAGATTTAAGTAGTTTCAAGCCGTTGAAAACGAAACCCAGACCCTTGACTCGATATTTTGGTACTTGCAGAGAACTCTTCCCAGAACAGGAACAGGACTTGAACGCAAGTAACAAGTATCAAATTATCACTACCTACATCAAATGATGGTAGATTCTCATGAGCAGTCCAAATCCCTGCCCCAAGACCACTTCACGAGAAGGGAAGATTTATTGAGAACGGCTGCTGGGTGCTCAGTGGCGGTGTATTCTCACTGCTAGGCGAGGTCAATGGCTTCCACGGATAAAAGTCCAGAGCAAGCTTGGCGGACGAAGATTCAGGGAAGCAAGATTGCCACCAAGAATTCTCGCTCGCTTCGCCGCCCAGATCTATGCAGTCATCCGACAAGTCGAACGGCTGAGCTTCCTGAAAGGCCCGAGTCCGTGGGTCGGGGACGTTTCGGTCACTTCCCACCTGCATGTCTTGTAGTTGTGAGAATTCGTGCGATTCGATAGGCTCCAGGAGACTGTCGAATAAGAACGTATCGTCCGTGCTCGATAGAGAGGAACTAGCTCCAGTATAGGGGTCTTCGATATCACTTGTCCCTGCAACGAATGAATCCAGAAGCTTAACTTGTGTCTCTCGAAACACGTTGATCAGGCACTCCTTGGTAGATGCATCAGTCTTCCCTACCAGAGTTTCCAGGGCCCTCGATAAGTTTTCGCGAATATCAACTGGAAGTTCGCGTTGAAGATATTTCTTGTATTCTATGAAGCTCACTGCGTCGAAATCTTGAGTATCGGGTGTTCCGGATAATGTGTTCGCCGGAACGTTGTCGTAGTCTCCTCGAAATTAGTACCTTTCTCATATGGTGGAGATAAGGAGAAGAGACATACAAGGTGATAGATTACTTAGATTCTTCTCTCGCGGAAATATGATTCTGTACATGTCGAACCATTTGTCTCGCTCTGGTTTCGATGTATGTGCCCGCTTCCGGCAACGAAGGAGTTTTTCTTGTGCGGCAGTAATTCCCTCTCCTTTGGATCGAAACGCATTGACTGAACAGGAAATGGGCGAAGTTTGATGATCCTCCAAGCTTTCCTCGTCTTCGAAACTACCGCAGCATCGTTTACATTGGTGTCGCGGCAGAGAGTGGCGGCGATAGACGTGCTCCCTGCCCCAGATTAGCATATCAACTGTCCACGCTGCGCTAACAGCAAGCCGGGGACGAAACTTACTTGACTCTTCGTACTGTGGACCATCCGGGGCCGATGCAGGTCCTGTCGTTGAGAAATGCCTGCCGGTCGTGCTTGAAAAACGGACACGCAAACCGCAATTTTGGATCCTCTGCAAGCCTCAGCCGCTTTGGACCTTCCTCATCTTCGCTATCGAACTCATTGTCGTCTCCAGAGCCTCCCAAACCACCTGAAGATTTTCTCTTTGCCCCTGCATTTGTCCTGGATACTGCGTTCACCGACGATATGCTCCTGTTTGCAGCATGACTCCCCTCTTGTGGTGACTGGTCTTGATCGCCCCTATCTTCTAGTTCGTCAGAAGACCCGTTCAGGTTAAAGTTTAGCCATTTATCGATCCAGGAAATGATCCATGCAGTCATTCTAAACGCTGCCTTGGTGTGGATAGAGCTGTTTAATTCTTGGTCCATCTCCACTCGCAGTAGTAGACAAGACCGCGACATCAAATCCCTGGCATCCTTCACGGTGGCCTTGACCCTGTTATCGCGCTCCGAGAGCTCCGGTATGGTCACAAATTCTTCTTTCTTGCCGAAAAACCGGGTTCGATGCTCTCTAGAGTGCTGAAACATGTCGTTCCGAGAAAGACCGCGCACTGGACAACCGAGTACCGTACACTGAGTCAGTTCCTTTCGCGGGTGTCGGTTTGACCGATTAGCGTTCGGTATGTTTGTCCAAGTTGCACTGGCTCTCTCTTCTCGATCCTTTGTTATCGACTCGCAAGCTGGGTTGGAGACAGTTCTATCCTTAGATGCTGTCCGGATGACGAGGCTCGAGAGTGAAGGCGGGTCGTCCCTACGGACAGAGTACGATCTTCCAGTCGGGGTTTCCGATTTCTTGGGTGTTTTAAAGCATATATCCCCATGTCTTGGGGATTCCTCAACCTCATGTTCTGGATCGTTCAAGTGAATAGGGTCCAATAGCGTGTCTCCCAGTCCCGCCATCGTGGGGATCGAAGTTCGATTGGAATGAGCGACACGACGGGTTCGAGAATTACGATTGAAAGAAGAGGGCAGAATGAAACTGAGCTGACGGGGACTGGGTATTTGAGCAAAGATAATGCCAAAAGAATGCCTGGCGCAGCAGACTTCTGCGCGATCGCGCAGAATGGTTGGACAAGGCAGTGTCAGCAACAGCCAATCAGGGCAGGATGGTATATGCAGTAAGACTTTGCTATGCCTTCAGCCGTCATGCAAGTAAGTCAGGCTTCATTGGGTGGGTGGTGGGCGTATGGCATGCGCCCGCCCTTTACGGGATAACGGTAGTGCTGCTTCGCACAGTGCTGAAACCGACCAGGCCACGGAGTCGGTAATCCCATCGAACGTGAGGAGGAACGAACAGTGCTTATAAGAGGAGAATATGGAACGGGAGGCATTATATGCTTCGGCTCGAGGTCGTCTTGGCCACGCTCTCGGCCGTGCCCTCGGCGGCTTATGGGGGCCGGAGAAGGTATAATCAGGGACTGATTAAGTATCATCTAGTAGCTAGTCGTACTATATGTGGCAACGGGTGAGGATATTCGTACGTGGCAATGTACGAAGGTAGGGCTGGTCTCTTTCCCCTCCCCACTATGTGGCAGAGTACCTCACAGTTCGCTGCGATGCAAGTCTATAGCCAAGAGTCTCGAAGTTCGAACCCGGAGTTAAACAAAAAGAGAAAACCCCTCCCCGTCAGGGGATCTTCGAAACCCAGGGGTCGCGCCCTGGGATAAGATATTTGCTATTTTCTCCCTTCTTGTCTTTCCTTTTTTTTTCTTCTTATTTTTGTTTCAAGAGTGAGCAAGGCAAGCAATTATCCCAACAACACCCTAGCCGGTTCCTGAGGATTCAATTCACGGCCACGATGTCTCCTATAACTAGAGCCTTGACGTTTCCCCTGGCTGGAGGATCTGTAATCGTACTTGGCCCGTGCTCTCGCGTCCTCTCCGTGCTCATTTCCTCGTTTTTGGGTTGCCGCAGACCGCCTGATAGTGTGCGGACGTGTCATGTCAGACAACCATCAGGCAGGGCTCATGCTAGCGTAGATGTCCTAGCTCCATATACCCCCCTCACCCTTGCGCCCCCTAAGAAAATACCCCACGACGGTGCGGCGCGGTATTGGCGTTGCCAACATGATCGGCACTCTGACTAAGAAAATGTATGGATCCATGTCGGGGAGAGACGGGTTAGCTTCTCTGATATAGTCTATTGGGCGCCTCCTTGACTCCTTCATAACTGAAGTCTACCAAGCATGAAGCACAACTCTCGCCGGCACCAAGAAGACGGCGATATCGTGGAGAGAGACAACGCCCTCCCATGACACTTCGACTGAAGCCCTTAAGACGGTAGTTTTCCAAACCTAGTTCGACTTCTTCCGCCGCTCCCCAGTGCACAGCGAAGCAACTAAACCTTAAATCGCTCCGTAATGGTTGGCGTGGCGGGGCGGAGTAAGGCATGCGCGACGTGCAAGTCCCGACACGTTCGATGCGGTATGTACCTAGTGCAACTCAAAGACGACGATCAAGCTTGGCCGCCTGTCGCCTTGTCAAAACGACGGTCGCCTGACTGACTACGCAAAATGCAGACGAGGGTCGTCCTACCTGCCAGCGCTGCGAGAAAGGCGGGTTTCACTGTCGCGGATATGACCGCCCTGTTGTCTTCATCGACTCAACCCCTACTTCGGCCAAGTCTGGGGCGACCCGTCCGCCCAAATCGGCAACTGGGTCTCGTAGGCCCTCGCCGGGTGAAGTGACCCAGTATACGACGACCTCGCTCGCCCAGTCATCTGAGAATTCACTGACATCGATACTCTTGACCTCCTCTCGCCAGAGGCTACTCTTCTGCAGCAACGCCACTCCCGCCCAAGCCACCGCCAGTCACGAGTCAGCCGCCAGTCCGGAGTCAAACAGCCCACCATGCCACCTCTCCCAGCACGCGCACGACTTCATCCGCAATCTGCTCCTGGTACAAGGTGTCAGACAGGCTTTAGGCGATAGCCCGCAGGAAGCTTCGGGGCCCAGTAGTTCCCCCATCCTGAACATCTCGGTCGAGGCCGTCGCTCTCTTGCTCCATGGACGCCTGACCCAGCAAGCCCTGAGTGTGGACCAGGCGACCAAGCTGTTCGGTATGGCGTTAGGACAGCTCCGAGGGGAGTTGGGCATGAGCAACATCGCCCTCAGCTCGTCCAAGAAGATTGATGCCCCATTGTTGTCGGTGGTCATGAACATGGCACTCTATGAGGTTCGTTCATCCTGCATATAGCTCTGGATCACAAATATTCGTATGCGAATGCTAAGCATGCAAGATAGTGGGTTGCGTATACAACAAGGGATGCCTGGAAAGCGCACGTCCAAGGGCTGGCTGCCTTAGTCCATCTATGTGGCCCTGGAGCCTTTCGATCCAAAGCCATGAGACAAGCTTTCGAACAAGCAAGAGCCCATATCGTGAGCTTCCTCCCTCCTTAGCGTTTCGCTTAACGCTAGATTTGGCTTGCTGATGCTGCTTTGCCGCCGCTCTTAGATGGTCCTTCACATGGACGAGTCGCGGAAAACATTTCTGGAAGAGCCATGCTGGCAAACAGTGCCATGGAGCGATGATCCTAGCCAAAAGTCTCTCACGAGCCACTACATAGATATCGTCTGTTGCATTCCCGGCATTCTCGAGGACGAAAACCAACTTGAGGAGATGCAACGAGCCTTGATGAGCGGAGCGGTCTCTGCCGATCCGCCCCCTCAGGAAACACTCCAGCTGCAAAAAGCTATGTCTGAGTTATACACAGATATACGGACAAGAGCCATCCATCTCTACACCAAGCTCCTTGACTTACGCTGGACATGGGAGCTGCAACACCCGAAATGCTGCTGGGAGGTTCCAGTTCCCTTCCGAACGGTGGCGGGCTCGCAACGCATTGCGCCCGACAATGTTCATCTATCCATTGACAATTCCACGGGGCGACCAGTCTTCGACACCGTGCTCTACTTCTCGGCCCTACCCCGAGCGGTCGAGACCAATCTCTATTACAGCTCCTCCCTGGTCTTGCGCAGTCTGGCGAGAAGTCTCAACTTTTTACCCGAGCTGATCAATGTCGAGTCTGGTCAACCTGACTCTGGCCCTCTTCCCTTCTCCCAGCGCGACAGACAGGGACGCACATGCGCTGGTCAAGATCCGGGGCTGGTATCGCCCACTACGCGTCGGTTCTCGAAAAAGCTCAACCCCGCGCTTCTCTTCCCGGGAGAATCCGCTTCCGACCGCTACGCCGTCCGCGATATATGTCGCACCGTCGAGTTCATGCTGCAATCCAAATACAGACCCGCCGGAGGCTACTTCCTCATGTATCCATTGCGCTTGGCTCAAATGTTCAACGACATATATCTGCCACCTGAGAAAGATGATCCGGTCGGCAAACCTGGCTCTTCCCAAAGCGGAAGTGGAAACAACGCGGGTTGGGATGCTGATGTCTCGAATCTGTCGATCCACGACGCGGAGGTCGAGCATGAGAACACGCCGCCAGGTGTCCCCTCAGGCTCGGGGCCAAACGGCGGCGATCCTCCCAGAGATAACGGTCAACGCGCGGTGTTATCCGACTGGATCAAGAGGATGATGCGATACATTGGCGATGTGCACGGGTTTGGCGTCACATATGCTTACGCATGATAGCATTTCTCTCGGCAACAAGACGTGACACGTCTCGTATACCTGGCAATTTTGATCGTATATATAATTTTGACTGTGTGATGTGCCTGCGCATCGTCTTTTCTATAATGCCCCAAACCTGCGAAATTCCCAGAACGAATATTGAGCTTTCTCAACGAGCTTTTGGGTGGTTACGGACTCTAGAACCTAAACCTTGCAAATATCAAGTGTACAAGCCATAGCGAACAGGGGATATTAGATACCAATGCAAGTAATCCAGTTCTTTTCCGGTCAAGCACGATCATAGAATACCGGCTGCTCTTGGGGAGCGTATACGTCGGCGCGCTTCTCTTGCCCTTCGAGCGGCCTGGAAATGTGTTTATAACGATCGACTCCCTGTACACAGCGAATCAGTCAGTATTCAAACCAGAGAATAAAAGGAACAGAACGCATCTTCCGGGAGATCTTACCTTGACCAAAGCCCAGAGATACGGAACATAGACCACAGGCGTGCCTCGCACGTCCACTACCGCGTCGTCTTGTCTCGCCCCTTCGGCCGCCTCCAAGCCGCTCCATGTCCTTTCCTCCGAGTCATGTCCCTGTGCCAGGTGAGCGCGGAGGCTGGTACCATTGGGGCCCGCGTCTTGGCTATTATTCGCGGACGGGCGGACCCAAACATTTCCCAGTGCGAAGCTGAAGAGCACGCTGATCCCAAGAATGGGTAGGATCGAAATAAAAGCCCACTTGACACCGCTGCGTGCCGCGTCTCGCACAGCTGCCTGCACTGCACTGGGGAGATTGTTGATGGCGTCGAGGAACTGGCTGTCCTGGAGGTTGATAGACGCGCTGCTGCCGTCGACTCCGAGTGACGAAGACATCGATGCCGTGGCCGAGGCGAACTTGGTGTTGAACACAGCGCCCATGATGGTCAGAGCGAGGGTGCCGCCGAACGGGGTAGCGAATCGCATGAGAGACATGGCCGGCGCGAGCCGTTCAGGCCAGACGCCCGCGATGTGCAGCGAGGCGGGCATGAAGCGCGAACCGGTGCCGGCGCCGGCCAGAACCATGACGCCGGTGACAACGGACGGTTGACCGGCGGCGACGGCCCAGGTCAGCGCAGCGAGGCCGGCGGCTTCTTCGATGGTACCGAAGAGGAGCGGCCAGAAGGTTTGGCCCGGGAATCTGTTGCACATGAACATGGCCATGTATACGCCGGCTATGAAGAGTGAGGGCGCAGGTTAGCAATCATCTTGGGCTGGTAACTGGGTGCCGAGGGTAAAGATGGATGGGGAAATGAAGTGTGTGAGCAACGAACCTGCTATGCCTGGAATGTAGTATAACAGCTGCGTTCCGGCTTGCGAAGCCGGGTAACCCTCAACTAGGGTAAAATATATACCAACAAAGTAAAACACTGCGTACATTGCTGCAAAGCAGAAGAGGTTAGCTGAGAGCCACTGGAACGAAGAAAGCCACCAGAATATGAGTGGCCGGGGAAGTACTCACCAGCTCCGGCAGAAAATTGGATCACGGCGACAACAAACGTGTCCTTGCGGGAGAAAAGACTCATCGGAATCATGGGCGACTGTCGAGGTAAGAGTCGTCCCAGTAGTCGGCCATCCTCCAAGAGGTATTCGTAGAGAACGAAGATGCCAGACAGAAGACCGCCGACGATGACGGTCACTAGAACCTGAGTGGAATCCCAGGCGTAGGTACTCTCTCCCCAAGAAGTGCCCAGAATGATCAAGCCAACTCCAAATAGGAACAAGACCATGCCTCCGAGATCAAGCGTGGCCAGCGCGGGGAAGATCGAGGACCAAGATGAGCCTTTGTGAAAATGTGTGCCTTCGACCAATTCACCCCGAAGCGTGAAGAAGATGAGAATATGAGACACCACAGCGATCTGAAGGACAAGAAGGTCAACACAATCCCAGACTCAAGAGATAGTCGTAAGATGTCTGAGGCTGCCTACCGGGATGGAAATGACAAAGACATATCTCCAATTCGCCTAGAGACGCGTTAATGAATAACCAACCCTGGGTAGTTGCTCGATATCACATACGTCGGTTAAATATCTAAGACAGAAGGACTGTTAGTCATGTCAAGATCTGCTTCAGCTCCCAGCCAACACCCAGGGAGATGCTTACCCGCCGAGAACAGGACCAATAGCATAGGTACTACCGGACACAATCATAAAGAGAGTATTGTTTCTAGCATTCTCCTTCAAGGAAACCTTGTCGGCGAGGACAATGAGGATGATGCTGGTCAGTCCCGCCGCGGACAGACCCTGGAGCGCGCGTCCCAACAAGAGGACAGCCCACGACTGGGCAGCAGCGCACAATACGCTACCGAGTACGGTGAAGAACAAAGCACCCTGCAGGGAGATGTAGCGGCCAAACACGTCGGCCAGCTGGCCAAAAGCGGGTATGAAGGCGGTCGAAGTGAGGGTGTAGGCCGTGACGATCCAATTGAGCTGGTCGAACCGGTCTACCGGCACGGTTAGTCTCAAAAGTACACCCAAGGAAATCTCCGGAGAGTCTTGAGGGAGTGGAAGAGATCACGGAGGAGATAAGTAAAAGGTGAAGCGTACTAAAATCCGAGGCAATAAAGGGGAGCGCAGTAGACACGACGGTCAAGTCTAGCGATGCCAAGAAATACGGGAGCAACAAGCCACCGATCAACTTGAATCGATATTTTCGAGCGTTGCGCTTGTCATTGCAGGTGCATCGGGCCGCGGTTGACGCCGTCATTGGATAAGCCGTCGCCCTGTCTGGGAGCTCGGTCATGAGTCCGCCACGCGGGTCCGCATCTGGATAGTCTCGCTCCTGGGGAGGGGAGTGTCGAGGACAAGACGAGGACGTGTCGGAGGATCCAAGGCGACGGAAAGAGTCCTTCCACCGTGAGACCCGCCAAGATGCCTTCTCCATCGCAGTACTTCCTTTGTAATGATACTTGCAAGTTTGGATATTCGCTTCAAGATAGGAGGATAATGTTTTTGATGAATGGACTTGAGGTCCAAGGATTAGTTTTTTGACGGAAGCGGAACTCAACTGTTCAGCAAGAGGGAGGTGAGAATGTTGAACGGTGTGGCGGCAGTTACTTGACGAGATTGCAGAGGCTCTCGAGGGTGCTTATATATGAAGGATGCATCCGATGACCTTGGCCGGCGAGTCTCGTTTCACAGCCATGTCTAGTAATGTTTCTCGACATTGCCCTGAATGGGACGCTGAGGGACTCGGCACGGCGAGACTCACAGGAGAGAGCGGGCCGTTGAGGGTGGCAGTGAACTCTGATGGGAAACTGGAAGTCGTAAGGCCCACAGGATTTTGCTGGCACCAAGCCGCAGTGACCTTGTCGTGTCGTGGTATCAGGGATATGAAATAAAAAGGGGTAACAGGCGAGATGATTCTCCCATTGTACAGTCTCGACGAATCTGGTAGTGATCCAGGAACATCGTGATATCCGAGGCGCAGCATGTACCGACTCTCGCATTGCTTCCGTTTTAGGCGTGCCCTCTCTCTCTTGCTATGGAGTTCAATGAGCTGTCTCAAGTTTTTAGGTTCTGAGGTTTCGCCGCCCAAATCGTGGAAGCCTGTTCGCTCTCAGAATGCTTCCGTATTGGGATGGAAGACGTTCTAGCATGTAGGGCTGAGGCGTTGCTCCGCTCCGCATCCCTGCCAGGCGGGATTAGCGCGATCCCTGTTAGTTTCTCGTAGATGACAGACGATGGCAGGATTTGGGCAATTTTCATTTTGCACTCCGTGCGGAACGGGATGGCACTCTGTGCGGACATGACATCGGCTCGAGGAGATGACGTGCGCTCTAAGAGTGCATGTCAGCCGCACGGCTCAAATTCAGTCAGACAATGGATCACTAAACAGCTTCGCTCCTGGGCAGCACTACCAAAACAGCAAATGGCACAGTTGAATCTCTTCCTCAAATGTACAATGCTTCTGCTGCCTGCTAAGTCCCCTTGCTACCTATACCTCAGCTGCTCCTAACCTCGCGTCTTGGCTGACATGGGGTGAGAATTAAGCGTCCACCTACCCCACTCCGCCGTCCTAAAGCTAAACAAAGCGCTGGGTAGACGATGCACCGAGCCGAACTTGTGTGCCATTATAAGCTTGGACGATCGCTTTCCCGTCGAGATGGTCAATAAAAAAGTTCGGTCACGAGCGCACAAGACTGCACAGCTATGGCGAACCTCATCTCTCCGGATCAGATCCAAGAACTCCGGCTTCGGCTGGATTCTAGTACAAAGTTGTTCACTCCGAGCGATGGAGAGGAATACGAGCAGTCAATCGCCAGATGGGCAGATAATGCCGTCAAGCCTGCAGTGAGCACTTCTCTCCCCGGAAGAAGCGGTTTGACGTTCGACTGACACATTCCAGGGTGTCGTGGCAATCCCTCTCGTGGTGACTGAAGTATCGAAACTGGTCGAGTTTGCCTCGCTGCACAACCTCGAACTCGCCGTCCGAGGAGGCGGTCATTCCACCGGGGGCACTAGCTCCACCAACGGCGGACTGGTGATCGACCTCTCCGGAATGCGAGCCGTGAGCGTCGACGAGAGCGCCAAGACTATCATCGCCCAAGGCGGCGCATTGTGGGAGGATGTCGACAACGCTGCGGCTGCTAAAGGCCTCGCCACGGTCGGCGGCACCGTCAACCACACGGGCATCGGGGGTCTCACTTTGGGCGGTGGTTTTGGCTGGCTCAGTGGCCGCTTCGGATCCACTGTCGACAACCTGCTCGCTGTGAAGGTCGTCGTGGCCGACGGGCGCATCCTCGCGGCTTCCGAGGCCGAAAACTCCGACTTATTCTGGGCCATCCGTGGCGCCGGCCACAATTTCGGCGTTACGGTTGAGTTCACGTTCCAGGCGCATGACCTGACCAACGAGGTGTACGCGGGCAGCTTGGTATTTACCCCGGACAAGTTGGCTTCTCTGGTCGACGCCCTGAACGCCAGGATGGCCGAGTCCGATCCCCGGGGTGCCGCCATGCTCGTGTTTGCCAAGCCTCCTGACATGCCAATGGCACTTGCGGTTGTCAATGTATTCTACGACGGCGACCAAGCGGCCGCGGAGAAGTACTTCGCTGCGCTGCTCGATCTACAGCCCGTGGCCATCACCGCCAAATCGATGCCCTACAACGTCGTCAACAGCCTACTCAACCCCATGTCGCGCCATGGCGGCCGCAAGGCGCTCAAGGCCGTCACGTTTGCGGATTTTGTCAAACCGGCCTACGTTTTGGAGCTCTGGGGCGACTTCACCGCGAAACTCGAGGCGAATCCGGACCTCGCAGCGACCTTCATCGCCATCGAGTTCTACGACCTAGCCAAGACGTGCAGCGTCGCCATCCAGGCCATGGCGTTTCCAAATCGCGCAACGTACCGCGCAGGCATCATCGGCATGGCGTGGACGGATCCCAAGGCGGACGCGGCTAACCGCGCGTGGGGCCGCAGCCTGCAGGCCAAGTGCCGGCGCTGGGTGCTCGCAGACGAGCAGCAGGACCCGGCCTCGCGGGGGGAGGTGTTGGAGTATGCTAACTACTTGGAGCGTAAGACAGTCTTTTGCTGATTTGAAGTAAAACGTTGTACAGATGCTAACTTGTCGCAGCCGGCGATTCGATGGAGGCCAGTCCGTTTGGCCTCAACCAGAAGAGACTGGGTCTCTTGAAGCAGAAGTACGATCCGAACTGCCGATTCCACAAGACGGCACCCATCACTCCGCTGTCCCTATGAGTCTAGAGAAATATGAGTGGATATATCATGGACATGCTCTTCGCACTAGATTCATGTTTTTGCCGTGCTTAAACCCTAGATAGTTAGAAACCTTGGTTCTGCAATAATTGCCATAGATCTCGAATGGCTTGACTTACTGGAATATCATACATGTCTCAATCGGATATCAATGTGTTCGTAGTGTTTAAATCGTCACACCACCATGTTAGTTCTGGCCGACAGCCGGCCAAAGACGTCTAGAACATCTCCTGGTTGGCGCAATGCAGGATAGCTAGCTGCCTGACAAATGAGAACCCGACACCGTTGATAGAGAAACAAACGAGGCATCTTGGCTATCCCACTCTGCCTTCTTTGAAGCTCATTTCTTTACCGTTACACGAATACACAAGTTGCCCCTGTTGCCTCACCGCGTCAGATCGTTCGTTCCAAATGAAATCCCCGGCAGGCCAGGATCTAAACCTTGAAGGAGCCAGTCTCCAAATTGAGCCCTGCTAGCGCTCACGCCTGCGTGGATGCGACGCCCCACAGGTCCAACACCCTGGAGCAGCTCTCAAAATGCTTCCTAATCGAGCCGAGCGCGTGCGGGTGCGGATGCGGATCGGATATCTTGGATCGGGGCTCCGAACTTGGCTCGGAACCCTTTACCCATTTTAGTATCAACCAGTCTCGGTGGGGGTCTTGTACGGATAAGCAGATGCACCGCGACTGCGCATCAGGGGCAGCCTCCCCAGCCACATCTTCGATGATATCCAGGAGGTCTAATATCAGCATCTTTTCTCGCTTCCTCGAGTTGGAATGAGATGCATTTTGAGAGGGAAATTAAGTCAGCGTAGTAGATGACGGAGTATGTTGTTGATCGCCAGAGAAAAGTCCGAGGGCGGCTGTGCCGGTTTGTTTGGCCAGGGATGAGATTTGAAGAGATAAATAGAGACCAAGGTCCTGCTTCACGAAAACAGGAGATAGAGCAGCTAAAGAGAACAGAGGTTTCACAACTACTACACGAGGTCCACACAGATTATAGAGATCCAATCGACCGGCATCCACAATGGGTTTCGCTCGATTCAGTCCGCTATTTCTCCTTCTGGCGCTGCCTGTATCGGCTGTCTGCCAAACAGCACCCCCCGCGCCGGGCCTCAACTTCTTATACCACCTGAACAGCACGTTGGGAGAGACTCTCTCGTTCGGCCCGGGCCCTAGCGGCACCCAGCTCTCGATTCCGATCTTGGGCGGCACGTTGACCGGTCCCCGCATATCTGGTAAGATGGCGTACATGTATGTAGTTGATGAGGTGAAATACATACTGACCTATCTCCCAGGCAAGGTCATGGATGTCGGCGCCGACTGGGGTACCATCGACACAAATGGCACCTTTCAGGCAAATGCGCAGTACCAGGTGCAGACCGACGATGGAGCCAACATCTTTGTTCACGTCACGGGCCCAACGCAACCCAACGGCCAGGTCTATAACCATATAACGTTTTCTACGGGCAGTGAGAAGTACTACTGGATGAACAACATAGTTGCGGTGGGCATCTCGACGCTGGGCATCCGGGTGCAGGCGGCGACCAATATAGGGAACCACCTGGCGGTGCGCGGGAGCGGCAACTTCTTTGG
>FTLB01839408.1_pt1 | contig 17408 bp, 17 predicted proteins | sample 1658291 | NCBI WGS metagenome assembly FTLB01 (sample SAMEA3914812, study PRJEB12502) | metagenome | biome: forest; material: soil | place: Canada | collected 2011-07-07 | depth 0.1 m
AAAAAAAAAAAAAAAGGAGAGAGCCAGACCCTGAGGGAATACCTACCGACAATGATAGAAGCGGCGTCAAAGGTACGATCGATAGCAGTACTGAGCTGTCTGGTCCAAGCCTGTATCTCACTCTCCAGCCTCCGCCATGATGGCGTCATATCCTCCACCATTTCTTCTATCACCTCTTCGTTCCAGTTGCCAGGCTCCCCTTGGCCTGGGGTATGAACACCAAATTTTCTGCAAAAGGCTGAATATGTTGAGTGGTGCAACTGCGTCAACACGTAAGCCCCAGGACCCGGTAGTAGGTTTGCACGAATTGAGATGAACTGCCGTAACTTACCCCTGCCCATGATTGTCCTGCTGCCGTCGCTGCGCGTAGCCAGTCATCCGCCTCTTGGCCTGGGAACTCATTTTCAGCGACGCTCACGGGCCTCCTTGAACATGTTTTAAAATCAAGACGCTTTCTTACGCTGCGTGATGTTACGGTCGAACAGAGTTCTCGTGGGAAATCGGGCAAGCTGAGACTCGGGTGAGGTCAATCCCTGCCGCCGATTCACATTAGCAGCCCTCCTCCGGCTGTACAGTCGATAGCCCTTAGTCGACGACGCTTACCCTCTTCAATTCCCGCTCGGCGCCCTCGACGGCGCTCCGAATGGCCAATTTTCTCTCGGCGCTCAGACTGCCCGATCCCGCCTCGACCCAGAGCCGCACATTGTCCAGCAGGGCGGGGACCTTGTGCTGGATGTAAAGAAGCGCCGCCCTGTACTGGGCCTCCGCGACCACCCCCACGCAGTGGCTGCGGACAGCCAGGATCCCACTAAGCTGAAGGTACGGCAGAGCTTCGTCGCGTGGCTTGTCACGATGGTCTCGGTAGAGCTGATTGCTGACGCAGAACACCGCCAAAGATCTTCCCGCGGGCTGGACGTTGTACGCGGGGATGCGGCGGAGCTTCTGGGCTACGATGTCGTTGCGCGTGTTGATCAGGAACTGCTGCAAGCTAACCTCAAGTAAGTCTCTTCTCTTTCTCTGGTGTCCCGCACCTTCTCCACAGCGTGATACGACTTACTTGAACTGACACTGGGCCTTGCGTTTCCTAGAAGCAGGTGTAAGCTCGGGAGCGGGAGAGAAGAAAGGGAGAGAAGAAGGGGAAAAAGACACACTTCGCTCGACCACACTGCGCTTGCAATTGCACATATTCCGCCATTTCTTCTTCTAATATATCGCTCGTGTCACCGAATTCCTCAATCTGCGACTGGTAATCTTCTATGAAGCGCTCCTCCGTGGCAACGGCATCCATCCATCTCCGGACGGTCGCTGCACGGGGTCCGACCCAGTCTCTTACAGCCTCGTGTGCTTTTATATCCTATAGAGTCGAGGTTAGCCTTGGGCGATGACCAGAGACCACGACCGCGTGCTTCTCACATCTGATTTGGTGCAGATAACGCTGATATTCTGGAGGTTGGCCCGCCGGGCAAGTTCGAATACGGCCAGCACGCCCGCATCGGTCGCGGCTCTCGCGATCTGACAGACGGCGAATATCTCGTCCACCTCGCGCATGTACGTCTCGGTAATTCTGCGCCGCGCCGTGTTCAAGTCACGGAGTCCGGGGAGATCCACCAGGATGAGGCCTTTGCTTAGGATGTAGGCGTTGCAGTACACCCTGTCAAGATAATTGGTCGTTAGAAGGGAGAGCCACTTGCTGGGTACGAGACTTTCCTGAAACTTACCTGATTTTCTGTATCCAGGGCCAGAGGGCGGGCTCATGACGGTTATCACCGGACCCAGACTCAGATGTCAGCGTCTGCAGACGCGTCGAGCACGCTTTCACCTCCGGGAACGTCTCTTCCACGGTGCCCTGCAGGTGGGCTCTCTCCCCAATCCATTCCCCAAACCGCGCCAGCACAGAGCCTTGGTCGTCTCTCAGAATAAAATCGCAATCTTCTGCGCTGGCAAGCCGGTCCCTGAACATGGATTTGAAGGTATGCAGTGCGAGGCTGGCCATCTCCTCTGTCACCAGACTCCTGTCGACCGAGGGCGAGTCGGCGCTGGAGTGGAAGCTGCGGTACGCGCCCAGGAGCTCCGAGAGCTGCTCCATCTTGGCCTCTCTGCTGAAGTAGTCCACTTCGATGGAGAACCCGTCGTCGCGCTTGTATCTGTACTCGGTCACCACGCACGTGATGGCGCCGCCGCTGCTGCTGTTCGCGTAGGCCAGGTCCTTCATGTCGAGGAGAGAATTGATCAGACTGCTCTTGCCTGGGAAGAGGCGTTAGATCTCACGCGTTTTTCGTCTCTTGGGGCCTGCCGCTCTACTCACCCGCGCCCGAGTCGCCGACCAATCCTACGGTTCTCTGCCTGGGGCCCGCAAACCGGGAGAGGGTTTCTGCCTTCTTAAACAGCTCGCGAAGAGCGCTGTCCGGCTCCGTGTGGAGTGAACTCGTCGTCAGGACGCTCTTCAAGCCTGCCACGACCCTCTGGGAGTCGGCGAGAGCCTGCTGGAACCCGGCCACGTGGAATCGACTCTCCGGGGGTTCCTCGTCCCTGGTTTCGTGCCGCGGGAGGGGAGCTTGCGCGCTGGAACGCGACCTGCGGCGAGAAGAGTGCGGGGGAACGGGGGCGGGCGACAAGCTCTGCCTAGAACGGTCGGGACTCGGGCTGAGATTGTCGCCTCGCCTTGCTGGCGGCGGCGGAGGAGTAGAAACTGCGGACCGCGGGGGCGGGTCGTTTATGGCAGCGTCTTGCAGTGCAGATGATAGGTCCTGTAGATTAAGTGCGCTACCTTCCTCGGTGGCCGGGGTTGCAGCTGGACGAGGAAGTAGCTCCTCGATCGCGGGATAGCTGGCGGTCGAGCGGCTGGACGCAGAGGAAGACAGCCGGAGGGCCCCCAGCGCGTGTGCGACGCCATCTGCCTCGGTGCTGGTGGACGGCGATGGAGTGAAGTTGTTGGCTACACTATGCGAAGGCGAGGAAGAATGCTCGCTCTCGGTCGGTAGATTGGTTACACCGGGAGAGCGATTATTGCGCCCCTCATGAGATCCTAGCATCGGCAGGGAGTTTTGCAGTGTAGATTCGATCTCTATGGAGGGGATAGGAACATCCTGGTCTGGCACACGCACGGATCCATCTTCGGATTCAGTAGGCGTGAGGACGGTAGTCGACGCTGCGGATGGACTGCGGGTAGACCGAGACTGGTCGAGATTGGTTAAAGAAACTTCTCGCGCACAACGGTTTCAACTTACTGTAAAATTATTCGCAGGCTCCATCTTTCAAATAATAGATTCAAGCAGGGTGATTGATATAATTATTGAGAATTTTCCCAAGTGCGACTACCACAACCTCGTGGATGGCAATGCCAGCGATAAGCGATTAGGCATAACTAGGGAACAAAAGAGACCAAAATTTGCCGGCGGCCGAAGATCCTACCAAGTGAGGGACACATCATGCTCAAGTACTAAGCTCCGTAGAATGCAACCGCCCGCCGAGTGAGGGGGCGAAGCCCATGAGCGGCCGGGGGGTTATGCAGTTGGTTGTTCTGATACTCTGCCGTTCCGGAACCAACACAAACTAATTTCAACCACTCAGCTGACTGGTTGTTTCCCTACCAAGAGTGGAACTTGGTCCTGCAGGGGTCCAAGCCTCTGGGCCGATTTCTCAAGGCCTCCTCTTGAAACAGAGCCTATATATATATCACCGCAGTGGAGTTTCACTGTGGACCATTTGGCCTAATTAGTTGTTGGTTGTTGGTTCGACACCTAGGTTCCTGAATCTGGACACTCACTGGGATGCCGTGGCTGCTTGAAACGCCTCAGGCTTGCGATTGAAGGAATTGCACCCCATTGCTGGAGAAAAGAGGTTGCGGAACTGAAAATATTCGGCAATTGCTCCGACGATAGCAACGGCGGCGCTCCGTCATCGCTGATTGAATGCTTTGTACTTAAATTATTCTTGGGTTTTTTGTCCGATTTTTTTTCTAACCCAAGATCAAGTCCGGGCGGCTACTGGAATCTACTCCGACCAATCCTGGCGGAGACCCAGTTCCACGCTCAGTCTCGAACCGTGTGCAACGTGAATAAACAACTTCCTAAGCTACTTCCTGGGGAACAGCCATGTTCGCGGAAAATCTCAACACTAGTCACGTCTACATTTCCCCCCCTGCCGCTCATGCTAGTATATGGGCACTCCGAACTCACCATTGACCGGCCCCGTGCACTTCTGGGGGTGGCCAAGGCCTATCGAGAGCGAGATCTTGTACCCTGAAACCCAGATACGAGAGCAAGGGAGCGGTCGTCGATCAGGTCATTGATCTTTTGTGAGTCCTAGTCAAAGAGTACTACTCACGTGTGACGCATTCTTCATGTCTCAGAGCTGGTTCCGTAGTCCCCAGCTACCAGCCAATGCCGCAAAATATGGCATGGTTATCGAGTCACTGTCCTTGAGTGCACATCGGAAGCCATGGTGGGCACTACGCATTTGCGCGCGGATTACGGCCGGAACTAGGCTGCTATCGGTACGGATGGCACTTTTATGGTATGTATGGCTGGGTAGAATAATGTTGCCAAGCTTCGGGGTAGGTTGATGTATTGGGATTGAGGAAGAATCTCTCGACACACTGCTGTGCCCGGACGTTACGTGCTTCGTGTCTTATTCTACTTCTGAAAAAGCTTGCTCGCCGGAGTTTTCAACGCAGCCCTCACTGCCCTAATCGTATCGCTTGCCGCGGGCCATCGACACCTTCAGAGGAGCCTCCCTGTACATGGAGCCATCCACGGCATCGAGGGCCGCCTTTGCCTCCTCCGCGGTGGCGAAATCAACGAAGCAGAAGTTGCGACGATCCGAGCTGGGACCGAACGACTGCTGCTGCCCCTGCTGCTGCTTGGGGCTGATCCTCTTTCCGACCGCCTCGCTGTTGCACGAGTCAGTATTTATTGAGTCTCCTGTCACAAGACTGTGCTGGGAGAGAAAGGAGCAACTCACACTTGGAAACCCTGGAAGATGGAGCGCATCTCCTCCTCGTGCATGGCCTGGTCCATCATGCGGGGGAGACCGCCTACGTAGAGCTGCTTGCCGTCGCTGGCCGCGCTCTCGTAGTGCCTCAGGGCGTCGTGCATGCCGCGGCGCTGGCCGCCCTCTTGAGCCTGGTCGTTGTTGCGGCTGCCGTGCCAGTCGCCCCAGCGGTTGAAGCCCGACTCGCTGTTGGGCTCGCGCTGGTTGCGCTGCGGGCGGTCGCTGGTGCCCTTGGGCAGGCACGGGCGGCACTTGACCTCGCGGCCCAGCAGGATCTGGCCGTTGAGCTGCTCGATGGCGGCCTCGGCGGTCTCGCGGTCCGCGAACTCGACGAAGCAGTAGCCCGGGTTCCGGCCGCTGACGGGGTCGACCGAGACGTGGATCTTCTCGGCCGCGGCGAACTGGTTGGCGGCCAGGAACTCCTCCACGTCGGCGGGCTTGGCCTGGTACACCACGTTGCCCAGGTAGACGCGTCGGCCCTGGGCGATCGCGTCGGCGGCCGCGCCGTCGCTGCGCTGCGCCGAGGGCCGGTGGACTCGCAGGTCGTCGGCGCGCGAGCGCTCCGCGTACCGCAGATCCGGCTGGCGCCAGCTTCCGCCCGGCCCAGGAGTGAATCGTGGGTCCGGCGCGTCGCCGGTATCTCGGGCTTGCGAGCGGAGAGGGTTGGAATCCATGATGCTGTCTGATGGTGGCGTCGTGATGAACGAGGTGAAATTTCAGCTATCGTAGAATTTCTAGAGTAGCAAGGGGGGAGCGGATGAGTGGAGAATCAGAATTCAGCCCCTTTGCTGCTACACAAAAATGTCTCGTCAACACGGGCGAGTTGCTGGTGAACTGCAGATGAGATAACTATCACTTCCACGACCACCTAGTTTGAGTATTTTGTGAGAGACAATAAATGCGAATATATTTTTGGTACATAATCTGTATTTCGCTCCCAACATTTCAACGATTTCTTTGATCTGCCTCTCTTCGACGGTGACCAGCTCGAGTAAGCTCACTCTTTGAGGGAATTTTTTGTGCCTGTCGCAACCCTTCTTCTCACGCGCAGATTTAGACCGACTAAATTAAGATAACCCTAGCAATAATAGTGGAACCTAGACTACACCGCTGCGCACGTTTCGAGGCGTTCATTGGCTTGCCGAACTACTTTCTGCAGAACCGGGGCAGCATGGGAATTCACACGTGACGAAGTATGAGCGCTTCGTACAGGTTGAGAGGATTCACTTGTATCTTCCCTATCACAAACTTCGTTTCTTATATTGCCTCCTTCAGGCTTATATCGAGCATACACAGTTGTCAATAGTTGCAAGAGCAATTCTCCCGAGTGCATCTGACTCAGGTCAATATGAAAGGTAAGTGGCCAAGCTAGAACCGCACGGTAACCGAAGGTAGCAGCGCACCATCTGGGAGAGTGGTATCGGTCGTCTATGAGGCTTGTCATCGCCTTGCACGGTGCGCTGGTCATGTACGACGGGTCCTGTCGTGCGATAATCATCCATCGGCAAAGCATGGACTCCGGGCGTTGGGTCGGTCTGGTGGTCTACACACGCGTACTCCCGGGAAGAGATAAAAAGATGCGTCGCTGACTTGCCCGTGGTGACAGATGCTTGCACGCGCGGGGCACTTCAACCTTTTCCGAGAGTACTGACTCCTCTTCATTCCACCCGCCTTGAAGTCAACGCTTTCGTACGGGTTACGGTCATGACGCCGTATGCCGTCCAGAGGATCTATTAGGGCGGCCGCTGTAGCTGACCTACATCAGCAAGGCCAAAAAGCTCCAGGCCAAGATATAACACAACGGTACTCCGTGCTCTGCAGCACAACCAAAGCTCTTCGTTCCTATACAAATCGTATATTTAATATATAAATCTGAACTATTAACAGGAAATATAAGGTTATACCTCTCCTTAGCTACCTCTTTTATAAAGGTAAAGTTATAACAACAGCCTAGTCAAGATTAATATTTCGCTTACTACTAAGACACCTGTCCGCTGGCATGCAGAAGCCCTTTTTCACATACAGAGCACTGATGGCAGAAGGGACCAAGGCAACAACCGTTGGACGGATCAGCCCGCTCAATGAGTCTTTAAGTTCCCCGTGTCCACTGTCTCTCTGCTCTCGAAACTTTCGGCCACATGCAGATGCTGGTCGGCTGCTCGTCCCTGCTGTTGAAATCCAACCGTCTTGTGTCAAGACAAACTCAACGAACTATGGATTCCCATTTCCACGAAATTACATGCCAGTATAGCCCACTACCCGGCTCTCCGTCCGCGACAGACACACAAATTCCTGCAGCAACGGTGATCAACTCAGCAAGGTATAAACAGAGCTGAGATTCTAGCAATCTTTAGTTTTCCTGTTCATCAAGCCTTGGACACATCCATCGACCAGTTTTGGAAGCACAATAGTGCTAACTCGCCGTTCACTCACGCTGCCTTCGTGATGCGTTTCTCCGTCTTGCACACTTCCCTGTTGGCTCTCGCCGCAGTGGCCAACGCGCAGTCATACGCGAATGTGGTTAACAGTCTCCAAGCCTTGGCTAGCAAAGCGACCAATCTCATCGCGCCGGCGGAGCAACTGAGCCTCACCAACGCTCCCCTCCTACTGATCGGTGGGGGCCCATGGGCTGTCCGTCTTACCCCCCGGCCCCTTCTTTTTTTTCCCCCATCCTACCTTTAACCCATATAGACAGAGAGAGAGCGCGTGCTAAGATTGTAAGATCGTATTATAGAAAGTGATTTCCGGCCTCAAGGATATTTATTCGACCGCCACAGGTATCGCTAGTACGCTAGGGAAAAACACCTTTAAGGACGAGGCTGCGTATGAGATTGCCACCGCCTTCAAAGTTCAGGTACGAGTGATGGAAGATCTGGTACGCACCCTGACCGGGAAGAAGGGGCTCTTGGCCCTGGTTCCCTCTGTTGGCGCTCCAGTTGCGACGGCCCTCCGGAAGGTCGAGAGCGCGGTAGACGTGAGTCACCCCCACTGTAGCTACCTCACTGAAATGGGGTGTTTGCCGCAGCGAGCGCAGCCTACTTGTTGGCGTGTTTCGGGCCGCACCAGAGAGAGTACCGCTGACGAGTATCACAGAAACTCGCCCTCACACTCATCGATAGCGTCCAAGGGCCTGGCAAAAAGGTACTCCAATCTAGTGCCACAGAGCTCGATGCTAGCCTGCAAGGTGCCATCAAAGTGTACAGCCCAGATGAGGCGAGATAACGTCGAGGGACGCCTTAATCCGGGAGGGTTAACGGTTAAGTCTGGTGCTTCTATCCCTTTGGCGAACGTGCAAAGGTCCATGAAATTACTGAGCCATTTGCGCGTGGTTGAACCCGGATAGGTGCGTTCAAAGTTGGAGAGCTGCGTTGGTGTCGAGAGAAGGTAAGAGATAATGATACATGAGAGATAGGCCGCGAAAATACAACACCAACTCCATAGGAGAATCTCTTGCCAGGCATCAGGAGTCGTGACCCAGAAGAAAAGAATGTGTCCTGGAGAGACGAGGGATTTGGCAAATTGCGATCGGGTGCGACAACCATGTACCTTAGGTACGCAAGTACCATTAGAAAGGTGTAATATGCCCGGTACAAACAGGTTGACTAGGTATTTATTATAAGGGTTGGAATCTGGGGTTAGCAGAGCACGCAGTTGACAACCTAGGATCTTGCTTGCTACAAGTAAGACAGCCGCCCTCTTGTATGGAGGAACCCCTGTTTACACAACAGAGGAGACTAATATAGACGGATCATGCCGCCCGGGGGCCATGAAACTCTCCCCGTGTCCACTACCGCGCCGATCTAATGCCGCTCCTCATCGTCGACCCTAGCGGTTGCGCGTCTACTAGCCGTACATTCCACCCCATGCCAGTCAACCGCTCAAGGCTTTGTACTAGCCGAGCTGCTGTGCAGCCGCCCGTTCCTGTCATATGAAGACTGCAAAGGCCTCTCTGTTACCACGAGAAGGCCCGCATACCCGCGTTCTTTTTTAACAAGGCACAAGGCAGCAATTTAGGGAACCTGTCGTGCGCGCCATGGAGGCCATTCATATGTTGAAATGGTGGAACGTTGAGATCGGCTGAGAGGTATTTAGACATTCTTCGGGCAGATTTGCTGCTATTGTGGCCATGGATCAACCATTGGAACGCAGTCTCGCCGAGACAAGCCCACCAAACAACGTATCCCCATTCCCGAATTTACGTGCCAGTACGTAATAGCTGGATCTTTCCGCATATCGCCGCTGCGTGCATACAAAATTCCGAGGAAAGTCCAAGTAAACTAAGAAAGTATAAGAAGAGCTTGAGATGCGAACCATTTCCGAGGAAGGACTTGAAGCCACCAACAAGCGTCAGAAACACCACTTCCATAAGCCACACCAATTCCCCCCTGCCTGCAAGATGCGTTTCTCCATCTTTCCTACATTCGCCTTCCTCGCAGCCGCGGTCAGCGCGCAGGAAGCCACGGTCGTGGTCAATAATATCAATACCTTGACGACCAAAGCGAACGCCTTGATTGCGCCGGCTCAGCAGTTGACTATCGTCAACGCTCCGCAGATACTGATAGGCACCGGCCCGTGGCCTGTATGTTGTACCACTTGCCCTCAAACCTTAGGAGGGAGTGCTGATACTGGATTTAGCAAGTGGTCCTCGGTCTTGGGGATTTTGTTTCGACTGCCACAACCATCGTTGGTTCGCAGGGGGGTACACGTACAGCGTACACAGGGGACGCTGCCGACGAAATTGCCGGCGCCTTCGGAAAACTGGCGAACGAGCTGGAGCAGCTGCTCAATATCCTGATCGGCAAAGCCGGTTTCTTAACCCAGATTCCTTTCGTCGGCCCTCCCGTTTCCGCTGTTCTCCGCCTGGTGGAGAGCGCAGTAGACGTGCGTAATGCCATGAGTCCCTGCCGAACCATGAGGATATACTGTCGCGCAGTATATTGGCGTGTTTAGGTCTTCGGCCAATATCACATCGCTGACAAGGTCCACAGACGTTCGCGAACCTACTCCTCAGTGCCGTCCAAGGCGATGGCCCCCAGCAACTTCTCAAGAATGCTCTTGCACCGCTGGATGGTACTGTGAACAAGGCTATCACGTCTTACAGCCCAGATGGTGGATCAATGTCCTAAGAATCTCGCCTGTGAGGAGCATGGACCGTCAAGAGTACCAGACTTAAAATGTGCCGGAGGAGTTCACTTGCCCAGCGTCTTGTATAATTGTCGATTCATCATCGAACCACGTAGCCCGTGGTCGAACCTGGATGCACCTGTACAAGCTGGACCACCTTGACGGCATTAAGGGACTGGGTTGGGAGCTCAAGCGACCCACTGATCGGTCAGATAGCAAAGGCGTGCAGCCTCTTATAATAGAAGATGTGGCCCTGTAACTCTCCAAACCACTCCACTAGCTCCCTTGTCGTACGCACCATTTGCGAGTGCCACTCTCCCGCGTGCTTTCTACGCTGCGAGCAGGCGGAAGTTGATGTGATTAGTGAGTGGCCAAGGCCATTTAGGTACAACTTGATGAATGTGTCGGCGCCTGAGCCCCTCCACTTGGTCACGTAGGGTGGCGACGCTGGCGAGACGGCATCGTGTCTCCGTCTTTGCCTCCTCGCGCCAAATTCTCCGAACTTATTCACATATCACCCAGCTTCAGCATCGGCCACTCATCACGATATAGGATACAACAAACAAGTCACGTCGAATTTATTGGTAAAGGCTATGTTTCTTTACAGGTTTCATGAGGCTCTTGGCGTAGAAGAATGCTTTGGCTCGATGGGAGAAAGGATAAACAAAGGCGCTTGGGCCATTATCTCGGTGCCTAGGACCGGGAGCACGTCGCGGTGACGAAACCTTTGCTGCAATGCTCTCAACTTCACAACCCACAGAGCCTCATTCTGGTCTCCTCGCTTTCATTCAGTACGCAGAAACAAAGCAGAAGGTCGCTCGCTTTACATGGTGGTGGTACGCGCGTATTGGTTCGCCATTGTACAAGTACATTTGTTTAACAGTTTTTCGGCTCCATTTCCAACCTTCGATCGCAACATAAATTCAGGCAATTTGCCCCCTCAACTTGCAGTTCGTCGCCATGGCCAAAACTCGAGCCGAGGGAACCGCCAAGAGGGACCGCGACTCAGACAATGAAGGTATGTTCTAGGACGCGCGCCGATAGACGCCCCGTGGCTCACACTGTATAGGTCAAGTCGCTCCAGAGCAGAAGCGCCAATGTCAGGAGGCGTCGTCGACAGCGGCCCCAAGTCAGGGCGACGATCAAGAGCGAGCTGCCGAAGATACGCACGACCCTATGCCTGAACAATCTCCGACGCGATTGCAATCGACGCCGGCAGCCGAAGAAACGCTGAGCGAGATAGCGAACGACGAAGATGCCACTTGTCCAGTTGGTTTCTGGGCAAGAAGAGGGGTCTGGCCGCGCAAGTACTTGGAATTCAACATGGAATACGCGCTGGCACGAAAGCGCTTGGACTCGGCGACGTCTTCCAGCACCACGCCAAGCGATCAGAAGCCTCGCGAGGAGAAGAGCGCACAGTACCAAGATGCGCGCTATGAGACTCTACTGGCGACGAAAGGGGTATTTTTGAAGACAGGGAAGGAGGGGCTTGTCGAGGAGAGTCAACGCCTTTGCCGTGACCTGTTCGAACCCGATCAGGATCTTCTTCCTCAGGGAACCATATTCGATAGCAAGATCTTCGAGGAGGCTTGCAACAACCTCCAAAACAAGAACGAAGCTAGGATCAACCAAGACTTTTCTAGGCTTATTGTTCCCTCAGCAGAGACCTTATCACTCCGTAACAAGGAACTCGGGATTTTAACGGAGAGTGTCAACGAAGGGTGGAACAATTCTATCCCCTTGACTGGGATTCGTCCGCAACCAGACTATTCTGTCGCGTTTCGGCGGGAAGCCTTCACCGGTGATCAACTCGCCAAGCTATCGCCGTTTATTGGCGACTTCTTAGCGGGCGATCTGTCCTTCTTCATGGGTACGTACTACATGTACTTTCCCTTCCTTTCCTGCGAGGTGAAGTGCGGCGCCGCTGCGATAGACGTTGCCGACCGTCAAAACGCCCATACCATGGCCCTTGCGGCACGAGGTATCGTCGAGCTCTTCCGTCTTGTCCACCGGGAGGGGGAGGTCCATCGACAGGTCTTGTCTTTCTCTGTCTCGCACGACCACCGGTCGGTACGGATCTATGGCTATTATCCAGTAATCGATGGAAAGGACACCAAGTACTACCGTCAACCTATCCACGAGTTCTCCCTCGTGGCAGCCGAAGGCAAGGAGAGGTGGACGACTTATCAGTTTACCAAGAATATCTACAACACTTGGGCGCCAGGTCATTTCAAGCGAATCTGCTCGGCTATCGACCAGTTGCCCTCCGAGCTGGACTTTGGCGTGCAAGCGCTTTCTGAGTCGACCGGCGTATCCCACGACCTCGACAGCCAGCTGGCATTGTCGGAGGCCGATTTCGACTCACTCCCCGGGGATCAGGACGGCCAACCGAGCAGGCTTGGCCCGATGGCAACCCCGGATACGCTATTCTCGCAGCCTTCGCCGCCTAAGAGGAGGAAGAGTCCGGCTAAGACCGTTGGGCTTGGCAGGTAAACGTTTTTTCTTTCTTTTTCTTTGCGAGGTAAATGCTGTATTGGCGTATGGAACGGAGAGGTTGGGCGTCTAAAGGTTATGGCTTTGAGTTGGCGCTTCTTAAGAGACCCTGCAGCCATATGCTGGGTCAAGTTGTCACCGGTCGGCGGCGGGGTCACTTCTAGATTATGGGTTAGGTATTGTAAGATCTGGCTGCGAGAAGACGGCAGAAAAAAGTCCCTTGCGTGCTTGGTAACATCGGTGACGTCTCGGACGATGAAGCCAATCCTGCGGAGAGGTAATACTGCCAGCTTCGAGCCCGCGGAGAGTGCCTCAACCAGTTCACGCACCCGCTCGGCAGACAGCCGAGGTGCTGCGAATTTTAAAAAGATTTGCCCCTGAACAACGACGGGATTATTTGTAGGGACATTAAACAGCCGAAATTTCTCATAGATAATGAATTGTGGCTTAGACTGAATAACTTTATGTGCTTATTTGCTGGTAAGGGGCCGGTTCTGGTGGTAATTCAAGGGGAATATATTTCTCCCTGCTCTGGAGTCTTACAAAGAGTTTGGTGATGGGAATTTGGTGATGGGAACTTGGTGGTGGGAAAGTAAACATATCTTTAAGTTCAGGATACATCAAGACCGAAGTTAAGACGGATAATAAGGACTGTCAAAGAGCATGGTAGAGATGGTACAATAGCGAACCCACCTAACTAGGATTTTTCTTACTACTTGAAAGACACCTATCTGCTGGAATGAAACTCTTTTTTATTATTTTTATATTTGTATATATTGAAGAAGGGATCAGCCATGGCTGGACGGATCAGCCCGCCTTAGGGGTTTGGAATTCGCTGCACCAACTGCCTCTTCGATCGAGCCTTTCGTCTCATCGCCGATCCAAGTAACACAGCTTCTGGTTGGCTGCCTATTCCTGCCACAGGAAGATGGCAAAGTCTTCTACTACTGCCATTATGTCCGCATGCTCGCCCTCTCTTTGAAGTGAGGTACGAGGAGCCAGTGCGGGAGACTGTCGTGCGTGGCGTGCCGTGGCGGGTAACTGGATGTTGATGGAGGAACGCTGAGGTCGACTTCCTTGGGCAGATCTACCGCTACTACAGGGACCCGCCGTTGGAACCGTTGGAATCTAACAAGCTCGCCGAGACAAACCCACCGAACTAATGGATTCCCATTCACGAAAGTACATACCAGTGGCTATGGCCCACTAACACCTTGATCTCTCCGCATTGTCAGCACTGCATCTACATAGAATTCTGAAGAAAATCTAGACAAGTTCCAGAAAAGGTATATATAGAGCCAAGATGCTAACCCATTGTCCGATTCTCTCCACCACATCGTGGAAAGCATCGACTTTGTATCATCGGAAACCCCTGATTCTTAACTCACACCACCTTCTGCTCCCATCATGCGTTTCTCCGTCTTGCCTACAGCATGCTTATTCCTCGCCGCCGTGGTCAAGGCGCAAGAGCCATACACAGCCGTTGCTAAGGATATCAAGCTCTTGACTTCCAAAGCTAACACACTGATCACGTCGGCTAGTGAGATGACCGTCGTCAATGTTGCCACCACGACGGGGCCTGTTCGTCTCCTCCCTTTTACCATGCGCCGCTCGCTCGAGAGAGTGCTAAGATTGGGTTCTAGAAAGTGCTAAGCGGTCTGAGCGAACTTGCGTCGAAACTGGGATCTACCTTGACTGAGCAGACGACAGAGTCCTATACGGGCAAGGGTGCGACCGAAATCGCCAACGCCTACAAGTCACACGCACAAGTGATGCAGCAGCTGTTATCTGTATTGGTCGGCAAACAAGGCTTGTTGGCCTATTTCTTTCTTAGCGATCCAATGTCTCAGGTCCTTCGCCAGTTGGAAGCCGCCGAAGACGTGAGTAATCCATCACCAGGGAGCTGCCGTAACGCAACAGATTGGGCATATTTGGCACCGCAGCCGAGAGGACATCGCTGACAACCATCACAAGACGCTCGGGTTTCGACTCGTCGATAGCCTCCAAGGTTCCGCCAAGGCAGAGGTCGAATCCAGTCTCAGGAGTCTACAAAATACTTTGGACCAAGCTGTGTCGACGTACAGCCAATAAATTACGAAGGGAGGGAGATAGAGGCTTAGAATCCCGTTGGCTAGTGAAGGGCATATATTCTAGGGATGTGCTTCAGGGAGGAAAGGAAGGAGCCTTAGCTTTTATTTTTTTTTTATTATAAAAAAAAGATGCAGAAAGCCGATAGTGCCTTCTGACTGACTTGACTCTGATAACTCTCTCGCCGAGACAAGCCTAGCGAGCCAAATGCCTCATTATTCTCATACACGAAATTGCATACCAGTGATTATGGCCCACCAATAATAGCCTGATCTTTCTCATACTCTGTAGGCCTCTATAGTTACCCTCCTGCTACGTAGAGTGAGTAACAAGTAAAGGCGTTGCCGCGTTGTGGTGGCTCTAGTAGTAGCCTAGCTGCCCCTAGCAATGGCTTTGCAGTAGCTTTAGTGATAGTTTTAACAGGGTTGGGAACAGAACTTACATACGTAGGTAGGTAATTCGGCTAGTCTTAAGGCTTACTCTTGGAGGGGCTATAAAGCCGAGTAAATAGTTGAAATCCACGCCTTGGAGTAAAAATTCCCATTTTACGATTCTGGCCTGTATATTACTATGTAACCTGAGAAGTTAGAGGGGGGGGGATAAAGCCCTACTTTCGGCATGCTATCGATACACGCACATAAAATTCCAAAGAGAATCTAATCAAGTCCCAGGAAAGTATAAAAGAAGTCAAAGATCCTGATCCATTTCGCTATTCTCCCGTCAAACCGTGCAGAAACATTGACTTATATCGTCGGAACCCCCACCTCCCCCCGTAGTCTTTACTCTTGCCTCCCACGATGCGTCTCTCCGTCTTGCCTACATTCTTGTTCCTCGCCGCCGTGGTCAAGGCGCAGGGGTCACAGACGGCCCTGCTTGACAATATCAATCACCTGACTTCCGAAGCGAACAGCTTGAGTTCGATGGCTAAGGGGCTGAGGAACATTAACACCTTAAAGCAGGGATATGTTCGTCCCCTCCCTACCTTCTGCCGCTAGCTCGAGAGATTGCTAAGATCGTGTCCTAGAACGTGCTCGACAGCCTGAAGGCACTCTTTGAGGACTTCGGACCCATCATAGAGGGCAGCCCAACAGAGGAGTATGAGGGGACTGGTGCCAACGAAATCGCCAAGGCCTACGAGTCGCACGTACAGGCGATGCAGCAGCTGTCATCTACATTTATCGGCAAAAGACTCGTCTTGGACCCTTTTACCAGCCTTGTCCATTCATTCCATGACCGTCTTGATGACGTGGAGAGCTCGGAAGACGTGAGTAATCCATCGCCGGGGATTTTTGCCGTGACGCAGCAGATTGGGCGTCTTTGGCCGCGTCTCCGAGGGAGAGGACATCGCTGACCACCATCACAAGTTTCTCCTGGAGCGGCTCCAGGAGAGCGTCTTCGACTCCACCGCCGAGGAAGAGATTAAATCCAATCACGATAAGTTGGCAACTAGTCTCAGGGCGGCTATCGAGACGTACAAGGCATAAATTATGGAGGGGGATTAAGAACATCTTGGTCAGCGAAGGACATGCACTCGAGAGAGCCAAGCAAAGGGCCGTAGTTATAAAACAGGAGGCAGAGGGCTGATGGTACCAGCTGACTGACTCTGATACCTCTCTCGCCTTGAACGACGTTTTGTATAGTTACATTTCGATGAGTCGTTGCACCACTTGGCATGTTGTCGAGTCTGGCTGCGCGATTCCAAGGGGGACAGCGGTGTTGTGGCGACACGATGTGTAAGAGATAATTATGCGCTGGATATAGGCTTACGGAATACAAATAACACTCGGCATGGGAATCTACTGCCACAACTGGGGGAATCATGGCCTCCTCGTCAAGGCAAGAATATGCCCTGCTGGTGAGACGATGTGGTTTGGCGCAATTTGCGACGAGGTGGCCCATAGCTAGCCCACGCAGGTACAAAAAGAAAGTATTCACGGCGCAATCCTTCCATCGACGCATGGTACTCACAGGAGGATTTTGGTATGGCGCCCCCTGGACATTATACCCCAGATATTGGGCAAGGTGGGGGGGGAGGGGGGTGAGGATACTTCTTTCGGACACTGCAGGCAACCAACAAACTCAGCTAATGCTTGCCAAGCTTAAGATAGTCAGGCCTGTCGGGAGAGCTCTCGTGGTGGAGGAAGCTTGGGCCGTTTGAGATAGAGGTAAGGAAATCATTCGGGTACTCGAGTAAAGTTTTACATCAGCCACAAGGAGAAACATGTTCAACAAGTCACCCAAGGGCTTGACCATAGAAATCGGTGTACTGTACCTCTATGAAATTCTCAACAATACTGGCGGGGGAGGGGGAAGAGGGGGCACACGGTCTGGGCCCAGCGAATCAGGTCGCCGGCTAGACGCCAGGTCCTACTGTCCCCTGCGCGGTTTTTCAGCTGCTGGCACAGCTTGCACACCGACTGCTGTGGCTTTTCCGGGGGGGTGGCCGATTTCTATTCTTGTCGCCTGAGCGGTGGTGAGCGACCAGCTAAATTATTCTGGCGATGGCGAGGAACTGGTCTCGGTTTGGGGATCGAAAAGTGAATCATAGGCGGGGGAGTCGCTCTTGGGGGATACGCCCGGTATTCATTCGCCGGCGGGCGGACTACTACGTAAGAAGATAATTATTTCACGGGGGGGATGCGGACGACAGATACGAATGCAAGGAGAGAAAACGGTACAAGCAGTGACTGGGCATTTCCCCCCTCCAAACC
>FTLB01157866.1_pt1 | contig 17385 bp, 13 predicted proteins | sample 1658291 | NCBI WGS metagenome assembly FTLB01 (sample SAMEA3914812, study PRJEB12502) | metagenome | biome: forest; material: soil | place: Canada | collected 2011-07-07 | depth 0.1 m
ACATACCCTGCGCTTGAAGTCGGCAATCTCCTCGTCGGTGAGGGTATCAGCCTTCGCGATGACCGGGATCAGGTTGACCTTGGTGTGGAGGCGCTTCATGACTTCGATGTCCAGAGGCTTGAGGGAGTGGCCGGTGGGCTGGATGAAGAACACGCAAGCGTGGATGCGGTTGTCAACGATGTTCATGCGATTGACCTTGTTCTCGGCATCCAAGTAGGCGTCGAAGCGCTGCTCGATGTTGTCCACGATGGGGCGCCAGGACTCGTCGTTGTTGACGAAGTCACCGAAACCGGGCGTGTCAACCACGGTGAGGCGCAGACGAACGCCAGCCTCCTCGATATCGGCGCTGATGGACTGGATGGTAACCGTCTTGGGGATGATGTCAAGGCTGGGTCCCTTGCGCTCCTTGGGAGGGTAGAGAGAGGTGTTGAACAAGGTGTTCACGAGGGTGGACTTTCCGAGGCCAGACTCGCCTGGAGAGTGCCCATTGTATTAGCATGCGGGATCTTGAGCTGCCGGGCGAGAGGAGCCAGGAAGGATACTAACCGACGACCATGACGTTAAAGTTGAAGCCCTTTCGGACGCTCTTGCGGTGCCACTGGTTGGGGAGGTTGGCAAAGCCGACGTAGCCTGTCAGCTTCCTGCGAACGACATTTCGGCTGTCATTGGAGGCAGGAGCTAGCGGAGCAGGGTCAGAAGACGTGTCTTGCAGAGATTCATCCGGTCGGGACGTGGTGGGCTTGCCAGTAGGGGCTTGGGGGGCGGGTGCCCTCGAGGCGCTCTCAGGAACACCGTTCGAAGCTGTACAAGACAAAACGTTAGCACCTGAGCTGCTTCGGCAGGACTAAATACAGAGAGCTAATGCCGCCGGGAGCAGCGTGGGCAGAGGAGCGGGATGAAGCCTGACTGTCACCGGGAGCGGGGCCGTGGGTCCTCGAACAGGTGGAAGAGGCGGTGGCGAAGTTGAGCTCCTGGGGCTTGGGATACAGCTCGTCATAGGACAGCGGCTTGGCGAGGGGAAGCCGGGGAGCGTCGACGTCCAGCATGCTTCGGTAATGGCGTATGACATTCTCCTTATGGTCAATTGGAAGGCTGCTAGTCCTGGTCGATGGCATAGGGTGCAACGTGGCGTAGTCTCGGGATGGTCCCGGAGCGTTGGCGTTTTCGAATCCAACGTGGCTCTTCTCAAACTGAACGCTCTTGTTCCGAGACTTGTGCGCAGCATGCTGTACCATCGTGGTAAAGTGCATTTCGATGTTCGTGCGGAGAGGATGTTGAAACTTGGAGAATGTGTAATATGAATCTCAACCAAAAAAAGCGTCTTTCCCAAGAAACGGTAGATGGCAGAGAACGAATGCCGGAATGGTAACGAAGGACGATCTGTAACCTTTGGATGGAGGACGAAAAGGAATGGAGAGGATCCGAGGCGACGGGGAGGCAGTCCAGGTCGATGTTTTCGCCAGTTCGGCTGCTCCCAGATGCTTCCTGCGGTTTGCAGGACCGAAACGCTGGTGGCCCAGCCGAAAAGAGATAAGAGAATCCAAAAGTGAGTGCTTACCCATTTCGATGATCACGGATCGATACACGGTCGACGTTGGGAGGAAAGCGCAGAGTCTAGACGGAGGAAAAAAGAGGCGTTAGTCCACGTTTCTTATGTCGCCGCGTTAGATCGGCACGACACGGGCACATGACGATGCTCCAACACGAGGTCGGGAATCAACCGAGAAGGCACGTTGCTGAGAGTAACCCAAGAGCTCGCTCAAGGCCACGCAGCCAGAAGCTATCGAGAGTAGGCTAACAACACGAGCTCGACGATCATGGGGCATCCAAGGCCGCAACCACAGCAGCCAACGCGCAGGGACCGTTGGCCGCCTTCAGCTGTTCTTGCCTGGCGCAACAACGCATCAAGATGGCAAAGTGGAAAGCCTGGCCGAGGCACGTACCAGCAGAGAAGACACGGAACCAAAGAGGGAGTCGCGTGTCAAAAGAGGCGTCGCAGGCTGGCGACTTTCAGGACGATTAAGACCGTTGAGTCTGGATGGGGACGTGGGAGTCGCGAAAGGGCAGAGGGACAGGAAAAAAAGGACCAAGTGAAGGGATGAGATGTCGTCAACAGAATGAAGGATAGGAGTAGGGAAAAAATTAGGTGCGACTCGGACGATGGTGACCTTTGGGTGGGAATTTCGCACACGAACGGCCGTTTCTCCCTCTGGGCTCCTGGGCAAGACTGGGGCCGCAAAAGGGGTCGGACGGGCTAGCGAGGGTGTGATTCGATGAAGCGATGGGCGGATGGTGCACTGTGCGACAAGGGGGGGGGACGCCATCCTAAGGGGAATTAAAATGGCCGGGGGGGAGAAGCGGAGGGTGAGCTCTCTGATTTGTTGAATTTGGGGAGGGACATGGTTAGTGCGACCCCGTCACGAAGCACCAAGCTCAAGGAACTGACAAGAGAGCTCTGTCCACATGCACGTTTTGATGCTATACTAAGTACTCCGTACACAGTAAGGAAAAAAAGTCAACAGGGGGAGCTCTATTTCGTTGTCCCCTCGACAGACTGAACAGGGAAAGGGGGCAGGCAAAAGGCAGACACCTTTTTTTTTCGGGTTCGAGTCGATAATATATCATCTTCCAACGCCAACCCGACGACGTCAAAGATCATGGCGATATATCCTATCTTGCCTATCCTTCCCATCAACGTAAAATTGCCTACGGTAGTACCTACAGTAAGATTACGTACTCGGGGGTTCTTGTTCTGCTCTGGCCCTGGACAGTACCTCATACTTCCAGAAAGTATAATAGTGATGGTATTAAACGACGCGAACCAACCGGGTGCGATAGCAAGAAACAGCAACCAAGCGGCCAGGCGGGCAGATACCAAGGTAGGGTACCTTGGCTTACGGTGCCGTGGCTGCATCCTCTTCGCAGGATTGATTCAAGTAGGTAGGTATCTACAGGTACCTAAACGTAAGGTACCTTAGGTACTCAAGTATTCCGGTAAGTATTCCGGTTGATGGTCCAAGATCCGTGACACTTGACTATTTGCCTGACCACATTCGACACCAGCGAACCGCATCCCAACGGCCGCTGGTCACGATTGAAACCGAGAATTGCCAGGGAGAGAGCGGAAGAGCGCAATTGCGACGGCATGACAGGCCAAGAGGGGGATCTCGAACCCATTGGGCTGGGAGAGATTTAGGATTCGGCCAGAACAGACAAGCAAATTGCCCTGTTTCCTATTTCTTGTTTCACCCCACTCAGCTTGGGGGAAGATTGGATGATATTTCCCAGAGCTTCACCCCCCTCGCTCGCTCCCTTGGTCTGGAGCCAACATGGCGCTGGCGGTTTACGAAGTACATTAGGGATCGGCTTTGCCCATTCGGAGTCATATTCCTCTCGAGGACCACATGGTGATTCCTTTCACTAGAATACTGGAACTCCGAACTAGACGCCATCACCAGATTGATTCCCGTTGTTCCTTCTCCCCTCCCCAAGAAGGGGTCGGTGCGCAAAGGAAAAAAAAATCGAAGGGGGAAATGCAGACGAAAAAAAAAAAGAGAATGTTCCAAAGAGGTCGATCGAAATTGGCATCAGCCAAACCCCCCTGGCGTGGCTGAAGAAGAACTCACGGATGATCCCACGCCTTAGCATCCCCCCTTACCCCCGTCATTACCTTATGTACTACCCGTACTACCTTTCCTTTGGTAAGTACCTACCTTCCCACGTCCTCTAGCGACTGTAGCTAGACTCTAATGTGCGAAACTCCCCTGCCAGGCGTTTTAGAAGCAACGGCCGGGTCGTACGTGACCCTGGAAGGCCCTGAGTTCTTTACGGTAAACTCTACTGTGTCGTACCTATACCCGCCCTCCACGCTGGCTGGCATGCTTCCAGTCTTTCGGGTGACTATTGGCCATCATCAATGCTCCCAAATCTTTTAATCAAGACCTCTCTGATGGCGCACTGCCCGCTCTGTCCAGCCTCCGGGATCCTACACGCCCCGCCCGCCTCCTTACTATCAGTTCCAGACTGCATGTGTCACCTTCACATTGGTCTCGCGCAGTCGATTCGCAAATGTTTCAATACGACTGCCGGGACTAGCTAGCCTGTCCTGGAAATTTTGGAGCAACCATTTTCGGTTAACCACTACAGTACAGTCCTCCGTATATACATGATTAAGGTACCTAGCCTTGACATTGCGCGCCACGTCCACGTTATGTTCTCTTCTTCTGCGTTTGTGTGAACGTTGGACGTAGATGTTCGAAAGAATCTACAGGTGGCGGGGTATGTGCGTGCGTGTGCGTCTTTATACGTCGTATAAGGTATGTACAGTACTACTATGCCGTTGAAGTTGGCTGCGCCGTTCCGATACCAACGCTGCGCCGCATGCACGGTTATGAGGAGAGGGAAAGCACACGAAAAAAAACCCCCAAGAGAAAAAAAAAGAACGTAAACCGGGAAGTTGAAGACGGGAAGGAAACCATCCTCTACGTTTTTCGGCCATCCATCCGGCCTGCATTTCCGTAGGGGAGTCTTGCTCTATTTTCCGGGACATGTATTTGCTTCTTGCATTTCATTGCCTCGTCTCCGGAAGGCCGACGATTCAACTCAATATAACATCACGGGTAGAGAAACCGAGAGAACCTGGACAGATATATGTCGGCCCTGGCGGTCTCTCAAGCTTGATGCAAAGAACAAGTGCTGGCCAAGGTGATGAGAGTCTAAATACACACAGCTCACCTGAGGAGGATGTATTAGGTAAATTCCAGAATTATCAGGGTCCTTGCCAGCTTCTCTCCCACACGTGTTCTAAGTTCTAGGTGCATTATCTTACATAAAGGTACCTGAGGTAGGTTCAGGTAGCCACAATAAGGTGAAGTAGATAGCAACTTAAAGGTACTTGTGGGTGTATTGCAGTCAATGATTTCATGATGCAATAGAGAAGTTTACTAACGTTCCAAACTCGCCGGCCGGGGAGTAAGCGTGGGGACCCACCCAACAGTTTCGCCCCTCCGGTTCATTCGCGCCTACCATTCGCTCAACTTCTTATCGCCCGAGCTCAAAGAACAGGACTCGTTGCTCGTGCAATTGATGCCAATTCCAACGTATCCTGCCTTGCCTGCTTGCCGCTTGCTTGAGGGGTTAGGTGGAAACTATGGTCATCGGCCAGGCAAAGTGTTCGCGCGTACCGCATTGCTGAACCGCCGCCCCAGGCCTCTACGCCACAAACCTCACAAACGTCCCCAACATCAAGATGATGATATCATCGTTGGCGCTGCGTATGCCAGTCACTCGAGCCGGCTTCCACGCTAGTACTCTCTGGCTGGGAAGACGGTCAATTGGTCTCGCGACGGCCCGAGGACCACCGCGCCAGATCCGTCGATGTCTTTTCACCTCAAGAGGGACGCCCAAGAAGAGCCGGCGGACCAGCGCCACAGCCGTGATAGTCGTGGGAACCTTACTCATCTACATGCTGTATCCCTCCGATGAAATCAATCGCTTCAAATCAGAGGCGGCTGTTGTCCAGAGACATCATGCCCATGGCTCTGATCAATCCCAGGGTGAACAACACGTCTCGGTGCGCGCGCAGAAAGATGCCTGGTTCGACTTCACTAGTCAGTTTGAGAGCGTATCGGCCGCCACCGACGTGGAGTGGGCAAAGCTTTCCGACAAAGTCGTTGGGTCTATCCTTCCCGAGTGGTCCAAATTAGTCCCCGGCTATCTCAGGAGGCTACAGCGCGAACTTTCTATGGCTCCCGGCTCCCTGGCCGATGAGATATGGAAGGAAGCACAGGACCCTGCCATCAATCCCGAGATTCAGTACTCGGCCAAGGTTCGTCTTTCGGACGATATCTGCCCCGAGGAGAAAACCTTTCTGTCTCGGAGGAAGAAGGTCGTAGCCGTCGGTCTGGCAAGGTATCTGGGATTGAAGGAGGAGGATATCCATCCGGACGATGTCCCAGTCATCGCCATGTGCGGCTCGGGAGGTGGGTTGCGAGCGCTCGTCGCCGGCACAGGCTCGCTGTCGGCCGCCGCGGAGGACGGCTTGTTTGACTGCGTGACTTACACCGCCGGAGTCAGCGGGTCATGCTGGCTCCAGTCACTCTACTTCTCGACCGTAACTGGCCGCAACTTTCATGCAACCATAGAGCACCTGAAGGCACGTCTCGGCACTCACATCGCGTATCCTCCGGTGGCATTCTCGTCGTTCGTCTCGGCGCCCACGAACAAATATCTCCTCGATGGGATGGTGGAGAAACTGAGAGGCGATCCCAAGGCTGATTTTGGTCTCGTGGATGTCTATGGGCTGCTGCTCTCTGCCCGTCTCCTTGTTCCGAAAGGAGAACTGGGCATCAACGAAAAGGACTTCAAACTGTCAAACCAGACCGACTACATCAAATACGGAGAGAATCCTTTGCCAGTATACACAGCAGTGAGACACGAGATCCCAGCCCTCGTCGCCAGCAGTGCCTCAGAAGGTCACGCCCCTGACGAAGAAGCCAAGGCGATCGCGAAGAAGGAAGCTTGGTTCCAATGGTTCGAGATTACACCCTACGAATTCTTCTGTGAGGAATTTTCTGCCGGTATCCCGACCTGGGCCATGGGCAGGAAATTCAAGAATGGATCGGACGTGCCAACCGACGAAGGATTCTATCTCCCGGAGATCCGCATGTCACTGCTTCTTGGTATCTTTGGGAGCGCTTTCTGCGCCACGCTCAGCCACTACTACCGCGAAATTCGGCCTCTCGTGCGCAGCCTCAGCGGCTTCCAGGGCGTGGATGAGCTGATATACGGTCGTAACGAAGACCTCAGCAAGGTGCATCCCATCGACCCGGCCACGTTGCCTAATTTCGTCTATGGGATGAACGGCAAGCTACCCTCTACCGTACCGAGCACCATCTATGAGAATGAGCACATCCAACTCATGGACGCCGGTATGTCCAACAATCTGCCTATCTATCCTCTCCTGCGCCCTGGCAGAGACGTTGAGGTGGTCATCGCGTTTGATGCGTCAGCCGATGTCAAAACGGACAATTGGCTCTCCGTTGTCGACGGTTACGCAAAGCAGCGCGGCATTAAGGGTTGGCCGGTAGGCATCGGATGGCCTCAACCAGGTACCTCTCCCTCCGAGACGGCAGCCCAGCTCAACAGCGCGCAGCCCGACTCCAAGTCCGACGCCGAGAGCAAGCTATTGGAGGCCAAGGTGGACCAGGCTGCACGGCGGCTCGAATCCGGTGCCATGACGGACAAGCTCGTGGAGAAAGCACCGACGTTTCGGGAAGGAGACGAGGCTGCGGGTGAGCTCGGATACTGCACGGTCTGGGTGGGCAGCTCAGCGGAGCGCTCGTCGTCGGCCGAAACACCGCCCCCTACCAAAGCGATCGCGTCCCCGTCCACCTCATGGGAGCTGCTCTCCCCCGCCGCCGGCATCGCCGTCGTGTACTTGCCGTTCCTGGCCAACAAAAAGGTCAAGGACGTAGACCCAGCGACAAGTGAATATATGAGTACTTGGAACTTTGTGTACACGCCGGAGCAGATCGACAACGTGGTATCTCTGGCGAGAGCAAACTACGACGAAGGAAGGGACCAGATCCGTGCTACCGTGCGGGCTGTATACGAGAGGAAGAAGGCTATTCGGGAAGAGAGGGAGGAGAGGCTCTCGAGGGACGGGTACCGGCGCTTGATGAGACTCGGGATCGCGGATAAGCTCGGCGAGGGGGACCACTTTAGCTGAGAAGCTTCGACCCCGACCAGTGGAATATTTTTAAGAGCCACGGGATGGAACAGAAAAGGCCCTGTTCCTGGGCTGTACGATAGCCAACGGTTCGCGGATCTAAACGAGATCTCTGTGTGACTATGTGCGTGTGTGGGGGCGGCAGGATGATACCCATTAGGTTAAGGTAGATAGGATCAGTAGATGCGTCTGAAAAATCCCAGCTTCTCTTACTTCATTCCACCGTCTAGACGGCGTTTAACTCTCCCTCTCCAATGTTTACGCTATGCGCTTGTGGGCATGGTGCTACTGTCAGGATTTATGTCAAGTTAAACCATCAATCTTCGGTCTATCCCTCGGCTCAAGTTGCGCAGGCATGCATGGGTACAAAATAAAAATAAGATCTTTTTTGAGCTCGCTGATCTCGAGGAGTGTTTCAATGGGTTGTTTTACATGCAGCGATGGCGGTTCGGTTGGTAGATGCCAATTAGTATACACACACAAATATGCTCCCTTGGACCAGTGAGTTTGCCTTTCCCCAGCCTCCGTTTCGCGTTTAGCGGGTGATGTCGACCTTTGCCTCTTCCCCCTTTCGTCTTTTTGTTTGCAAAATATACAAGTTCCCTCTCCTCTCCAGAGGAAAGCGGAGTTGGTGTGCGGTACGCCTGCACGTTTATGTCTTCTGGGGAACGCAAATCTTGGCTTCTAAACAAAGCACCAGACCTGGGATCCGAACACCCTTCGTCCTTCTCCTGGCTGCGCACCTGCTCGACCACGCGGGATCCGTCTGCCGTGTCTGCTTTAACGAGAGACGATCTCGCCGATATCAATGTGGGGGGCTTCCCACGGCTTCGCACCCTCTTCCAGCATGTCGCTGGGAACCCGCACCTGCTCGCCAGGGCTGTACAGATACCACGCCTTGAGCGCATTCATGGCGGCCTTGAAGCGTGCGTGATCGAGGCTGGGTCCGGCAGCCTCGCCCAGCTTGTCCTTCCCGCTGAAGATGCCCACGACGAAGACAGGGGTGCGCGACAGACGACCCGTCTCGGACAGCAGGCGTGCCACGGGAGCCTCAAAGTCCTCGCGCGCGCAGAGGAGGGCCAGTTCGCGCGTGGGCTGCTTAAAGGCGAACAGCTTGCTCAGGTCGAGCGTCCGGGCCAGGATGTGCGACTTCACGAAGGATTTCGCTGCCTCCCGGCCACAGTGGGCATAGATAGCACCGACGACAGCGCGCGAAGAGTTGGCGAAGGCATTCTCCGCTACCTCGCGAGTCTTGTTCGTCCCGAAAGATGTGTAAGGCGCCTCTCCCAGCGGCTCCTCGGCGGCGTCCAGCTCTTCGAGCTCGCCGACCATGTCGCCAAAATCGTCGTCCGCGACGACACGGCTGTTGATGCCGCGTCGCCACTTCTTCTTCTCGATATATGAGGCCTCGGTGCGCCTGTAGCCGAACTGCGTGACGGTGTGGCCAAACTTATTGACGTCGAACTGGAGGAGGCCGGGATCGACCTCGCCGCCCGGTACGGCGGCCTGCTCGATGCCCCATGATCGGGCGACGGCATGGAGGGATTTCGGACCGGCGTACGACTTCATGGCTTCGTATAGAATGCTCATCGGCAGACGCGGATAGCGGCACATGAGCATCTCGGCGACGTGGTAGTGGATCAGGGTTTGGCCGAGGAACACGAGGTTCGAGTTGTTAAATTGCGGGTTGGCGTCGGCGGAGGCGTCCACCAGCGCTCTCGCCAATGTCTGGAGCGGAATCTTATGCGAGAGGGAGAGTCGGGAGTGGAGGGCAGCGAGCTTTGCCGAGTTCAATGCTCGCTCAGGGAGCGGTGATGGGTAATGCATGGTGGCCTCGGTGAAGCGATCCAGGGGAGGAAACCTCTTCTGGTCCGTACCATCGTCATAGGTGGGCTCCTCAAACGGTTCCTGCGCTGTCGTAGCTGCGGCTGTCGATTGGCTTCTTCTTGAAGGCGGTAATGACTCTGGTCTAAGGGGTCGAAACGGAGACCGGGGAGATGGAGCTCCTGATCGAGACCGGAGCAGCTGGTTCGACCATCGTTCTATCCGTACCCTCTTCATGGGCGCCGACTTTGTGAGAAATGTCCTGAGGGAAATGGCGACCTGGCGGATGTCTTCTTCGCGCAAGAGTCCACGTGCTCGTCAATGGCTTGGTGGTGTACGATGTCGTCGTCCTCTGCCAAGGGGAAAAAAAAGTTCTCGAACCATTACACGGAGTCGTGTGAGAGCTACAAGGATCGCGAAATTTTTGCTGACATAAGGCAACCCGTCGTTGTGGGTCTTCCGTCGTGCTGGGCAAAGCTTCAGCAAATTCACATTGGCCGGATCAACACTTGGTCCATTTTGCCGGGCGAATCCACTGCTGAGTCCAGACATCACGGCCTTCTAACAGAGTACCACTTCCGAGCGCTACATCCGTGAGGACCGACCCAATCTCAGCTTTTCCATCTTGCCAGGCCATATACATTCACAATGGTATGCTACTTGCTCCAATTGACTCGAAAAGAATGCTAACAACTTCACAGGGCGGCGGCGGAAAAATCCCGTAAGTTCGATCGCGCCGAACTACCCCACGAGAGCTATCTAGACAGCTTCATTAACCTTCGACTGCAGCTACCCCAAGCACGTCTGGTCGCCGGCCGGTGGCTGGTATACACAGCCTGCGAATTGGAAAGCGAACACCGCCATTGCCTGGGTCGCCATCATCGGAATCACAGCCCTGACATGGAAGTTGAGCGCGGAGAGGGAAGTCCGGTACAAGATGCCCGAAGAGGGTCGATTCTACCCAAGCAGGAAGTACGTCCAGGTCCTCTACCACTGATACAAAATGCTCGGCAGTGAAAATACTGACTTCTTCGCTTCCAGCTGGTCTAAGCAGGTCGTGGAGTACGAGCGGGAGCAGAAGAAGCTCAAGGAGAACAAGGCATAGAAAGGCGGCTTTTTTTCAATGGCTTTGTACACTACGAGCGGAGTTTGGGAAAGAAATCGCATTCAATAAACTTTTGTTCATACAGAAAAGCAGCATCTCAACCGCGGACCAGACGACATCCTATCAACAACCCGTCCCTTCAGTTTCTGCGCCGTTCAATTCTTTCGTTCCTTCACCCGAGTTGCTAATACAGCCATATCCCGATGGCCCGAAGGCAGGGCTGAGCCATATACAACCTGAGCAACTGTGCTGGTGAAGCTTTTATATGTGGGCTTGATGGGAGTGCAGATAGCGTCGTCTACGAGTCCACCGTCTATCTGTATTTCTTTCCCTTGTCCCTTTCAGCATCGCTATCACTGGTTGGATCTGAATATGTGGATCCGCCAGTTTACGAAAGGAATGACAACTACACGACCAGTCAAGCCAGTCTAGATCTCGCCCAAGAGAGATCAGCACCTGATTTCCAAGCGATTCTAAGGAATCGGAAGGCAAACGGCAGTTAAACTAGTCCAACTTGAGAGAAAATACCTCGGGGAGAAAATAACCAGCTTCTAATTTATTGTGCAGCCGTGTTTTTGCTAATTTCCATCACCAGTGAACTGGAGATTAGATCGAAACCGAGCCCGTTGCAAGATTGGATCACTCATCATTTCCCAGAAGCTTCAGCTCATAGTGGTCCTGTCGCTGGGAATTGCCGGCCGCGTTACTATGGAACGCAGAGTATATAAACCTCTCGCAGTGCTCGTTGCGGCCTCGCGAATGATGGGACTCGGAGAAGCCATGCAAATGGCGCTATAGGAGAAATGCCACATCCCATGAAAAAGTCCGGTTTAAAGAGAGTGGCAAGAGAATGTGTAAACAATAAGTTACAATCCACAAACCTGACAAAGAAATACGACTCCGAGAGGTGTCTAAACCTGACCGGTTGCTCTATTATCATTTTGGGGGGCTTGTATCTGTTGCTGTCCAAGATGATCATTGGGTTTCTACGGAGACTGTGTATGCAAAAAAACATTAACAGGTGTTCTCCTTGGAGCTACGCGCTTCCACATGTCTCTGTTCTACTCTCAAGACCTGGGCCGTCTCTCGTGACAATACGGACCAAGAGAGCTCGACCAAATGGGCGATTCTTTCACCTCCCCATCTTAGCTAATGCTTGGGAAATTCTAACATTGAATAGCTTCACACTCCATTCGCCGTTCCACAAATAACCTAAGGTCCCGTGGCATAATTGGTTAGCGCGTCGTACTAATAACATCCACAAGATGGAATTGGTCATGCGAAGGTTGTGAGTTCAATCCTCACCGGGACCATCTTTTTGGCATGTAGTATATGCTACATTCAGCGCCACTTATGATGAAGCTGTGACACAAGGCTTGCGTACTTTTTTTATCGCAGATAGACATCGTGGGACGTTCCGTGACCACTTCCCAAGTGTTCAGAGTGGCCAGGCCTGGCCTCTTAGCCCTGCCGAGACATTGTAGTAGACAGATGAAAGGACTTCACTAGGCAAGGGGAAACTGGCTTGCATCAGACCAGGATGGCCTTCACTGGTCTTTGTCTTGGCTCGTCAACCATAGCGCTTCCAAAGTCTATCAGTTCTATATCGAGGACAAAGGGCATTTCGATAGCATGTGGGCAGGAATGTACTCGAAAATGCAAGAAACCAGACTCCTACTGATAGATACAAGCTATCTTCGACACGCATTCCCTCTGTTCTAAAAGGGGTGTAGTCATTCAGACTACTGATCGCTAAACGGACAATGAAATATGTATAACCGACGGAAACGGATATCTGGCAACCTTCAAATCATCTTCATCCCCTCTCCCCTGAGAACAAGACAGTAAAATAGGACATAAGATCTCAAGGAAATCTCAACTACAGTCATTTTGCCGGTCGCTAGACTTTAGCTCCGTTGGTCAATACCAGGAGGCGCACCAGGTCGAATCACTGTTACAAACATTTCAAGAAGATATCAGAGGTTGAAGTATAGCAATCCATGGCAGCTACAGCGCCGCGTCTCCAATTTGGAGTGAGGAACCAAGAATCAGTACAGATTGTCCTCAAGGAAGAAGATATCAAGGATCCTGTGCTACGCCGTCTCTACCACACAACGGTGGTGCTCAAGCTATATCTCGCACAAGCAACACGCACCTCTATAGAGGATAGTAAGAACATACTCCCAGTGCGCGCAGACCTGCATGACCGAGACATCATCAAGTACATCCACGAGCTAGCGGTGCTCTTGATCGCCTTTAGGGATGTGCGACAGAATGGCGCAGACGCGAGCACGCCTGAACAAGAACGAACTTCCCAGCAGACAACGCATTTACTTGCGACTGTGTCTGACCAGATGGTGAGGGCGATCTCTCTCTTGGCAGCTGATCCGCCAGACTGGGATAAATCGGATCTCATCTTGTACACCAAACGATTAACTAAACGAACACAAAAGTCTGTGTTCGCGTCCGAGAAAGAGTATTGGGCAGCGGCGGCTGCGGCTGGGGTTTCTGCAGTGATGTTGGAAATGCAATATACGCTCAGTACAGCCATCCGGAACCAGGACTTGAAGAAAACGTGGGGAAATATCCCTGGGCAGCACCCAGTTCCGAGCGCCGGCCAGCTCGGGAAGGGGGTTGTCACCGGCCCAGCTCATGTAATGCCTCCGATTGCCATAGTACCGACCTCGAACCCGGCGAAGCGAAAGAGAGATAGCAAGAGCGACAGCGAACGACCTAGCCAGAACTTCAAGAGAAAGACCTCGGCGTCCCAAGTCGTCCCAGACTCCCGGCTTGCCCCCCCTCCAGTAGAAACTCGGCGCGAGGAGGTCGACATCTGGCAGGAGAACTGGGCTATCTTCCTGGCCACCTGCGATAGCATCACCTGCAAGCTCACTCTCGCATTAGCTCGCGAGCTTGAGCTCCTAGAAGACCCCCTGCTACCTCTGGTGGTCCAGTTCGGCGAGTTGAACCGAGCTCTCGAGGGTTTCGAACAACGCACGATACAGCTGCTCAGCGACCAAGAGGACGCTCAAAACGAGGTGAGAACTTTGGACGGCAGTCATGCGGCTGATATGCTGCCGTTCCCCTCGGCAGATGGCCCTTCTTACTCTGTGACTCTGCTTTTAGTAATGTATTGCTTGCTAACGAGATCGCCACAGGAGAGGTTCGATGATGTGAGCGAGATCCAGGATGAGCTAGTACAAGTTCTCATCTCCCTGGAGTCGGAGTCATACACGCGGGATCAGATGCTAGGCTTTAAGACCCTGGCTGAAGCGCGTGATGCCTACAAGATATTTTCCAAAACGGCACAGATGATCGAGGACTTCATCGAGTTTGAGCCGCGCAGTAAGATCGGCCATGTCGAGAAGACAAATATTCGGGACGAAAAAGTGAGACGATACCAACCAATATGATCTTCTTTTTGGCTCTTTGAGAGGGGAAGAAGTAAGGGAGGTAGCAGAGGGACAATGTTGTGGTTACAGTCGAGGAATCAAAGCTGGGAAGGAGGATCCCAGACCTTGTCGGAGATACCACTACACTTCAGACGAGTAGCCTAGAGTCCGATTCTTATTAGGCGGCAGCGATGAAGGGGGAAGATGAGAATGTTGACACGTCGGGTCGTGGTTATTTCCACCCCTGAGAAGTAAAATCAAAGTGCTCTCTAGTCAAGCCGACGACGCCATGCCTACCGCAACCTATGAACGCAATACCAGACACCAACCCCCGAAAGGCCCAGCCTGGGATAAAGTTCCGCCCTCGGCTGAATCCACCGATTCCGTGATGTTACAAAAAGTAGTCTGCCACCGGTTTCTTCGCCGGCATGCCCCTAGAGTCCTGCGGTGCCGCCTGGAAGACGCGATACCGTCTTGCCGGCCCATTTCGTAAAGCCATGGGTGTGTTCTCCATCAATACACCGCGCGGGCCACCGTCGCTTCGGTTCACGTCCCCGTTGCTGCGCGAAAATATCCCGAGACCAGACTCGTCCTCGGAGAGCTCTAACAAGGCGGCGACATTACCGCAACGGTAGCAGTAGTTCGGAGCCGACCACACCGTCACGATACTTGCGTCGAACATCTCCTTAAACCCCTCCATCACCAGCTGATGAGCACGCGCAATGAGGCTCAGATCGTTCTTGTGGTTGAAAGTCTTGACAATATCGGCTCCGAATAGGAAACCCGCCCCTCGAGGCGACAGACCCCAGCCATCGATCTCGTCAGGGTCAGACCAGAGAAGATCACACATGGCACCCTCGTGTGGCACCTCCTGCTTGCGATCCAGCAGTCGGATTTTATCCACGGTATCGATCAACGGGCTGAGCCCGCCGTGGACACAGAGTACAGCGCCAGCGGGGTTACCGATCGATCCCCCACTGGAGCCAGATGCACCGGATCCAGGAGGCCCAGTGTTCCCTATTGAATCCGGTACTCTGCCAGCACCAGCACCCTGACCGCCGGCACCAGCCATCTCGCCTCCATCCATGGGCTGATCTCCGTTGCCGCCGGAGCCCTTGCGCATCCGGTCGTGGCGGGGGAACCGACTCATCACTTGACCGTCCGCGTTACAGACCTCAATTTCGATATCGGCCTCAGTGTACTCTGAATCCGGCGGAAGGGGCTCGCTGCTGGGCGACAGCGTGTTAGACGCGCCGAGCACAATGGCGCCAAGCGCAAGATAGTCGAATACGTCGCAGCAGTACCTCCACACGTTTGCGCTTCCGTATTTCCTGAGGCACTCGTCGTAGAAGCCATACACTGTTGTAATCTGCCGGGATTCGTGATTTCCACGGATCAAGGTCATTCGATCTGGGTATCGGACTTTGAGACACAGGAGAAGAAGGAACGATTCGAGAGAGTAGAAACCTCGGTCAACGAAGTCGCCTGTAGAGACCGGTCAGTATCGGCTTTATACGTGCCCGGTAGGGTCTGTCGTCGAGAAGGAGAAATCCATTACCCATGAAGAGGTAGTTTGTGTCGGGGACGTCGCCGCCAACGCGGAACAACTCCATCAAGTCATGGAACTGGCCATGTATATCTCCACATATCTGTTCGCAGCGTCAGATCAGATCGATGCTGTCTCTTCCACTTCTTCTCCAAGACAGTGTGCCATACCGTCACCGGCGCTGAGACCGTCACTACATTTCCCTCTTCGATGAGTAGCTCTCTTGCTTTGTGGCAGAGCTCCCGGACCTGAGCCTCGGGGATCGGACGACACGAGCGCAGCTGCGCAATGGCCCTGGTTCGCTATTGTGAGCTTGCTTTGTCGAATCCTGGGCAAAAATGGGAATGGGTGCTTACTGGTCCAGGTCGCTCATTTTCTGAAGAACGAGGTCGCAGAGATACTCAGTATCACGGACGACGACAAAGAGTCGCGAGTATGACGAGTATAGTCAGGTAGAATAGCACGACACTCTTACCACATATTCAGAGAATGTTGGTTTATTTTTTATTAATTTTCAGTTTCGTGCCGGCTGTCCTGCTCAAAAAGCTCTGTGACGTTGCCTTGTTCGACGACGCGGCGGTAAAAGTTGCGACAGGCCGCGAGGTCGCGACGTGCAGTATCCCGCCACTTTGCTACCAGGTAATGAGCAGGGGATTTCCACACTTACCGCAGTCCCGCTATTAGCGTCATTTGGGCTCCAAAAAAGTCAAACAAGGGACACAGCAGTGAGTCGGCGCTAAAGCTGGAATAGAGTTCAACCGAGATTCCGGCTGAGCTCTGGATGTAGTGGGGCGGCTCTTGATGCCAATTGAAATCGTCCTATTCGCAGCTGACTGAGGCCATTTTTTGGAAATCAAGTATTCCTCACGACGACGGCAACACCGGCTGACCGGTCACACTCCCAACCACTTGATCGGATGGGAAGTCTATGCGTGATGCTATATGGATGGGTTTAACGGCAATTGGTATGCTCGAGGGGCTCAATGGCTGCGAGAGGAATCGGCAGCTAACCAAGACGTGACAGACACGAAAAAGTAGAAGAGCTTCTGCTTCTGCCGCGCAAACTCGCAACCATGCCGACACCTCATCTCCATCCAAGGTCACGCCTGACTTCCTCTCTCTTTGCTACGACGTTGGTCATCAGCTTCATGGTTGTCGGCCTCCCGCATGTCTTGCCATGCCCAGCCCCCAGAGTTGTGTACGCCGATGGGGAGCTTCCAGACGGCACCCAGAGGAGGCGCAGGAGACGGAAACCCGAGGGTACGGATGGTGCCGACGAGGTCGTACGTGTTCCAAGCAAGTTGGGAGACATTGAGAGCTCGAGAAACGATAGGTCAAAGAGAGAGTGTCCTGTGCCTAAGCCAGGCGGAGTGGTGGGCGAACTTTTAGGCTTTCACAAATCGACGGCGAGCGAATCGAATCCGCGACCAGAATCACAATCGGACCAATGATGCTTCCGCCAGCGAGGACAGTACTGGCGTCCTTACGGACCTTGAAAGCTGTCCCGTGATGGATTGGGTTTTGGAAGAGCAATCGATGCTCGAGAGGAGGCAACGAGACGGCCCGATGCACCACTTTACCGAGCTGCGTCGCTCGTCGACAGGAATCTTTGTGGACAATATTTGAATATAGTCCGCTCGCTCACAGATAAAGGCAGCTGGATCCTCTTTGCTAGGATAGAGTCATTGGCGGCAGCGTCGCAACAGCTACAATCTTTGCGAGGACCACCAGAGTTCCTCTCTATAGACAGCCTATAATTATACGATACCCCACACAACTGGAAGACCCG